>OIZT01000262.1_pt1 | contig 35477 bp, 28 predicted proteins | sample 1588611 | NCBI WGS metagenome assembly OIZT01 (sample SAMN03283278) | human gut metagenome | biome: human-associated habitat; material: feces | host: Homo sapiens | place: Peru | collected 2012
GATACCGAAGGAGCATTTTATCACATAAAATATTTTATCGAAGGAACAAATGACTTTCTAGAAGTTGCTACAACAAGACCAGAAACATTATTTGGAGATACCGCTGTAGCAGTTAATCCAGAAGATACAAGATATAATAAATTAATAGGAAAAAATGTTGTATTACCAATAGTAAATAAACTAATTCCAATAATCGGAGATAATCATGCTGATATGGACTTTGGTACTGGTGTAGTTAAAATAACACCTGCTCATGATCCAAATGACTTTGAAGTAGGTAATAGACATAACCTTGAAAGAATAATCGTAATGAATGATGATGCTACAATGAATGAAAATGCAGGTATCTATAAAGGATTAGATAGATTTGAATGTAGAAAAAAATTAGTCGAAGATTTAAAGGAACAAGACTTATTAATAAGTATAGAAAAAATTACTCATAATGTAGGACATTCAGAAAGAACCGGAGTAATGGTTGAACCTTATTTATCTAAACAATGGTTTGTAGATATGAAAAAATTATCTAAACAAGTATTAGATAATCAAAAAAATAAAGATACCAAAGTAAATTTTGTACCAGAAAGATTTGAAAAAATATTAATTAACTGGATGGAAGATTGCCATGATTGGTGTATATCTCGTCAATTATGGTGGGGACATAGAATTCCAGCATGGTATAAAAATGATGAAGTATATGTAGGAATAAATCCACCACAAGAAGAAGGTTGGACACAAGATGAAGATGTATTAGATACTTGGTTCTCTAGTGCTCTATGGCCATTTGCAACCTTAGGCTGGCCAAATGAAACACCTGATTTCAAAAGATATTTCCCAAATGATGTATTAGTAACAGGTTATGATATAATATTCTTCTGGGTATGTCGTATGGTATTCCAATCACTTGAATTCACAGAAAAAAGACCATTCAAAGATTGCTTAATTCACGGATTAATTCGTGATAAAGAAGGAAGAAAAATGTCTAAATCATTAGGTAATGGAGTAGACCCAATGGATGTAATAGATACATATGGTTGTGATTCATTAAGATTCTTCCTAACTACCAATAGTGCACCAGGACAAGATTTAAGATATGATGAAGAAAAAGTAAAATCAACTTGGAATTTCATAAATAAAATATGGAATGCTTCAAGATATGTACTTATGAATCTAGAAGACTTTAACGACAAAGACTATACATTAGATAATCTTACTAATAGTGATAAATGGATATTAACAAAATTAAATAAAACAATAGAAAGCATTACTAAATCAATGGATAAATATGATTTTAATATCGTAGGAAATACATTATATAATTTCATATGGACTGATTTCTGTGACAAATATATTGAATTATCTAAATTTAATCAAAACAATACTATCAAAAGTGTATTACTAAAAGTATTAACTTCAATTATTAAAATGTTACATCCATTCATGCCATATGTAACCGAAGAAATATATCAAATGTTACCAATTAAAGACTCAGAATCTATAATGATAAGTACTTATCCTAAATATGAAAAAGAATATGTATTTAATAAAGAAGAAAAAGAAATAGACAACATTCTTGAATTTATTACATTATTTAGAAATAAAAAATTAGAATTAAATATAGGTTCAGATTTTAAAGTAATAAATAATATTAAAAATAATGATAACTTAGATTTAATATTAAATTCATTAAAAATAAAAGATAAATTAACCGAAGAAACTAATACTAATACAGTAAAAGTAGAATATAATAATTTATCATTAGAAATAGTATATGATAATACCAAAAATCTTGAAGAAGAGCGTACTCGTTTAGAACAAGAAATAACAAGATTAACTAATTCAATTGAACGAAGAAAAAAATTACTATCAAATGAAAACTATACATCAAAAGCTCCTATCAATATAGTAAATAAAGAAAAAGAAGATTTATCAAAAGAATTAGAACAATTAGAAATAATTAAAAACAAATTGAAATAGTGCGTCTATTTCTTTTTCTATTCTTATATGATTATTTTACAAAATTTACCTATATAAACTATAAATTTAACTAAAAATAATGTATAATATTTATAAGGATGTGATTACATGGAAAAAGTAATTTTAGTAGATGGTAATAATTTAATGTTTCGTAGTTATTATGCAACAGCATACTCTGGAAGTCTTATGAAAAATAAAGAAGGATTTCCTACCAATGCCTTATTTGGCTTTGTAAATATGATGAATAAAATAATAGCAGAAGAATCCCCTAAATATATAGCAGTAGCATTTGATGTAGGAAAGACATTTAGACATGATAGTTATACCGAATACAAAGGTGGAAGAATAGAAACACCTGATGATTTAAAAAGACAATTTCCTAAAGCAAAAGAAATATTGGATGCAATGGGAATTAAATATCTAGAATGTCCTGGATATGAAGCAGATGATATAATTGGAACATTAGCAAAAATGGTTGATGAAAATGATGAATATATTGCTACAATAGTAAGTAGTGATAAAGATTTATTACAATTAATAAGTCCAGATGTTGAAGTAAAATTATTAAAACAAAAAGACTATATAAGAATGAATAAAGAAGTATTTATGGAACATTATGGAATTGAACCAATTAGAATGATTGATTTAAAAGCTTTAATGGGTGATGCTTCAGATAATATCCCTGGAGTAAAAGGTATTGGAGAAAAAACAGCTTTAAAATTACTTCAAGAATATACTTCAATAGAAAATTTATATGTTAATATAGATAAATTAAAAGGAGCTACCAAAATAAAAATTGAAGAAGGTAAAGATGATGCATTTATGAGTAAAAGTCTAGCTACCATTTATACCTCTGTACCATTAAATATAACACTAAATGATTTAGTATATACAAATAATCATTCAAGTAAATTAATAGATATCTATAAAGAATTAGAATTCTATTCATTTATCAAAAAAGAACAATCAATACCTAAAAAAGAAGAAGACTTAAAAATAAATATAATTACAGATACTTCCTCTCTAACATTAACAACAGATACATCTGTATATATAGAATTAGACAGTGACAATTATCATAATGCTAATATAATAGGATTAAGTATTTATAACAAATATATATATGGTTATATTCCTTATGAAGCTTTAATTAAAAATAGTAATTTCTTAAATAACATAAATATTTTAACCTATGATATAAAAAGATTATATTCAGCATTATATAAAAATAATATAATTATAAATAAACCATCATATGATGCCATGATAGCAAGTTATTTACTTAATTATAATATAAAAGATGATATTGCATATCTAGCAAATAATCTAGGTTATAATCTACCATTTTATGATAAAAAAGAAAACTTAACCGAAGAAGAATTCATAAAAAGAAGTATCAATAAAGCAAAATTTATTTATAACACCAAAGAAACATTAATTAATCAAATGATTAATGAAGAAGTAATAGATTTATATAATAATATAGAGTTACCTTTATCCATAGTGCTAGCTAAAATGGAACTCGAAGGTATTCGTGTAAATAGACAAGTATTACTTGATATGAAAGAAGAATTAAATATAAAAATAGATTTAATTTCAAAAGATATATATAACTATGCAGGCGAAGAATTTAATATATCTTCCCCAAAACAATTAGGAAGTATTCTATTTGAAAAATTAAACTTACCACATGGTAAAAAAGGAAAAAGTGGTAATTATTCCACAGATGAACAAACTCTATTAAAAGTAGGAATACAATATCCCATAATAGAAAGAATATTAGAATATAGAACATTAACTAAATTACTTTCAACCTATGTTGATGGAATATTAAATACTATAAGTACTGATGGTAAAATACATACTATTTATACTCAAACATTAACAAGAACAGGAAGATTATCTTCGATTGAACCTAATTTACAAAATATACCTATTAGAAATGAATATGGAAGAAAAATAAGAAAAGCTTTTGTACCCGAAGATAATTCCGTAATCTTATCATCAGATTACTCCCAAATAGAATTAAGAGTATTTGCCCATATGTCAAAAGTATCAGATTTAATAAATGCTTTCAATAATAATATGGATATACATACTAAAACTGCGATGGATATATTTCATGTTCCCGAAGAAGGAGTAACAAAGTCTATGCGTCGCCAAGCAAAAGCAGTAAACTTTGGAATACTTTATGGAATAAGTAGTTATGGCTTATCCGAAGATTTAGGAATATCTCCAAAAGAAGCAAAAGAATTTATTAATACTTATTTTGAAACATATCCCGGTATCAAAGACTATATGAATGAAACAATAAAAAAAGCCCATGAATTAGGATATGTAAAAACAATAATGAATAGAAAAAGAGTAATCGAAGAATTAAATAACACTAATTATCTAATTAAAAATATGGGAGAAAGAATGGCTTTAAATACCCCAATTCAAGGTAGTAGTGCAGATATTCTGAAAAAATCAATGATAGAAATACAAAATGAATTTGAAAAAAGAAATTTAAAAAGTAAAATGCTATTACAAGTACACGATGAATTAATATTTAATGTCTTAAATGATGAACTTGATGTAGTAAAACAAATAGTAAAACAAATAATGGAAAATACCTATAAATTAGAAGTACCATTAGTGGTAGACATAGAGTATGGATCAAATTGGTATGAAGCCAAATAGAAAGTAGTTGATAATATGCCAGAATTACCTGAAGTAGAAACAGTAAGAAATACACTAAAACCAAAATTAATTGGTAGAACAATAACTAATGTAAAAATATATTATGATAATATAATTGATTATCCAACATCAAAAGAATTTATAGAAAGAATAATAAATCAAAAAATAAATGATATTTCAAGATATGGAAAATGGTTAATTCTTGTCCTAGATGATTATTATTTATTATCTCATCTAAGAATGGAAGGAAAATATTTCTTTAAAAGTCCTAATGATTCTTTATCCCCTCATGAACATGTAGTATTTACCTTAGATAACAAAGAAGAATTAAGATATCATGATGTAAGAAAATTTGGTAAAATGTTATTAATTGAAAAAGATAAAATAAAAGAGCTTGGACCACTTAAAGACTTAGGATATGAACCATGGAGTGAAGATTTAACAGTATCTTATTTAAAAGAAAAATATAAAAATAAAAAACTACCAATAAAAACTGTATTATTAGACCAATCAATAATTACAGGAATAGGTAATATATATGCTGATGAAATATTATTCTTATCAAAAATAAATCCCTTAAAAAAATCATGTTTATTAACAGATGAAGAATTAAGTAATATAATAAAATATACTCGTCAAATATTATCTGAAGCAATAAAAAAAGGAGGCTCAACCATAAGAAGTTATACCTCCGTAAATGGAGTACATGGCTTATTCCAACAAGAATTATTAGTCCATACCAAAGAAAATACACCATGTAAAAATTGTGGTACAACAATAGTAAAAATAAAAGTAAATGGAAGAGGAACCTATTATTGTCCTAATTGTCAGAAATAACTTTACACTCCTTTACATATTTCTATGTTGCCAAATACGCAACAAAACACAATATATGCCATAAATACTTTGACATATATTTTTTCTTATGTTAAGTTAATTTTAGGTGATTAATATGACGCATGATAGAAAAGAAATATTTAGACAAATATTAATTAAATTAATGAATATAGGACTACTAAATGAATTTATAAGTATAGTATTTAACTATGATTTAGATAAAAATGATTTTATCTTTGCACAATATAAAATAATAAATGGTGATGTAACATTAGAAATATTTGATAATAATAATGTAAATAGATTTAATGTCTATGTTTTTGTAGAAAACTCCAAAAATATAACCATAGAAAAAGAAGTAAATAATAATACTTCAGTAACTTATTTATATTTAGATAATTGTTATAAAAAATATAAAAATAACTATAAAGTGGATAACTTAATAAAATTAGCATTATCATTTAGAGTAGAAACAATAAATGAATTTAATAAGCTTATTTTAAATTTATTCCCTAAAAAAATAGAAAAAATAATCTATGAAGAAATAAAAAAGAACTAGTCTATAATTATAGGATTATGACTATATTCTTCATATATTAATTTATTATCCACAATAATAGCATAAATATTATTAACTCTATTTTCTAAATCAAATAATTTACTTATACCATCCTTATAATTAGTAACAATATTTATATCTTTATTCTTTTTAATCTTATTTAAATAACTTCTACCTTTACTATTAAAACCAAGCACTCTAGCATAATCAATAACTATATTCTTAGATTCATCCTTAGTTAAATTAAATAATATATGCATAAGCATACGATTAATCTTATTATAAGTATATCTTTTAGTTTTAATATTATTAACTAATTCATCCCAATTATTTGAATTCTTTATATATTTTTTAATTCTATTATCAATTCCTTCATCTACAGTTAAAAACTTATCTAAATTGTTAATATTATTTAATATTTGATATTTTAATAAAGGATAAAAATCATTAACATTAACGTTATATAATTTATTAGTATCATAACTAGGAATATAATTACTAATATCTAAATTATTTTTAAATTGTTCCCTAATTAAAGAAGCGTTAACAATATTACTAGTTATTTCTTTACTATGATAATCATTAGTTCGTTTAATACCAATAACATTAATATTATTATTTATTAATTTAACTTGCTTAATATAAGACAAGGCAAGTAAATCATTTGGAAGATAAATATCTAAATTAAGAATATCTTTAATTGCCTTAGATAATGCCGTAGGATAGTTATAGCCATTTGATAAATATTCTTTAACAATATTATTATAATTCTTATCATTTAATTGAATATCTGCCATTAACTTTAAATTATTAATATCATCACTTTCCATTCCAAATACTAATGTATCAATTCCTAAATAATTAAGTATTGTAACAGCCCCCTTAGCAAATATATCCGAAGACTGTCCTGCATAAAAATAAGGTAATTCAATAACTAAATCTATACCATTGTCAAGAGCTATTCTTGCCTTATCCCATTTATTTAATATTGAAACATCTCCTCTTTGGGTAAATGATGAAGAAACAATAGCTATAATAATTGAATCTTTATACATCTCTTTAATTTTATTAATCTGATACAAATGCCCTAAATGAAAAGGATTATATTCTGCAATAATACCAATAACATTCATATTTTTTCTCCTTTCAACTTAACACTATTTTACAAAAAAAATACTACATTTGTCAAATAGAACTATAAAACTTGAATAAAAAAATAACTTATAGTATAATATAGGCATAATTTATAACTTTTAAATTATTTTATGAAAGGAAGAGAAGTATGAAAAAAAAGGTTAGTATTATTGTGCCATCATATAATGAAGAAGAATCTATTCCGTTATTCTATAAGGAAATAGATAAAGTAAGTAAAAATTTAGATGTTAATTTTGAATTTATTTTTGTAAACGATGGCTCAAAAGACAAAACATTAGAAGTAGTTAAAAAATTAAGTAAAGAAGATAAAAGGGTAAAATATATACATTTTTCAAGAAACTTTGGAAAAGAAGCTGCTATGTTAGCAGGACTAGAATTATCTAGTGGTGATTATGTTGCTATAATGGATGCAGATTTACAAGATCCACCAGCATTATTACCAGAAATGATTAGATTAATCGAAGAAGAACATTACGATTGTGTAGGAACAAGAAGAGTAACTAGAAAAGGAGAACCTCCAATTAGAAGTTTCTTCGCTAGAATGTTCTATAAAATAATCAATAAAATGTCTAAAACAGAAATGGTTGATGGTGCAAGAGACTATCGCTTAATGACTAGGCAAATGGTTAATTCAATTTTAGAATTAAAAGAATATAATAGATATTCAAAAGGATTATTCTCATTTGTAGGATATGATACAAAATGGTTAGAATACGAAAATATTGAAAGAGTAGCAGGAGAAACAAAATGGTCATTCTGGAAATTATTTAAATATGCAATCGAAGGAATTGTAGCATTTTCTACTGTACCATTAGTTATTTCAATAGTAATGGGCTTATTATTTCTTTTAACAGCATTCATATTATTAATAATAATTATAGTAAAATCAATTACATTAACTAATCCATCACTTGGTTTATTAACTATAATTTGTATTACATTCTTTATCTCTGGAGTACAATTAATGTGTACAGGAATAAATGGAGAATACATCTCTAAAACATATACTGAAACTAAAAAAAGACCAGTATATATAATAAAAGAAACGAATGTGGATAAACATGAATAAAATAAAAGAATTATTAATAAAATATGAAGAAGTAATAAGATACTTAATAATCGGAGTATTAACTACTATTGTAAGTTTAGCAACATATTACATCCTAACATTTACTGTATTAGACCCAAAAGTATCAATTCAATTACAAATAACTAATATTATCTCATGGATAGTATCAGTTACATTTGCATATTTTACAAATAGAAAATATGTATTTAAACTAAAAGAAAAAAAGAATATAAAGGAAGCATCAAAATTTTACTTATCTAGATTATCAACATTACTTTTAGATATGTTACTTATGCAAATATTTGTAATAAGATTAAAATTTAATGATAAAATAATAAAATTAATTGTACAATTCGTAGTAATAGTATTAAATTATATTTTAAGTAAATTCCTTGTCTTTAAAAGTAAGGTGAAGAATAATGAATAAAAAAGAAATAAGAAACTATCTAATATTATTTTTAAATATTATTTTGATAGTTTTTCTAACGACTAAATTTTCTAATGTATTTGGTTCAGACACAGACTGGATAAATCAACATACCATAATACCAGATTATTTTAGACAAACATTTTATAATACAGGTAAATTATTACCTAACTTAGCATTTAATTATGGTGGAGGACAAAATATCTTTAATTTATCATATTATGGATTATTAAGTCCAATAGTATTACCATCATACTTATTACCATTTTTAAGTATGCAAACATATATCATAATATCCAATATAATAGTCTTAATGATAACATCAGTATTATTCTATAAATGGATAAAATCACATGAATATAATGATGATATAACCTTAATAACATCTTTGATATTTATTCTAGCACCACCATTAATATTCCAAATGCATCGTCATATGATGTTTGTAAACTATATGCCATTTTTAGTTATGTCATTAATCGGAGTAGATAAATATTTAAAATCTAAGAATAAAACAATTCTAATCTTAGGAATATTCCTAATGATTATGACAAGTTATTATTATAGTGTATGTGGAATAATAGTAGTATCATTATATTACTTATATAGATATATAGATATAAATAATAAATTTACTTTTAAAGAATTAATACTTGATGGACTAAAATATGTATTCTTAGTCTTTGTAGGTATATTTATGTCAGGAATATTATTACTTCCAACAGCATATACCTTACTTCAAGGTCGTGGAGAATCAACTTCCACAATTAGCTTAATACAATTATTTACACCATATTTAAAAATATATAAATTATTTAATGGTACATATGCTATCGGAGTATCTATGATTGGCTTTATTTCATTATTATATTTATTCTATACTAAGAAAAAAAGTAACATAGTATTTGCAACTTCTTGTAGTATCATAATATTTATGCCAATATTTATGTATATATTAAACGGAGGACTATATTTAAGAGAAAAATGTTTTATACCATTTATCCCAGTATTTGGTTATATGATTGCACTTTTCCTAAATGATTTATATAATAAAAAAATAGATACCAAAAAATTTGCTATATTCTTACTTATAATATTAATACCAATATATTATTATAATCAAAGACAACTAAGTTATCTATTCTTTATAGGATTTATTCCATTATTGTTATTAATAGATAAAAAGAAATATATAAAAAATATTATGACATTATATATTGTTTTAGTAGCACTAGGTATCGCTGGATATGAAGCACAAAACGAAGAATTCGTAAGTAGAGATATGTTAAATAAAGTATTTGATAAAACCATTGAAGAAGAAATAAACAATGTAATAGATAATGATGATTCATTTTATAGATCAAATAATTTAATATATCCCACTAAAACAGTAAATAAAATATATAATCAAAGATATTATACTACAACGATATATTCTTCAACATATAATGAATATTATCTAGAATTTTTAAGAGATACATTTAAAACAAGTATGCTTGAATATAATTATTTCTTAATACCTGCTTCAAATAATATATTATTTAATACCTTTATGGGAGTTAAATATTCATTTTCAGATTATGATTTAGGAATAGGGTATACAAAAATCAATAATAATACTTATCTAAACGAAGAAGTATTTCCAATAATATATGCAAGTAATAACTTAATGAATATTGAAGAATTCTCTAATTATGATTATCCATATCAAACAGAATTATTATTAAAAAATGTAATTGTTGAAGATAATTCTTACAATAAAAATAATACTACAATTAATAAAGATAATATTGAATATCGAATAACTTCAAATGATGGAGTAGTAATAGAAAAAGATGAAAATAATGATTATGTATTAAAAGTAAAAGATAAAGGACATTTAGTAGTAACATTAAATAAAGAATTAAATAATACATTCTTATTTATAAACATAAACGGACTAAAAGAAAATAAATGTAGTGTCGGAGATAATATAAGTATGACCATAAACAATGTTAAAAATATTTTAACCTGTAAAACATGGACATATGCCAATAAAAATAATGATTTCAAATTTGTTATCTCAGATAAAAATATACATACACTAAATATAGAATTAACCAAAGGTACATATAATATTAAAAGTATTGAAACATATACATTGGATTATGATAATATTAAAGGAAGAAAGAATGATTTAACTAGTTTTAATTTAACATTGTTTGAAAATGATACAATAAAAGGTACAATTAATATTACTGAAGATAATTCTTACTTAGTAACATCAATTCCATATGATAAAGGATATACTATAAAAGTAGATAATGAAGTCGTAGAATATAAAAATATAAATAAAGGATTTATTGGATTGCCAATAAGTAAAGGTAACCATAACATTGAAATAAGTTATAAAGCACCATTCTTAAATATAGGTATAACTTTAAGTATAATTGGATTTATAACTTTTGCAGTTATCATAGTAATAGATAAAAGAAACAAAAGAAAAGCCTAAGTAATTAGACTTTTTCTTTATTATGTAATATCTTAAAATAATTATATTTAAGAGTTAAATCATTCTTTTTAATTATATAATTTATATTATAATTCTTTTCTTCAAGTTCCTCACTACTCATATATTTACCATTAATAATTTCTCCATCCTTAACATAAACATTACCATCATACCAAGAATAATCACTAAAAAATACATATCCCTTATAACTAGGATTTAAAGCATCACTACCAATATAATAATTAGGATTATAACTAATACCAAATAAATTAAGAATAGTAGGTAATATATTTAATTGTGAAGTAACTTCATTAACATCAGTTCTAGAAATATCAGTACTATATATAAAGAATGGAGTATGATTTATTAAGTTATTACTAGTATCTTTATATTTATCTAATATAGTTAAATCAGATAAAGTATATAAATAATGATCAGCATATAAAACAATGACAGTATCGTCCATTACACCTTTTTCTTCGAGTAAATCAAGTAGTAAACCAATCATATAGTCAGTCTCACTAGCTTGTCTTCTTGCACAATCCTCTTCGGTTAACTCAGGTATTTCATATTCTTTATTTTTTATTTCTTCCTCAGTTAAATTCTTAGTAACATCTTCATATACTAATGTCTTACATACCCCCTTATTTATAGAAAATGGAGTATGATTAGAATAAGTAATAATATAATCTAAAAACCTACCTTCTGTACTAACTAACTTCTCATTAAATACTTCATTTAAAACAAGTTCTCTATCAAGTTCATAAGAACTATCCTTATATGTTCCTAAATCTTTAAGACCATAATAATTATCATATCCCCAACTATTATAGTTTGTACCTCTTGAATAATATTCACTTGTATTCATATGAAATGCATTAACTGAATAGTCTTCATTTTTAAATAGTTTAGCCAATGTATAATCAAAAGTATTTTTATTAAAAGTATAAGCATTTTGATTATAAGATATTGGAGTTATAAAACCAGTATTAACTGCAAACTCAGAATTAAAAGTAGAACCTCCGCCATTATAATAAGAATAATGATTATTAAATACAATTGAATTATTTAACATCTTATATAAATTTGGAGTATCTTTTTCATTTAATAACCAACTATCAAGTCCTTCCATCTGAACTAAAATAATATTCTTATTAGCAAACTTACCAGTATATTTATTACTATAAATTTCATTCTCATTATTATATACAATATTTAAAAATTCTCTTTCTTCCTCATTATCCGTTTTATCTTCTCTAATATAAGTAACATAAAAGTTTCTAACCATATATTCATATAATCCAGTAATAGACATACTCTTATTATTATCATTAAAAGATATATAAACATTTTTAGGATTTTTCCAAGTACTCCAAGTCAAATCAGTATCAGCTTTACCTAAAAAAATAGGAATAATTAAATGTAAAACCAAAAATAACAAGAAACACTTAATCATTATCTTATAATTAGTTTTCTTACCATTAGGCATATATCTAATAATAAATATAACCCCAATAACTATTAAAGAAAAAACTACATATATAATCTTATTAGCATTCATAAGAGTATCTAACATATATCCACTTGCTTCACCAGCCATCTCTAATAATCTAAAATCAAAAAATGTATTAGTAACAGTAAAATATACATTATTAACTAAAAACATAACAAGCGAGATACATATAAATATAACATAAACTATCTTTCTTTTCCTACCTTTAAAAGATAAAACAATACCAAGTATTAACATTATATATATTAAAGTAAACAAAATAGGTATAGGATTAAATATAGAAAAAAATCTACTTTTACCTTCAAATATTCTAGTAAATAAATCCATAACTAAAAATGGAATAGCCATATATATAATATACATATAAGAACTAAATTTTTTTGGGTTTTTAATAATATCCTTAAATTTATTATAATAATCAATAAAAAAATTCTTTACTTTTTTCACTTCACATCACTAGAATAATTATAACAAAAAATAATAGTTATGTAAATAAATTAATTACTAACCTTGTAATAAATATAGTTAAGTGATATAATTAATTTAAAGAAAAAGAGGTAAAAATGAAGAAAAATAATTTTATAAAATATATAAAAGATAATATTATATTTATATACTTTATTGTATCAAATCTTATTAATTCAACAATGTTAAGATTAATAATGTTAGATAGTCCACATACATTAAAACCATTTATAATAGACTTAGGAATTCTAACATTAATCGGAGCATTCTCTTACTTATTAAAACCAAAGAAAAGAAATACTTACTTTATAGTATGGTCAGTAATATTAATAGCAATATGTGTAATAAACGCTCATTATTATGGCTATTATACATCATTTGTATCAGTAAGTTTACTTGCTACTTCAACATTTGTAGTAGATGTATCAGATGTAGTAGTTAAAGATGTTTTACATATAGAGTATTTCATTTATATTTGGCAATTAGTAGGATTAATATTTTTAATTAAAGTATTAAAAAAGAAAAATATATTAGACTTTCTAAAATTAGAAAATACAAAGAAAATATTTAGAAATACCCTTATAACTTCTTTGGTATTATTAGCAACCGGAGCAATATTTATAAAAAATTCTGAATGGAATAGATTTTATAACCTATGGAATAGAGAAAGTGTAGTAAGAGCTTTTGGTATATATACATATCAATTTGATGATTTAGTTCAAAGTTTACGCCCAGGATTAAACGATTTATTTGGACATGATAATGCTTATAAAGAAACAAAAGATTATTATGAAGAAAACAATAAATCAAAAGAAGATAATGAATATACAAATATTCTTAAAGATAAAAATGTTATAGTAATTCATGCAGAAAGTATAGAACAATTTGTTATGGATATGAAATTCAATAACCAAGAAGTAACACCAAACTTAAATAAATTAGCATCCGAAGGATTATATTTCAGTAATTTTTATTCACAAGTTGGCGTAGGAACATCAAGTGATGCAGAATTTACTTTTTCTACCTCAATGATGCCATCATTAAATGGAACAGTATTTGTTAATTATTATGATAGAAATTATGTAACAATTCAAAAACTAATGAAAGATCAAGGATACTATGTATCTAGTATGCACGCAAATAATGGAGATTTTTGGAATAGAAAAATAATGCATAAAAATATGGGATATGATATGTTCTATGACAAAGATTACTTTACAATTGATGAAACAATAGGATTAGGACTATCAGATAAATCATTCTTTAAACAAGTAATACCATATTTACAAGATATAAAACAAGGAAATGAAAAATTCTATACAACATTAATAATGTTATCTAACCATACACCATTTGATGATTTAGAATTAACTGATGAATTTGAAACAAATATAGAATATGATGTAAATAATCAAACAATTATAGCAAATCCAATCAAAGGAACAATGTTAGAAAATTATTTTAGATCAGTTCATTATGCAGACCAAGCAATTGGCCAGTTAGTTAATGATCTTGAAGAAAATAATCTTCTTGATAATACAGTACTTGTAATATATGGAGATCATGAAGCAAGAATAGATAAAGAAGAATTTGATTTATTATATAATTATAATCCATTAACAGGTAAATTATATGATAAAGATGATGAAAATTATAAAGATTACAATAAATATGAACATGAATTAAATAAAAAAGTACCATTTATCATATGGACAAAAGATAGTAAAAATACAATTCTTAATAAAGAAATAACTATACCAGCAGGTATGATTGATGCTCTTCCAACATTAGGTAATATGCTTGGAGTACAAAGCAAATATCAATTAGGAACAGATATATTTAGTATCAAAAATAATGATAATACTGTAGTATTTGCAGATAGTTCATATCTAACAAGTAAAATATATTATAGTAGTCAAAAAGGAGAGATATATTCTATAAATAATGAAGCAGTAACCGAAGACTACATAAAAGAAAATAGTGAAAAAGCAGATAAAATAATAAAAATATCCAATAATATAATTAACTTCAATCTTATTAATGAACTTGAAGAAAAAAACAATTCTAAAAAAGTATATAAAAAGTAGGCTAAATGCCTATTTTTTTAGAGGTTTTGCTAAAATTTACAACAAGATATTCCCAAAAAATACCATTTAGTGGTATAATAAATATAGAAAGAAGGAAATATGCATGATAAGATTTATTACTTGCGATGATAACAAAGAAGCATTAGATAAAACAGTAAATGCAATAAGAAAAATAATGATGCCATATGACTTTGATTACAAGATAAGTAAGTTCAATAAATATGATGAAGAGCTACATAAATTAATCATGTCAAAAGATGAGCAAAAAGTATATATTCTTGACGTTGAAATGCCAAATGTTTCAGGATTAGAAATCGCAACCGAGATAAGGAATAATGGGGATTGGGAAAGTATGATAATCTTTGTAAGTGCGCATCCTGAGTGTAGAGATGATATAATCTTTTATAGAATAATGGCCTTAGACTTTATATCTAAATTCTACGAATATGAAAAAAGACTCGAAGAAAGTCTAATAAAAGTTCTAGAAATATATGATAAAAAGATGGTATTAATTTTCACTTATGATTATACGACTTATAGAATACCTGCCAGTAAAATATTGTACATTGAAAAAGTAACTGATGAACATAAATGTATAATAGCAACTGAAAATGGTAAGAAGTATGAAGTAACTTCAACACTAAAAGCAATTACCGATCAGTTAAATGATAATTTTTATCAAACACATAAAAAGTGTGTAGTAAACATTAAAAATATACATGATGTAGACTACATAACAAACACAATAACATTTAATAATAAAATGCAAACTAAGTTATTATCAGACAGAAGCAGAAAAGGATTGAAAAAGTACATTGAAACTCATTAGTTTTTGGATTAGTTCAATCTTAATGATAATAACTTCAATTGTGTTTGCAAAAATATTATTAGAAAATAAAAAGATAAAATTAAGTTTTAAAAATATAGTTGTAATAATTGCTTCAATAATTTTATATGGAATAATTGCAAGTACAATTAGTGGAATATTGAAAACATTAATTCTATGCTTCTTATATGTTTTAGTTTATAAATGTATTTTTAATACTACATATTCTAAATCACTATTATTAGCATTTGAGCACATTGTATTAATTATAATTCCTGATTTGCTAATATTATTATTTGGCGTTTATATTTTAAAAATAGATACAAAAGAATTTTATACAATGTATACTGAAACAATTTTATCAACTCTTATAGTTGATGTAATGTTTTTGTTTTTGGCATATGTCTTTAAAAAGCCACTTAGAAAAATAAGTAATATAAAGTTAACTAACAACAAAGAAATTATAATGTATTTATTATTATCATTATTTTCTATACTTGTAGTATTTTATACAGAATATAGCAATGTTAAAGTTTCAAGTAGTAAGGAATTGATTTTAGGTGTTATAGTAATTGTTTCATTTGTATTAATCTTGTATAGTTTAGTTAAACAAAAGATGGAAAATAATAAATTAATGACAAGATATATTAAGTTATTAGAGTTTATTAAAAACTATGAAAAAGAGTTAGACAAACAAAAAGAATTAAGACATGAATCTAAAAATCAATTAATAACTGCAAGAAGTAAAATTGTTGATAAAAGGAAAGAATATGAAGTAATTGAATATCTAAATAGTATAATTGCAGATTATGTAAAAGGAAATAATGAGAAATATACAAGTTTTCAATATTTACCTGCGAATGGTATAAAAGGATTTTTCTATTATAAAGCAAACGAAGCAGAGAATAACGGAATACATTTAAGTATTAATGTTTCTCCTAAAGTTGAAAATACATTTATTGGTAATTTAGATACAAATGATTTTAAACAATTAGGTATATTACTCGGAGTTTATCTAGATAACGCAATCGAAGCAAGCAAAAATTCAAAAGATAAGAAAATGGCTATTGAAATATATAAAACAGGCGAAGATATTGAAATAATTATATCAAATACTTATGAAGGTAAAATTGATACAGAAAGCATTGGTAAAACAAAATATACTACAAAAGGTAAGAATCACGGATATGGTTTAATGCTAGTAAGTAAGATATTAGAAGATAATAAAAGATTTGAAGCACAAAGAATAGTAACAGATATAGTATACTCACAAAAAATTAAAATAAAAAAGTCTATATAGAATAGGCTTTTTTATTGTACGATTTTTTAAAGTTGCATAATTATTGCATAGTCATTTTAAAGGTTATTTAATTAAAGATTTTGGCATTTTAGGTTCGTCAACAATTAATAAAATACATCCATGAGAACCTAATGTAGCAGCGAAAGATCCAATTAAAGATAATAAATTAGCAAACATGTTTTGTACCTCCTTTTCTTTTTTTATGTTTAATTAAAATTAAACCTCATTTAAATACTTCTTGTAGTTATCATATGGTAAATCAAATATTTTATAAGTAATAGGTAATAACATTATAGTAGCTTCAATCATACCAAGTAGTAAATAATTAGATATGTTTTTATCACTTAATAATACGATTGAAATTGCAAATATACCAGATATTATTACACTAATAATTTTATATTTTTTTCTTAATTTTTTATTTATTATAGGTCTTTTTTCAGTATCAGCAGGAGCATATTTAGCAATTAATATAATACATATTATAGATAAAACTACTTTTAGTATTAAAGGTATTACTAGATATCTACAAAGATACACACCACCAATAAATAATGTTAAAGAAATCATTAAGCAGTGAATACTTTTTTTAGCATGCATACCAAATGCACTAACTCTTATCAAATTATAAAATGCTAATAACAATAATACCTCTTTCCAAATATTCAAAATAATTGCTAAAACAAATATTATTATTATCTTTGTAAATGTTAAATAAATACTTTCCAGTCCATAATTAATTATTTCAAGTTTATCTTCATCATATTCTGGATACTTATTTTTTACAACCTCCATGCAGTGATTAAGAATTCTTTTCTTCATTTCCATCACCATCTTCATTATACAACTAACTTGTACTTTTTTGTCGAAATATCTCTTAAAAAATATAATGTTAATTAGATAGTTATAAAGTTAACTAATAAGTAACATTGAGTTCATACAAGTAAAAATTTACTAACAATAAATTATAAAACAAATGATATTTACAAATAAAACAAAATATAGTATAATCATTTTAAGGAGAAATGAGATAAAATGGAATGGTATCAATATTTAATAATAATAACAATTTTAGTAATAATAGCCTTTGCGATAGTAAAAGCAAATAAAAAGGATTTTAAATTAGAAGTAAATAAATTAGTAGATTTACTTGGAGGTAAAGACAACATAATAGAAACAGAAGCAGAAATGTCAAGATTTAGAGTAACTCTAAAAGATGTTAGTAAAGCAAATAAAGAGGGAATAATGAAACTTGGCGCAAAAGGCGTAGTAGAAATAGATGACCAATTAAAAATAATAATTGGCAGTGGTGCTAAACAATTAAAACAATATATAGATGAACTTAAATAGAACTTTATGTTCTGTTTTTTCTACATTTTAGTACATAAAATTACATTTTCCCTCACAAAACTACAAAATTCGACAAATTAATGTTATATAATTTTATTGGTGAAGAAAAATGTTAGATAATATAATAATAAATATAATACTTGTTTTATTTCCCTTTCTTTTATATTTTGTATATAACTGTTACATGGGAATAAATAATAAACCAAACTATAAAAAAATAGTCTTTGAATTTACAATTATCTTTTCTTTGTATATTTGTATTAAGTTTGGACAAAACACTGAAAATAATGAAATATTACTATTTATAAATATGCCAATCTTAGTAGCATACTTAAAAAAGAAAGATAAATTAGCAGTCTTTACATCAATATTAACATTATTATATATTTATTTTGCGTACAGTATAAATATTAAAATAATTTATATAATGATAAATTTTATAGGATATTTTATAATATATACAATATGTAGAAAGAAGAAAAGTACTAATGATAATTTCATAATATCAATTGCTATCTTTCAATCATTTATTTTATCATTTCTATATTACTTTAATTCTAATATTAAAGAATATCTTTTACTTAAAATAATATGGATGATAATAATGTTCTTTCTAATATCTATATTTATTTTATATATGTTTCAATTACTAGATAATCTTTCTAATATATTTGTAAGTGTCAAAGACTTAGAAAAAGAAAAACAACTTAAAAATTCATTATTTAAATTAACACATGAAATAAAAAATCCCTTAGCAGTTTGTAAAGGATATTTACAAATGATGAATTTAGATAACAAAGAAAAAACTGAAAAATACCTAAATATAATTAAAGATGAAATAGAAAGAAGTTTAGCAATTATGGCAGACTTTAAAGAATTAAATAAAATAACCTTAACTAAAGATTTAGTAGATATAAACTTATTAATCGAAGAAGTCTATAATAGCCTAAATTTATTAACTAGTTCTAAAAATATAAATATAGAGTTTGTTAACAAAGAAGAAATATATGTAAATATTGATTATAATAAAATAAAACAAGTATTAATAAATATAATTAAAAATAGTATTGAAGCAATAGAAAATAATGGTATAATAAAAATATATACCCATACTAATAAAACAAATCTTTATATAGAAATAACTGATAATGGAATAGGTATGGATAAAGAAACAATAGATAAAATAACAGAATTATTTTTTACTACTAAACAAAATGGAACAGGATTAGGAGTAGCCTTATCAAATGAAATAATAAAAGCTCATTCAGGTAGTATAAAATATAGTTCACAGTTGAATGTTGGAACAAAGGTGACAATAAAGTTACCATTAAAGTAGGTGAAGTATGAAAACATATGACATATTTTTAGATAGATTACCACATATTGATTTACATGGATATGATAGAGAAAGTGCTAAAGTTGCAGTAAATGATTTTATATTAGAAAGTAGCATACTAAATAATAAAGAAGTAGTAATAATTCATGGAATAGGACAAGGACTAGTAAAAGAAATAGTTCATCAAACATTAGCAATGAATAAATTAGTAGAATCTTATAAAATAGCAAGTACTAATATAGGATGTACCATAGTAACATTAAAAGACAAATAAAGTCGTATACTAAAAATGCTATAGTGAAAAATTACTATATCGTTTTTAAATTATAATAATGTTTTTTAAAAAATCAACATATAAACAAATTTGTAAAAAATAACCGGCAAAATATCTGGCAAAATATCCGGCAAAATACTAGGAAAATAATTTTAATTTCATAGTATCATTTTATCAAGAAGTAATACCACCAACAGTAATATCAATATTACAAAAAGTAACAAAAATTTTTATAAAAGTAATTGACAAAGTAAAATGCCTATGTTAGAATAAAAGACAAATTCAAGATTGTGGGGGATAAAGATGGAAGATAAAAAATATGAGATTAATTGGTTAGGATTATTCATTAAAGTAATAGTTTTCGTAGTAGCAATCTTATTAATTATTTGGTTAATATCTAAATTAACTTTAAATAAAGGACTATCTATCGAAGAAAATCTTAAATTATTTAGTGATTCTTCAGTAGAATACTTTAAAAAGAATCTACCCGAAGAAGGAGAAACTTCACAAGTAACTCTAAATCAATTAATTAAATGGGATTATCTAAAAGAATTAAAAGATAAAAAAGGAAAAACTTGTGATAAAGAAAATAGTAAATCTACCATAGTTCTAGAAGACAATTATTACAACATAAAAACAGAATTAAAATGTAATAATGAGACTAAAACTTCAGAAATTAAACTAGGTAATAGTGAATGTGAAGTTTGTGATATTAAAATTGAAGATTTACCAATAAACAAAAAAGAAGATAAACCACATGAAGAAGAAAAGCCAATAAGTAATGAAACTTCTAAAGGTGGAACAGCTCCATTAAGTAATAATACTACAAATAATACTTCAAGTACACCAACTACAACTATTCTATATGAATATGTTAAAAATGTAGATAGATATAGTGATTGGTATAATGGTAAAGTAACAGGTAAAAATATTGAAAATAGTACTAAGATAGTATCTTACTCAAAGTATTGTCAAAATGAAGAATTAACTTATTACACAATTAGTTATACAACATATTTAGGATATCATTCGTATACATTGGAATTAATAAATTTAAATACAAATGAAAATGTAAAACTATTATCAAGTAGTTATTTTACAGATATAAATGATTACATAAATTATTTAAATAAAAGAAATGAAAGTTTATCTTATGTTGGAGGAACTAATACAAAAGTAAATAGTGATGACAATCCTTATGATTATAAAAATCATGCCTTAACTTCAAATAATTTTACATTTAATGTATCAAATGTTTATAAAAGAAATGGTAAATACTATGTTGATATAACAATGAATATTAATAACTTCAATGGAGTTACACCATATTATCTAAATAAAATTAATAAAAATATTTATTATATACCAATTAAATTTACTCTAACAAATAATAAATCAAATTGTGTTATAGATAAAACAGAAAATAGTAGTGAATATACTAACTATACAGTTGTAGATACTTGGAATGAATATACTGATATATATAGATATAAAATAACTACAATTGAATATAAATATTCAAATCAAGAATCTCTAGAAGGTTATACTAAAACAGGTAAAACTAAAGTAGTAAATAATTAATATAAATAAAAATGCAAAACATAAATCTTGCATTTTTTTCTTATTTCATATATTTTTTAAATACACAAGTATCTACTATCTCATATCCCATACTCTTATATAGTCCATGAGCAGCAATTCTTTTCTTATTCGAAGTAAGCATAATATATTCTAAGTTATTACTAATTCCATATTCTAAAATCTTATTCATTAATTTCTTACTTAATCCTTGTCCTTGATAATCAGGGTGAGTACATACATTATTAACATAACCATACTTAATATTCTTAAATATATCATTTAATATATCTATTGTAGCCATACCAACAATTTTATTATCTATAACAACAACATATATCATACCGGTAGGTTCCATATCAATAACCTTATAATCATAATTAAAACATTTATTAAATAAATTTAATAATTCCTTAGAGTCTTCTTTCTTATATTCTCTAATTTCCATTTTTATCACCTCTAAAACTCAAAATAAATCATTTTACTATCACTATTACAATCTTTGCCAGTTAAGTAGGATAAATTACCAATTAACTCACTAATTTTATCTATATCAATTTTCTTTTTATTTAATATTTTATCCATTTCCTTAATAATATTACAAGCTTTATCAATAGCCTTAACATATAACTCAATAAAAGAATAATTATATGTTTCATATTTATCACAAGGATGATTCCAAGTAGCTTTCTCTAAATTTAGATAGTATTTTTTATTATTATGTGTTAAATAAAATGAAAATTCTTTCTTTCTAATAAACTTCTTTGGAGTAATAAAATCAATGATAGAGTATCCTAACTTCTTTATTCCATAAGGATCATAATTAAATAACTTATAAAATCTTTTCATATCCTTAATACACTTATTATAAATATTTCCCATATTATCTATATCATAAGTATCTTTAATAACCGTATTAATCATATTAATAATAGTATCATCAAATATATCATTATTTAAAATATAATTATACATCTTATATTCTTTAGCTTCTTTTTTCTCATTTTGAAATATCATATAAGCATCTAAATAATATTCCATATCAGGATGTAGTCCATTATATTTATAAGTATTTTTATCATTCTTATCAAATATACCAGTCTTATATATAACATAAGGATGCATCGTAGAATCTAATACATAATGACATATACTACCATATAAATAAGAAACAACATCATCATTATCAAATAAATTATTATCAAATATATACTTAACAATATTTATAAAATAATCATTAACATTATGTTCATGCATATAATTAGCATTACTTCTAAAATCATTACTTTTCTTACCGAATCCCATATTATAAAAGAAGAAAATATCAGGACCTTGTGCAAAAGTTTTAGCACTTTCTAATACTATTTTATTTTTAATATTATCATCAAGTTTATCATATACATCCTTCATAAAATAACTATGAGTAATTGAACTAGGCATATCTCTAATCTCCTTATATTTAAAATTATATCATAATTTCCCACAATTTTACCATTATTTTTTATATCTTTTTTTTTATTTTTGTGATATACTTTTATAAGAAGAGTATGTAAGGGTGATTTAATTTATGCAAAAAGATTTTAGAACAATAGATGAACAAGTAGAAATATTACAAAAAAAAGGATTAATTGTCGAAGACATCGATGAAGCAAAAGAAATACTATTAAGGGAAAATTATTTCTTTTTAAATGGATATAGACATTTATTTATGGTCTCTGAAAAAAACAGAACATTTATTAAAGGTTCAACATTTAGAGAATTATATTCTTTATTCCTATTTGATAGATATTTTAGAAATATAATATTTAAAAATGTTTTAGTTATAGAAAATCAACTAAAATCAATACTATCATATCAATTATCTAAAAAATATGGATATAAAGAAAAAGATTATTTAAATCCTAAAAACTTTACAAATGACCACGATAAAAAGCGTAGAGTAAAAGATGTATTAGAAAAAATGAAAAGACAAATTAGAATTAATTCATTGCATCATAACGCTACTGCACACTATGCAAATAGTTATGGATATATTCCTTTATGGGTATTAGTTAAAGTTTTATCTTTTGGTATAGTATGTGAACTTTATACCATATTAAAAACAGAAGATAAAATAGAAATTGCAGATATTTTTAATACCACTCCAGAAGATTTATCAAATTATTTAATAATATTATCTAATTATCGTAATCTTTGCGCACATGAAGATATTGTATACGAAAATAAAACTGAAAGATATATCGAAGATAATATCTATCATGAAGAGTTAAATATACCTAAAATGGATGCAGAATATATTTATGGAAAAAATGATTTATTCGCTGTAATAATAATATTTAAAATATTATTAACTGATGATTCCTTTAGATTAATGCTAAAAGAAATAGAATATGAAATAGAAAAACTAGATGGAAGAATAGATTCTATACCTATTGAAAAAATATTAGATAGAATGGGATTCCCTACTAACTACATGGATATAATAGATTTATAGAAAGAAGGATGAATGAATTATGGAAAATAAAACAAATAAAAATAATAATGTACTTATATTAGTACTTTCAATAATAATATCATTTGTATGTGGAACACTAGGTTCATATATAGTTATAACAAAAGTACCAAGTGTAAGTAAAAGTATAGTAGAAAATGTTAGTAAAGTAGAATTAACAGAAAATAGTATTGCTTTGTCAGTAGAAAAAGCATATGACGGAGTAGTAACAGTAGTATCATATAAAAACAATCAAAAAATATCAACAGGAAGTGGATTCGTATATAAAAAAGATGATAAAGTCGGATATATAATGACAAATAATCATGTAGTTGATAGTGCAGATAAAGTAGAAGTAGTTATGTCTAACAACGAAACAGTAGAAGCTACTATCTTAGGTAAAGAAACTTACTCAGATATAGCAGTTTTATCTATTAATAAAGATAAAGTATTATCGGTGCTTGAAATAGGAGATAACTCAAAAATGAAATTAGGAGATACAGTGTTTACTATTGGTGCTCCAATGGGATTAGAATATAGTGGTACTGTAACAAAAGGTATCTTATCAGGTAAAGATAGAATGGTCGAAGTAAGTTTTTCTGGTAGTACATCAGATTATTACATGAAAGTATTACAAACAGATGCAGCAATTAGTCCAGGTAACAGTGGAGGACCATTACTTGATGTAAATGGTGCAGTAATAGGAATTAACTCGTTAAAATTAGTAAAAGACGAAGTAGAAGGTATGGGATTTGCTATTCCTATTGAAGATGCTTTAACTTATGCCGAATCATTAGAAAAAGGAGAAACAATTAAGCGTCCATTTATAGGTATATCAATGATGGATATAAATCAAACAACATACTTATGGCAATATGGAATATCAGTACCAAAGAATATAACCGAAGGAGTTGTAGTAATAGCAACACAAGTAGGTTCACCGGCAGCATCAAAACTAGATAAAGGAGATATAATAACAGGTATTGATGATGAAAAAATCTCAACAGTTGCAGAATTAAGATATGAATTATACAAACATAATCCAGGAGATACAATAAAAATAAAATATCTTAGAAATAATAAAGAGAATACTGTAGAAATTACACTTACAGAAAATAAAGAGAGTTAATCAATTTAACTTTCTTTTCTTAACAATTTGTTGTATAATGTATTTATAAGAATAAAACGGAGGTAATTTATGAATAATGTATTAAGTAAAGAAGAATTATATAAAATAGATGCTTACTTTAGAGCAAGTAATTATTTATCAGCATGTCAGTTGTACTTACTAGATAATCCACTTTTAAAAAGAAAACTAGAATTATCTGATATAAAACATACCTTAGTAGGACACTGGGGTACAGTACCAGGACAAAACTTTATTTATACTCACTTAAATAGAGTAATAAATAAATATGACTTAAATATGATATATATTTCAGGACCAGGACATGGTGGTAATGCCATGGTTGCTCAAGCGTATCTTGAAAAAACTTATAGTGAAGTATATCCAAATATAACTTATGATGAAAGTGGATTACAAAAACTATTTAAACAATTTTCATTCCCAAAAGGAATATCTTCCCATGTAGCACCAGAAACACCAGGATCAATTAACGAAGGTGGAGAATTGGGTTATTCCTTATCTCATGCTTATGGTGCAGTATTAGATAATAAAGATTTAATAGTAGCATGTGTCGTAGGAGATGGCGAAGCAGAAACAGGTCCTTTAGCAGCATCTTGGCATTTAAATAAAATAATTAATCCTAAAACAGATGGAATAGTTTTACCAATATTACATTTAAACGGATATAAAATAGCAAATCCTACGATTTTAGCTAGAATTAGTGATGAAGAATTAGATTCTCTATTCAAAGGATACGGTTATAAACCATACCATGTAGATATATCAACAACAGAAAAAATGCATCAAGACATGGCAAGAACATTAGATGAAGTAATCGAAGAAATAAAGAAAATACAATCTAGTAATAGTAGTATTAGACCAATGTATCCAATGATAATACTAAGAAGTAAAAAAGGATGGACTGGACCAAAATTAGTAGATGGTAAACAAATCGAAGGTACCTTTAATGCCCATCAAATACCAATAGTAGTAAACAAAGAAAATAGTCAAAATTTAAATTTATTAGAAAATTGGCTAAGAAGTTATCATCCAGAAGAATTATTCGATGACAATGGTACATTAATCAAAGAATTACAAGATTTAAGTCCAAAAGGTAACCGAAGAATGTCTGCTAACCCAATTGCCAATGGAGGATTATTACTTAGAGATTTAGTAATACCAGATTTTAGAAAATACGCTGTTAACTTTAACAATCCTGGTACAGTAATGTGCCAAGATATGGAAGAATTAGGCAAGTTTGTTAGAGATGTAATAGACTTAAATAAAACTAATTTTAGAGTATTTGGACCAGATGAAACAAAAAGTAATAGATTAACACCAGTATTTGAAAAAACTAATAGACAATTTAATGCTTTAATATATAAAAATGATGAATCATTATCTAATGAAGGTAGAGTAATAGATTCAGTATTATCAGAACACTTATGCGAAGGTATGTTAGAAGGTTATCTTTTAACAGGACGCCATGGAATATTTAACAGTTATGAAGCATTCATAAGAATAGTAGATTCAATGACAAGTCAACATGCAAAATGGTTGAAAGTAGCCAAAGAACTTTCATGGAGAAAAGGAATATCTTCCTTAAATTATGTATTATCTTCCCATATTTGGCAACAAGATCATAATGGATATACACACCAAGATCCAGGATTTTTAAATCATATTGTAACTAAAAAATCTGATATAGTAAGAGCATACTTACCACCAGATGCAAATTGTTTACTTTCATGTTTTGACCATTGTATAAGAAGTAAGAATTATATAAATGTAATAATAGCATCAAAACATCCAAGATATCAATGGTTAACTATGGATGAAGCAGTAAAACATTGTACCAAAGGAATAGGTATATGGAACTTTGCAAGTAGTGATGAAGGAAAAGAACCAGATATAGTAATGGCTTGTTGTGGAGACACTCCAACATTAGAAACCCTAGCAGCAGTAACAATTTTAAAGAAATTCTATCCAGGCCTTAGAATAAGAGTAGTTAATGTCGTAGACTTAATGAAACTAGAATCAAATGATAAACACCCACATGGATTAACAGACTTTGATTATGATAATTTATTTACAAAAAATAAACCAATAATCTTTGCTTTCCATGGCTATCCAAATTTAATTCATCAACTAACATATAATAGAAAAAATAAAAATCTTCATGTTCATGGTTACCTTGAAGAAGGCACAATAACAACACCATTTGACATGAGAGTACAAAATAAAATAGATAGATTTAGTCTAGCAAAAGATGCTTTAAAATATCTAGAATTTCTTGGAGATACAAGGGCAAATGCCATTGAATACTGTAACAATAAAATAATTGAACATAATAATTACATTAAAGAATATGGCAAAGATATGCCAGAAATTCAAAATTGGAAATGGACTAATAATTAAAAATTAACTGATAAATGTAAAATGTTTATCAGTTTTTAAATTATTTAATGACATAATAAAAAAAATTTGTTATAATTAATTTATAATAAGAAGGTAGATATCATGGAAATAAATAAAGAGATAGAAAAAAATCTAAATAAAAATTTATTACAATGTAAAGATATGATAATAAATGAATTAGTATCATTCTTTGGTAAAGAGTATACTGACCAAATAAAAGAAACATTTGATAATTTAATAATTATGTATACTACTAAAAAAGATACAATTGATGAGTTATTTAATGATAAAGATAGTTTAGATGACGAAACAATAACTGCCTTAGATTATTATGATGATAGAATAGAAAATAACATTGATATGTTAAATGATAATGAAACAATAATTGGATTATTAAATCTTACTGGAAAAAAACATCGAGAAGAAACTTCGAAAGAATTACTTAAAGATAGAGATTCTAAAATATTTGAATATGCAAATCAAAAATATTCTTATATTAAATTAGATATATTTGATATTCATGCTAATGAAGATTATATCTTAGAATTTATTAATTTACTTATATTTGATTATGATTTATCTGAAAAGTTATCAACTAAATATGGTGAAGACTTTGCAGAAAAATTTAATTATCTAAGAAATGAGATTGCTAATATTGCTTCTAAAATAATTGCAGAGTCACTATCCAAAAAACAAGTATTTTTATTTAGTCAAAATAAAGATTATAATTATTGGATGGGAAGAACAGAAATATTAACTTATACTTTTGAGGATGATCTAGCACTTGCTTTAACAAATCCAATAAAGTTTATAGATAAAGTAGGAGTAGATAACCTAACAACATTTATAGATGACTTTCAAGAAATAGTAGAAAATAATTCGAGCGAAGAAACATCGAGTTATGAGTTCAAACAAAATATAGATACTATAAAAAATATATGTCATCAAAAAGAACAAGTTATAATGAATACACCACTTATTGAACAAACAATAAAGGAATTAAAAGATAAAAAAGAGAAACTAAAAAGTTTTCCAAAATTCGATAAAGAAAAACCAGAAATAACTTATATACCACCAGTAGAACATAAAGAATTACCACCATTAACATTAACTAGTTTTAATGATTTAGCTAATCATAAAGAGCAAATAAAGAAGCCAATAAAAATGAAACCTTTTAAATTAGAAAGTTTTAATGATTTTGCTAATAATAAAAAGCCAACAGAACAGACTCAAAATAACAAAACGAGCTTTAATGATATAGCAAAAACACTGCCTATTGAAAATACAAATAAAACATTTCAAGATATAGTAGACCAGGACGAAAAGCATAAATCAAGATAATAAAAAACTGATAAGTAGAACTAACTATTTATCAGTTTTATCATTATTTAGCAATATAATTACAAATCAAATTACTTATTTCTGTAGGATTATCAATAGAAAGACCTTCAATTAATCTAGCTTCAGCATAAAGAATCTTAGTATATTCCTTTAATTCATCTTTATTATCCTTATATAATTCTTTTAACTTATTACTAATTGGATGATTTTCATTAATTTCAAGAATTAAATCTGCACTTACTTTTTCTTCACTAATAGCATTTAAAGTCTTTTCCATACCAGTAGATATCATACCTTCATTAGTTAAACATACAGGATGCTTATTTAATCTATTAGTAAACTTAATATCTTTAACTTCTGGAATAACTTCTTTCATAAGAGAAAACATATCTTTATATTCAGTATTTTCCTTATCTATCTTTTCTTTTTCTTCCTTACTACTTAAATCAGTATTTTCTGATGAAACACTAACAATCTTTTTACCATCATATTCTCTTAATGACTGCATAGTAAATTCATCAACATACTCAGTTAAATATAATACCTCATAATCCTTATCTTTAAATTTTTCAACTTGTGGTAACATATCTGCCTTATCAGTAGTCTCTGCACAAGCATAATAAATATTAGTTTGTCCTTCCTTCATTCTAGAAACATACTCTTTTAAAGTAACAAGTTTCTTTTCCTTGGAAGAGTAGAATAACAATAAATCTTGTAACTTATCTTTATCCATACCAAAGTTATTATATACACCATATTTTAATTGAATACCAAAATTATTATATATCTTTTCATATTTTTCTCTGTTATTATCTCTTAAATCTTCAAGACATTTCTTAATCTTATTTTCAATATTCTTACCAATAGTTTTAAGTATTCTAGTTTGTTGTAATACCTCCCTTGAAATATTTAATTTTAAATCAGGACTATCAATAACACCTTTAACAAAACTAAAATAATCAGGTAATAAATCACCACATTTATCCATAATAAGAACACCATTAGAATATAATTGTAATCCCTTTACATACTCTTTAGAATAATAATCAAATGGAGTATGACTAGGAATAAATAATATACCATCGTAAGTAACTAGTCCTTCAGCATTTATATGAATAATTTCATCAGGATTAGCATAGTCAGAAAATTTTTCCATATAGAAATTATTGTATTCTTCATCTTTAACATCTTTCTTATTCTTTTTCCAAATAGGTACTAAACTATTTAAAGTTTCAATTTCAGAATGTTCAACATATTCATCCTTAGTACCTTCCTTTAAATCCTTATGAGTAACTTCCATCTTAATAGGGTAAGTAATATAATCAGAATATTTCTTAATTAAAGACTTAATAGTATATACTTCCAAATATTTAGAATATTCTTCATCTTCAGTATCTTCCTTAATCTTTAAAGTAATACTAGTACCAACATCCTTCTTACCAGAAGGTTCAATAATATATCCATCTGCACCATTAGATTTCCAAGTATATGCTTCATCACTATTAATACTTTTACTTTCTACAGTAACCTCATCACTAACCATAAAAGCAGAGTAGAAACCTACACCGAACTGTCCAATAATATTAATATCTTTTTTCTTTTCATTATTTTCCTTAAATAATTCTGAACCACTTTTACAAATAGTACCTAAATTATCTTCAAGTTCTTCCTTAGTCATACCACAACCATTATCAGTAATAGTAAGTAATCTTTTTTCCTTATCAACACTTATATTAATCTCTAAATCACTATGTTTAATCTTAATACTATTATCAGTAAGAGACTTATAATATAGTTTATCAATCGCATCACTTGCATTACTAATAAGTTCCCTTAAAAATATTTCCTTATTAGTATAAATAGAGTTAATCATTAAATCTAATAGTTTTTTAGATTCGGCCTTAAATTGTTTTTTCGCCATTTTTAATTCATCTACCTTTCATAAGAAAAGCATTATCACTTTTCATAATTATAATTATACTATTAATTTAGCAATAGTCAAGAGAATCTGCTAAAATTTTAGCAAAAAGTATTGACAAATGCTAAAAAAGTGATATAATGGTATTTGTAAATAAGAAAGGAAGATGAGGATATATGGATTTAATCCCAAGAAAATTATATTTAGATGACTTATTTGACAATTTCATGTCAACAAGAGAAAGTGACAGTATGAAATGTGATATCTATGAAAAAGGTGGTAAATATCATATAGAAATGGATGTTCCTGGATTTGATAAGAAAGATATTTCACTTGAAGTAAAGAATGGATACTTAAATGTAACCGCACATAGAAAATCAGAAGAAGATGTAAAAGAAAAGAATTATATAAGAAAAGAAAGAAGTTATGGAAAATTCCAAAGATCATTCTATGTAGGAGATCTTGATGAAGACAAAATCGAAGCAAGTTTCAATAACGGAACATTAACAGTAGTCATTCCTAAAAAAGAAGCAGAAACAAATAAAAAATACATTGAAATAAAATAAGTCATAAATTATTATGAATTATAAGAAATAGTCTTAATATAGATTATTTCTTTTTTTGTTCCTTTACATAACTTAAAAGTTATTCCAAGGCTTTTTAATACCCAAGGTTATTAAAAAGAAATTTTGAACCTATAGTTTCAAAATTTATGTCTATTATTTTAATAAAATTAGAAGTTGACTTTTGACAATATTAATTATTTATGTTATTATTAGTATGTAAGCAAGAGAACTTGCATAAAATAAAAAAGAGGAACATTTGATTTTGCAAGTGAATGTCACCTCACTTAAAAGTGTGTGACACTCAATCTAATTGAGTGCCTATATTTTTATTGCTAACACCAATAAGGTAAGGAGTAAATAGCAATAAGACGAAGGACTTTTTATAAAAGTTCTTTTCTTCATTCTATATCATTTATTTATCAAGAACGATAATATTTTTATCTATTCTTTCAAATAAACATTTAATATTTTCTACTTATATGATATAATACACTCATAAGGAGGTACTATGAAAGTAATAGATTTAAGTGAAAAAACAAATGTTAAAAAAATAGTATTATTTAGTGTATTAGTATTATTTATACTAATTACAATATTAAGTAGTTTTACAACCATTAATAGTGGTGAAGTAGGTTTAAGAGTAAGGTTTGGTAAAATAATAGATAGTAATTTAACCGAAGGATTAAATTTTAAAATACCATACATTGAAAAAATAGTTAAAGTTAATATTAAAGTTCAAAAAGTAGAAGTTAATACTACAAGTGCTAGTAAAGATTTACAAGATATTAAAACAACCCTAGCAGTAAATTATCGCGTAGAAAATAAATCTGCGACTAATTTATATAAAACAGTAGGTAATTCATATGAACAAACAATATTAACCCCAGCGATTGAAGAAAGTATTAAATCAATAATTTCTAAATATACCGCAGAGCAAACAATAACATTACGCCCAGAAGTATCTAGTGAATGTATGAAAGAATTACAAGAAAAAGTAGAAAAATATGGTATTGTAATAGATAACTTTAATATAATAAACTTAGAATTTAGTGAAGAATATTCCAAAGCAATTGAAGAAAAACAAGTTGCAGAGCAAAAACTTGCCACAGCAAAATTAGAATCAGAAGCTAAAATAGTCGAAGCAGAAGCAACCCAAAAATCTAATGAATTATTAAAACAAACTTTAACAGATGAATTAATAATGAAAGAATTTATTGATAAATGGGATGGTAAATTACCAGAAACTTATGCTGGAGATAACATTATGGGACTATTTAATTTAAAATAAGGATAGATTACTATTCTTTTTTTCTAATTTATTGTATAATAAACTTAACTGAGGTGCAAAATGAATAACATAGAAAATAAAATTAAACAAGTAAGTAAATATATAAAAAATAAAGATATAGTTTTAGATATAAAATTAATTAATTATGAAAATTATAACTTGTATTTTAGAATAGATTACATAAAAAAATTAAATATATTTAAAATAAGTTGGATAGATTTAGATTTAATAAAAGATAATAAAATAGAAAAATATCTTAATATAGAACATATCTCACTTGAAGTAGTCGAAGAAATATGTAATCTAATAGAAAGAAATAATACCTTTGATTATATCGAGGAAACAGATAAAAATATAGTAGAATTTACTACATATTATCTTACTAATAATTATCACTTTATATTTAATAGATATATACCACAAAACTTATCTAATATATCAGATATATTTATAATCATATTTAATCATCTTCCTAGAAGATTAACAGAGTTTCTAGAAGAATTACACGCAGAAATCATGCATACCAAAAGTAAATATGAATACCAGGATAATCTTAATTTTGATTTATTTAATGATGACTTAGAAAATATATTTAATAAAACAATTATAAAAAGAGGAAAAGAATATTATAAAGAAAATAAGGTAACATTCCTAGAAAAAATAGAAGATAAATATTATGCTGTAGTAAAAGGTAATGAAGAATATTTAGTAGTAATAAAATATGATGAAGATAATATGTTAACCCAACTTTATTGCACTTGTCCGTGTGAATTCTTTTGTAAACATATTGCTTCAGTAATACTTGCAATAAGAGCCAGATATGAAAATAAATTCTATAAAGTATTAGCAATCTCTAAAGAAGATACATTATTAGATTTAGCAAATAATAAACATTACTTATCTATAGGAGTAGAAGAAGAATATATCAAAATAATAAATAAATATGGAGAAATAGAATTAGTACCATTATTTGATGAAGAAAATAATTTAATGTGGAAAGTATTAGAAGACTCCAAAGATAAAAAATTATATAAAGAAATAAATAATGCAATAAAAAAGTATAAATAAATTATCATTCAATACATAAAAATTAAATAATAGAATTAATATAACTAATTACCTAATTTTTATATTATAATAAACAAAAAGGAGTAGTAGTATGTTAAATATATTTAATGACACATTTAAAGACACAATACTTTATTATTCAGGAAATACCTTAGAAAATAAAATTAAAGTATTAGAAAACAAATTAAAAAATACAAAATCAAAAGAAGAAAAATTATATTTATATGAAGAAATACAAAAATATAAATATGGAATACAAGGAGAAAATAAAATATTATATGAATTAAAAAATAGCCATATACCAATGTATATATTACATGATATAAACCTAGAATATAAAGATTATAAAGCACAAATAGATTTTATAATACTAACTAAGAAAAATTATTATATAATTGAATGTAAAAATCTATATGGAAATATATCTATTGATAATAAAGGTAATTTTTATAGAATAAATAATAAAAATAAAGTAGGTATTTATAACCCAATAACTCAATTAGATAGACATATAAATATAATTAGAAGATATATTGAAGATAGAAATAATTTTATAGGAAAATTAATAGTAAAGAAAATATTTGATAGTATGTATCATGGAATTGTAGTTTTAGCAAATGATAATACAGTAGTAGAAGATAAATATGCTCCAAAAACTGTTAAAAATAAAGTTATCCGAGCAGATAAACTAATTGAATATATAAAGTATATAGAAAAAAATACAGATAGTTATGCAAGTAGTGAAAAAGATATAATATCATCATGTAATAATATCTGATGATATAATAGATAAAATAATAACCTTAAGTGATAAATATATTTATAATCGTTTTCGTCCAGATAAACAAATTGACATCCTTGATGAAGTATGTAGTAAAGTAAATATTAAAGATACTGAAAATCTAATTAATTTAGAAAGTAATTTAAAAGCAATAAGAGACAAAAAAGAATTGTATATAAAAGAAAATAACATTAAAAAAGCTTATGAATATAAAATTAAAGAAACAGAGTTTAAAAAGAATATAAATTTAAATACCTCCAAATCATTTGTATCCATTAACGATATAGCAACTGTTATTAATAACAAAACTAATATTCCTATATATGAAATATTAAAAGATAACAAAAAAACTATTTCTCAAATTGAAAATTATTTAAAAAATACAATCATAGGACAAGAGGAAGCTATAAATAAATTAATTAATATAACTAAAAGAATAAAATTAGGATATAAAGACAATAAGTGTATATCTCTATTATTTAATGGCCCATCTGGTGTAGGAAAAACAAAACTCGCTACCATATTTGGTGACCTAATATCAAAACAAAAAGTAATAA
>OIZT01000267.1_pt1 | contig 35119 bp, 29 predicted proteins | sample 1588611 | NCBI WGS metagenome assembly OIZT01 (sample SAMN03283278) | human gut metagenome | biome: human-associated habitat; material: feces | host: Homo sapiens | place: Peru | collected 2012
CCGCCCGCACGGCGAGCCGCCGTACCCAATTCGTGTAGATAATTTGTTTTGCATTATACAAACTGTCTACACGAGAGAAAAAACACGAACGAAAACGGCTGTGTAACATAATGTACACAGCCGTTTTTAGAAAATAAAATGAAAGAAAGATTTAACCTTTTACTGCGCCTGAAACAACGCCCTCGATGATGTATTTCTGACAAGCAAAGTAGAAAATGATAATCGGAACGATGCTCAAAACGATAAGAGCCATAATAGCACTTGTGTCTGTATGACCGTAACTACCGTTAAGGTACTGAATGTGAATCGGGATTGTCTTGTAGTCCATATCAAGAATAAGATAGGGGAGAAGGTAGTCGTTCCAAATCCACATTGTTTCAAGGATTGCAACCGAAATAAAAGTAGGCTTCATAATCGGAAGAACAATACCGAAGAATGTTCTCAAAGGACCTGCGCCGTCAACATCGGCAGCTTCTTCAATTTCAACAGGAATTGATTTTACAAATCCCGAGAACATAAACACCGCAAGTCCCGCTCCAAATCCGAGATATATAATCAAAATACCCCATGGAGTTGTGAGTTTGAGGTTGTCGGCTGTCTTTGAGAGGGTGAACATTACCATCTGGAAAGGTACAACCATTGAGAAAATGCAGAAGTAGTAAATAATTTTACAGATGATTGAGTTTGAACGCTGTAAGTACCACGCACACATTGATGTGCAGAAGAGAATAAGTACAACGCCGCCGATTGTAATGAAGAAACTCCATACAATCGACTTCCAGAACGGATAGTTGCCGTGGAACATACCTGTCATATAACTCTGAAAACCCTGAAAACTGTCTGCATTCGGAAATTCAAAGATTGCACGGCTGATTGCCGCATTGCTCTTAAAGGAGTTCATCAGTACAATGAAAACAGGAGCAACATAGAAGATTGATACGATAGAGAAGAGAATTGTTAAAATTCTCATTCCTGCGGTTTGTTTTTTCTTTACAGGCCTATCTTTAGCCTTTGCTGCAACTTTAGCCATTACTGCTGAACCTCCTTCCTTCTTGTAAAGTAAAGCTGAACCAGAGCGATGATTACAACAATTACAAAGAAGATAACACCCTCAGCCTGACCAACACCGCGAGAGTTTTGGTTAGCGTAGAATGTGTTGTAAATGTTGAGAGCCATCATTTCTGTCTGATAAACCGTTGTACCGGTTGCCTGTGATACAACACCCGGAGCACCGCCTGTGAGTGCAAGGTTCTGGTCGAACAGCTTAAATGAGTTTGTAAGTGTAAGAAATGTGCAGATTGTGATAGAAGGCATCATCATCGGCAATGTTACATTTGTAAGCAACTGCCTCTTGCCTGCACCGTCAATTTTAGCCGCCTCATAAAGGTCGTGCGGCACACTCTGGAAACCGGCAATGTAAATAATCATCATATAACCTGCCTGCTGCCAGCACATCAGAATTACAAGTCCCCAAAAACCGAAGTTTGCGTTAAGTGCAAGGTTTGTGCCGTAATACTGAAGAATACCGTTGAAAATGTACTGCCAAATGTAGCCGAGAATAATACCGCCTACAAGGTTAGGTACAAAGAAAACGGTTCTGAAAATGTTTGAACCTCTGATGCCGAGCGTAAGAGCATACGCTACGAAAAATGCAATGAGGTTAATAAGAACAACGGATACTATAACGAACAGTACCGTGAACCAGAATGAATGTAAAAAGCCCTCATTCTGAAAAGCTTTGATATAGTTTCCAAACCCGATGAACACTGCATCGCTTGTTGTTCTGAACTTACAGAACGAAAGGTAAATGCCGTTAAAGAACGGATACACAAAACCTATAAGGAAAGCAGCAAGAGTGGGAAGAACAAATATCAGAAAATAAATTTTTCTTTTAGGTTTTCTAAACATAATATTTTGCCTTTCCGTCCATAAGAAAGGGGAGCGGAATGCCGCCCCCCTACCGAACCTGTTAAATTAAAACAGAAATTTTACAATCAGCCGTTAGCCTTTGCATATTCTGTTTTCCAACCCTGTACGAATGCAGTCTTAACAGCGTCCCATTTGCCTGTGCCTGCTGCATACTGTGTAAGAGCTGTACCAACGCCGTTTTTCCAGTCTTCACTTGGCATTGTTGTGAAGTTCCAGCTTACAGGAGTTTTGCCTGCTGCTGTGAGCTCGTTATCAATCTTAACGAATACATTGGTTGCTTCCTTAGCATTCTTGAAAGGAATTACAAAGCCCATATCATCAGCAAGAGCAGATGTACCTGTTTCGTTTGTTACACACCAGTTCAAGAATTCAAGAGTAGCTGCCTGATCATCAGCGCTTGCCTTGCTGTTTACACACCAGTAGTTCTCTGAACCTGTGCAAAGACCCTGATTAGCTTCATCGCCTGCACCAATGTAGATTGGGAGCATACCGAGTTCGTCGTCCTTCATACCTGCCTTAGTAACTGTTGAATATTCCCAGCTGCCGTTCTGGAAGAATACTGCTTCGCCTGATGTGAACTCAGTTTCAGCGTCTGTACCCTTCTTGCTTGCGAGGTCTGCAGGATCACATGTTGAATCTGTGATGTAGAGATCCCAAATGTTCTTATAGTTGTCAAGGTATTTACCCTCGATAGCGTCTGTTGAAGTAATGCCCTTATCCTTGTACTCAAAGTAGATAGGAAGGTTAGCAAGGTGAGTCTTGAATCTCCAGTCTGATGAAGAATCCATACCTGCTGATGTGAACGCACCCTTAACGCCGAGCTTATCCTTATTCTTCTGAATTTCGTCAGCAACAGTCTTTAACTTTTCAAAGCTGTTGATGTCTTCAATCTTCTTAACAGAAGCAAAGTCTGAATCACAATACTTCTGGAGGAGAGTCTTGTTGTAGATAATGCCGTATGTTTCAATTACATAAGCGATACCGTAAACTTTGCCGTCCTCTTCAAGAGCGTAATCCTTTGAAGTAAGCTGCTTGTAAATGTCTGAAGAGCTGAGGTCAGCGCAATAATCTTTCCAGTTAGCAAGACCAACAGGACCGTTTACCTGGAAGAGTGTAGGAGCATTGTCCTTATCCATCTCAGCAGTAAGTGTTGACTCATATGTACCCTCGGCAGCTGTCTTAACAGTTACCTCAACGCCTGTTTCGTCTTTGTACTTCTTAGCAAGAGCCTGCCAATCCTTGTCCTGCTCAGGCTTAAAGTTAAGATAGTAAACTTTACCGTTTTTTGCATTGCCTGCTGCACTTGAATCATCTTTTGATGAACCTGATGATGAAGAACCGCCGCAGCCTGCAAGAGCAGTAGCAGTCATCATACCTGCAACTGCAAGAGCTGCAGCTCTTTTGAATGTTGATTTTTTCATAGCTTTCACCTTAATTAAAAATATTTATCCGCTAAACCCGGATATTGGCGAGAGAACAACATTCTGTGTTCTCTCTATTGCAACAATCATAACACACTATTTATGAAAATACAATAGATTTTTTTAAAAATTTTCTCTGTGATTAGTCAAAACGAAGGTATTGACCAAATGTAATTTCAAAATTAAACAAAAAACAACCGCATATTATCTGAGTTTTGTGACTTATTTGTCAAATAAGAAATATTAAAACAACATTAAAGTTACAATATTGTAACCTGTCAAATATGGTCATTCTATTGAAAATGACAAGCGTTTTGTGCTAAAATTATGTCAAATTTGTTTTTTAAGAAGGTTAATTTAGCAATTATGAAAAATTTTAATCAATCATCCCTTGCACGATTTTTCACCCGATTTCCTAAGCTGTTATTTGCGGGACTGATGTACTCAATTTCGTTTGCCGTATTTTCCGGAATATTTATCCTCATTAGCTTTTTGTCGGGATTTAACAATGTAATATTGTGGAGCTTGGGAATAATTCCTGCAATGCCATTTTATTCAGGTCTTGTAATGGTAATTCGCAAAATCTCCGTTGAAAAAGAAGATGTCAATGTTTTTAAGACATTTGTGCAGGCATTTCGTGAAAATTTGAAAAAATCAATTTTCAACGGATTTATAGCCTACCTCATTGTAGCTTGCTCATTCTTTGCAATCCTCTACTACGGAACGCTCGCTCAAACCGATGTGGTTTACGGCTCAGTCTTTACCATATATATAGTGTTCTCAATTGCAATGCTCATAATGCTGTTCTATGTTCCGCTTCTGACTATTACATATGAACTCAGACTTCGTGACATCTACAAGAATTCACTTCTCCTAATATTCGGAAAAATTCTTCGCAATATAGTTGCACTTGTCCTTGTCGGCATAGTTTCATTTGCAGTATTCCTCGCAGTAATCTATGCAAAGGGTGCAATGCTTGTTATTGCAGTTGCTCTCTCGGTAATTTTCTACCCGATGATTGCAACCTATATAATAGTATCCGTAATCGCAAAAGGCGTGCAGGAGTCTGTAGGCTACTTTACAGGCGATAATGTGCAGTATGTCCTCACCGAGGAAGAAGAACAGCGTGAAACCGAAGCTGTAGAAAACGCAAACTCCGATGATGACTACATCTTCGTCAACGGCAGAATGATTAAAAATCCTGCTAAAACTGATATAACAGAATAATGTTGACTTATCAAAGTAAAGCACCTTACATAACGCAGGGTGCTTTTTTGCAGAAGTCTTTTGACTAACATTTGACTAATATTTAAGCAATATTATGCGATATTTCGCAATATTTTACGGTAAAAACAAGCAAATAAAAACCGCACCAAATAGCCTGAAAATGGCTTTCTGATGCGGTTTTTGTTATGGAGCTGAAGAAGGGACTTGAACCCTCGACCTACTGATTACGAATCAGTTGCGCTACCAACTGCGCTACTCCAGCATATTTTATTTTTTAATACGAATACTGTTTAACATATAATATGTAATGCAGTGCGTGCAATACAAACATTGCTTTCTTTTCATATATAATGCTATAATGCTAATTTAGTGTTATTATGTCTTTGCATAACAAAAATTTGACTACACAATTATACACCAATTATTCCGATATTTCAATAGCAATTAGTAAAAAGTAGGTGATAAAAGTTAAACTTGATTTAGTTTTTTGACTGACAGCAGTCTTTAAAAAAGAGCAAATAAAATGATTTTATACTTTCATTATATAAAATACAGAATTTTGCACAAAAAAAGTGACATTTTTTGTCTGGTGAAGTGTTATCACATTTGTAGAATAATAAAATTAAAAGTACTATAATTGTAACACAATATATACTATAGTGGAAATACTTTGTGATAGGATGTGCAGCAGATGCCAAAAAGAAAGTGCAGTAATATTGATGCATCGGTCGGACTAAGAATGCGTTATTACAGAATTCAGTGCGGACTGACTCAACAGCAGGTTGCTGACGCTCTTAATATAAACCGCACAACATATACCAAATATGAAACAGGTGTTTCTGAGCCAAGCCATGAGCTTCTCGGAAAAATCGTGAAGATGTTCGGAATAGATTATAATTCAATCCTTGACAGCAGGGATTATTTTGAAAGAAGAGTTGCTGACGGCGATATGACGCTCAATGTACTGACTCTTTCCGAAAGAGCAATCATTGCAAGATACCGTTCAATGTCAAAAGAAGATCAGAAAAAAATTTGTGAATATATGGATATGCTTTACAATGAAAAAGGAAAGAAGATTTTGTAAAAAACACTTTACTTTTGACTTTGATTGTGATAATATAAAACAGATGACCGTGTCTCGGAACAGGGAGTATGCCGATTTTCGGATTTTCACAGCCCTGCCCTGAGATGTTGGCGACTATTTTTGAAAGGTGGAATTTTTAATGCTTAAAGAAGAAAAGCAGGCTATCATGGCTGAGTACGCAACTCACGAAGGCGACACAGGTTCTCCGGAGGTTCAGATTGCTCTTCTTACAAAGAGAATCAATGACCTTACTGAGCATCTCAAGGTTCACAAGAAGGATCACCACAGCAGAAGAGGTCTTCTCAAGATGGTTGGTCAGAGAAGAAGCCTTCTCGCTTACCTCACAAAGGTAGACATTGAGAGATATCGTTCTATCATTGCAAGACTCGGTATCCGTAAGTAATTTTTTAAGTACACAAGGGCAAGCGAAAGCTTGCCCTAAATTCGATTTTCTGCGGGATTTTTATTTGCTGTTTTTTAGCGGTAAAACGATTAAATAACCTATGTTTTTGTGTGTTTATCAACTTTGTTTAATGGTTTTATTGCTAAATCGGCGTAAAATCCCGTTTGAATAAATTTGAACTTTATTTAAAATGTGAAACTTATGTTTCGGAAAGGATTTTACGAAAATGAATCGACTTATGACATTCGACAAATACAGAGTATTTGAAACAGAATTTGCCGGCAGACCTTTAAAGGTTGAAACAGGCAAGATGACACAGCTTGCAAACGGTGCTTGCCTTGTTCACTACGGTGACACAACAGTTCATGTTGCTGTTACAGCATCTGAAAAGCCAAGAGAGGGCGTTGACTTCTTCCCGCTTTCAGTTGACTATGAAGAAAAAATGTACGCAGTAGGCAAAATCCCGGGTTCTTACCTCAAGAGAGAGGGCAGACCTTCTGAAAAAGCTATCCTCACAAGCCGTGTGATTGACCGTCCTATCCGTCCTCTTTTCGATAAGAGTATGAGAAATGATGTTTCAATCGTTTGTACAGTAATGAGCGTTGACCCTGATTGTCAGCCTGAAATCGTTGCTATGATTGGTGCTTCAATTGCAATTTCAATTTCAGATGTTCCGTGGAACGGTCCTATCTCAGGTTGTTCAGTAGGTATGATTGACGGTGAGTACATCATCAACCCAACAGAGGAGCAGAGAAAGGTTTCTCAGATGGCAACAACAGTTGCTTCAACAAGCTCAAGAATAGCTATGATTGAAGCAGGTGCAAACTGCGTATCGGATGACGATATGTACAACGCTATTATGGCAGGTCACGAGGCTAACCAGAAGATTATCAGCTTTATTGAGGAAATCAAGTCTGAAATCGGCAAGCCAAAGTTTGAGTTTGCAAGTCTTGAACCCGACCATGATATGTTTGAAGCAATCAAAGCATTTGCAGAAGAAGATGTTAAGGTTGCTCTTGATACAGATGATAAAAGAGTTCGTGACGAAAGACTCAAGCCTATTTATGAAGCAGTTCACGCAAAATTTGACGAGATTTATCCTGAAAGCGAAGCTCTCATTGATGAGTGCCTTTACAAGACACAGAAGTTTATCGTTCGCCGTTGGTTGCTTGATGAGCAGAAGCGTGTTGACGGCAGAGGTATGGACGATATCCGTCCTCTCGCATCAGAAGTTGGCGTAATTCCGAGAGTTCACGGTTCAGGTATGTTCACAAGAGGACAGACTCAGGTTCTTACAATTGCTACACTCGGCCCTGTTTCCGACAAACAGCTTCTTGACGGTATTGACGGCGAAACAGAGAAGAGATATATCCACCACTATAACTTCCCGAGCTACTCAGTTGGCGAAACAAAGCCAAGCCGTGGTCCGGGCAGAAGAGAAATCGGTCACGGTGCTCTTGCAGAGAGAGCTCTCGTTCCTGTAATTCCTTCAGTTGAAGAGTTCCCATATGCACTCCGCCTTGTTTCAGAAGTTCTTTCTTCAAACGGTTCAACTTCACAGGGTTCAATCTGCGGTTCAACTCTTGCTCTTATGGACGCAGGTGTTCCGATTAAGGCTCCTGTTGCAGGTATCTCATGCGGTCTTATCACAGAGGGCGACCGTTGGATGACAATGGTTGATATTCAGGGTCTTGAGGACTTCTTCGGTGATATGGACTTTAAGGTAGCAGGTACACACGATGGTATCACAGCTATTCAGATGGACCTCAAAATCAGCGGTCTTACTCCTGAAATGGTTAAAGAAGCACTTGCTAAAACTCATAAGGCTCGTAACTACATCCTTGATGAAGTAATGCTCAAGGCTATTGCAGAGCCGAGAGAAGAACTCTCAAAATATGCTCCTAAGATGTTCACAACAACAATTCCTGCTGACAAAATCAGCGAAGTTATCGGTAAGAGCGGTAAGGTTATCAAGGAAATTCAGGCTGAATGCGAAGTTAAGGTTGATATCGAAGAAGATGGCGAGCTCGGACAGGTATTTGTTTCGGGTATTGATTCCGACAAGTGTAAGCGTGCAATTGAAATCATCAACACAATCGCTGTTGATCCTGAGCCGGGTGCAATGTACCTCGGTAAGGTTACCCGTATTATGGACTTCGGTGCTTTCGTTGAAATCGCTCCGGGTAAGGAAGGTCTTGTTCACATTTCTCAGCTTGATGTTAAGCGTACAGAAAATGTAACAGATGTTGTTAATGTAGGCGACATTATCCGTGTTAAGGTAATGGAAATCGACGATAAGGGCAGACTTAACCTTTCCCGTCGTCAGGTTCTCATTGATGTTGACGGTCTTGTTCCTGAAAATGACCTTGATGCAGAAAGAGCAGCTCGTCCACGCAGACCTCACAATGACCGCAGAGGCGGCTATAACAGAAACAACAGAAAGTAATTTCTTTGTAATCTGAAATTTAATATTTAACAAATTCAGTCCCTTTCATTTTGCACAATGCGTTGAAAGGGACTGTTTTGTTAATTGAAAATTGAAAGTGGAAAATTGAAAATTATGCTTTGGTGGATAAATGTCATACACTCAAAATATTAAAAACTAAAATAAAAAGCGGTGGTCAATGCCACCGATAATTAATGCAATTATTTAGTTTGCATATCTTGAAAGATTATCCCAATCAATATCGTCTTCGGAAACAAAGTCACCGTTTTCCGCTTCTGTAATATCTTTATACTCCTGTTCGGTAACTTTTGTGTAGTCAGGATCCCAAGCAAGTACGAGTTTTTTAATCAATTCGTAGGCAAGTTCCTTGTCGCTGTCGGGAAGCATATCAATCATTTTAGCAATTTCAGCTGTTTTCGTACTCATTTACGGCAACTCCCTTCATTTATAAATATCTCCACGAGAACCTATATCCATAATATATATTATATCATCTCTTTTCTTTTAAATCAATAGCAAAATAATTTCATATACAATCAGACACATGAACAAAATTTGCATAGTGTTTAAATTATCCTAATCATCTTGATTTCAACTTGATAACATAGTATAATTGACTTAACAAAAATTTCCGACAAAAACGGACACAGATTTATAAAGGAGAGAATTACAATGCAGGTTAAAATTTCCGATTCTATAAAATACATTGGCGTTGATGACAAGACAATCGACCTTTTTGAAAGTCAGTATCTTGTTCCCAACGGAATTTCTTACAACTCATATCTTATTGTTGACGAAAAGGTTGCAATTATGGATACGGTTGACAAGAGAAAAACTGACGAATGGCTTGAAAATCTTGACAGAGAGCTTAACGGCAGAACTCCCGATTATCTTGTAATCAGCCATCTTGAACCCGACCACGCGTCAAATATTAAGATTGTTTCCGAGAAATATCCGTCAATGAAGCTTGTTGGTAATGCAAAGACTTTTTCGATGCTCCCACAGTTTTTTCCGGATTTTGATTTTGCTGACAAAACAGTTACGGTCAAAGAGGGTGACGAGCTTGAACTCGGTTCGCACAAACTTACTTTTGTAATGGCTCCTATGGTTCATTGGCCTGAAGTTATGGTTTCTTACGAAAGCACAGAAAAGGTTCTTTTCTCTGCGGACGGCTTCGGTACATTCGGTGCTCTTGACGCTCAGGAAGATGACTGGGCTTGCGAGGCAAGAAGATACTACTTTAACATCTGCGGTAAGTACGGTGTACAGGTTCAGAATCTTCTCAAAAAAGCCGCAAAGCTTGATATTCAGAAAATCTGTCCGCTTCACGGTCCTGTACTTGACGAGAACCTCGGTTGGTACATCGGTCTTTACGATACTTGGAGCAAGTATGAGCCTGAAACCGACGGTGTATTTATTGCGTACTGTTCTGTTCACGGCAACACAGCTAAAGCCGCTGAAAAGCTCTGCGAGATTGTAAAGTCAAAGACTGACAAAAAAGTTTCAATTGCAGACCTTTCTCGCACTGACCTTGCAGAAGATATTGAGGACGCTTTCCGTTTCAGCAAAATGGTTGTTATTGCACCAAGCTATGACGGCAGCGTGTTCCCGATAATGAACGATTTTCTGCACCACCTTAAAATCAAGGGTTACAAGAACAGAAAGGTAGCTATGGTTGAAAACGGTTCATGGGCTCCTTCGGCAGCAAAGACAATGAGAACATATCTTGAAGAAATGAAAAATGTTGAAATTTGTCCTACTGTTGTTACAATCCGTTCTGCAATGAAAGAAGAAAATATCCCACAGCTTGAACAGCTTGCTGATGAAATTCTTGCGTAAAACAGCAATATATTGCTCACAAAACAATTGTCAACAAGTTGCAACTTGTATTTCATAATATGATTTTTACTCTAAAACTATAGCGAATCTTGTTCTATATGGTTTAAGATTGTTATTTTTGTAACAATTAGATAAAAAAGTCATAATATATTTTACACTTGAGATTTCATTCCGTTGCAAATGCAATTGAATTATTTGACGAATTTGTAGTACAATATAAACACAGTTGATGCTCACGAAATAAGCATTGGAACAGATTCGTTTTTAGGTAATTTGTTTTGGAGTTTTGAAATTAGTCATGAAAAGTTCTTTCTTGTTTTTTTCTGTATTCAATGCTTATTTCGTTAAATTATGATATATTCCTTCTATAACCCAATATACCCCGAAAATGGCCGACATTTATTGTCGGTCATTTCACTTTTTTGGCAATCTGCAGTTTCAAACTCGTGATGGCAGTATAATAAAAAATGAAGTATATTATGGTAAGCCTCTGAAGAGCGTTGCATCACTAAAATGCTTCATTTATCCCTGTATACTGACAAAATTCGGTTGTTTTAAAATATAATCTAATTTCTCGCGGTAAAAAAATTGTCAAATTCGGTAATTTTGCCTATAACATATTTTTGGGAAAAGTGGTAAAATATTACTGTAAGCATTAGTGTTTATCGAATAAATATGACAAATCAATTTACGGATGGTGAGAATATGTACGAGGTAGGCGAGGTTGTTCTTTACGGTGCAAACGGTGTTTGTGAAATTACGGAAATTACAACAAAAAAAATCGGAAAAGTTTCTGTTGAATACTATGTTTTAAAGCCTGTTTGCTCGGAGTCTTCAACACTTTTTGTTCCTACGCATAATGAACAGCTTGTTTCAAAAATGCGTGATGTGCTGAGTTCCGATGAAATTAAGAGTATTTTATCGCAGAAAACCGATAACGAAATTTGGATTGACAATAAGTCAGAAAGATGTGAAAAGTTTAAGGAGATTATTGCAGGCGGCGATTGCAAAAAGCTGGTTGAATTGATCAGAAGAATGCACTTTCACAGTAAGCTCCAGCTTAAAAAGGGCAGAAGGCTTCATATGAGTGACGAGCGTTTTCTTAAAGAGGCTGAAAAAATGGTTTGCGATGAGGTTTCCGTGGTGCTTCATATTGACAGAGGAGAGGTACTTCCGCTTGTGCTTGCAGGCTGATTTATTTTTAATATTTTACGATGGGTACAGAGGTTTACTGAAAGCAGCCTTTTGAATTGCTTTCAATGTTATTCCTCTGTTTTTTTATTTTTGGTAATTCTAAGTTGTTTGCCTATTTACAAAATGTTGCATTTTGTAGTAAAATGCAATAAATATTGATTTATGGAGCAATTTGATGAAAAAAATTAAAAAGACACTTTCTCTTTTACTTTCAACAACGATTATTTTTTCATCGGTTGCAGGTGTAAGCACAACTGCTTTTGCTGCAACTGATGAATTTACATATCAAAATTTTAAATACAAAATGCTTGATGACAACACTGCAGAAATCTGCGGATATACAGGCAAAGACAGCTTTGTAACAATTCCCGACAGCATAAAATCCGTGCCTGTCACTTCAATCGGCAGAACAGCCTTTTATTCTGCTAAAATTAAGGAAGTGACAATTCCGAGTACTGTCAGAAATATCAAGTGGTGGGCTTTTTACGGCTGTAAAAACTTGGAAAAAGTCAATCTTAATTTTGGCTTGAAAACGGTTGGTTACGGTGCTTTTATGAACTGCAAAAGTCTTAAATCCGTGAGCATTCCTATGTCTGTAACGCAGATTTGTGACGATTCTTTTGCAGTAAGCTGTACGACTAAGACAGGTGTTTTTGACATCTACAGCAAGCAAACAATCAGCAAACAGCAGTACACAACTGATTCAGCGTTTACACTCGAGGGATACTCAGGCACTACCGCAGAAAAGTATTGCGACGATAATTCACTTGACTTTCTTTCTGTAGGCGGAGTAACCTATGGCGATGTTGACGGCAACGGTGAAGTAGATGCAGGTGATGCTAAGCTTGCCAAGAGCCTTATCGGCAGTATCCCGACAGAAGAACAGCTCACTGCAGCTGATGTTGACGATGACGGAAAAATTACCGAAAACGATGTTAATTTGATTTTGCAGGCTGTCGGAAATGAATTTTGCAAAAACCTTTTTCCGTGTGCAAAGGCATTGTATATTTCACCCGACTACCTTTCGGGCAGAACAATGTATTGTGACGGTGACAGCGTTGCCTATGGTTCGGGTACTGACACAATGGGCAATTCAACATTTTCTTTCTGTAATTATGTTGCCGAAAAATATAATATGACAATGACTAACAAAGCCGCACCCGGTACAACTCTTGCAGTAAGAAAAGATTTTATCGGTACAGACCACAGAAGTATACTTGAGCGTGTCCGTGAAATGAAAGGCGACTATGATGTTATTCTGCTTGACGGAGGTTTTAATGACCTGTTCAAGAATGTAAAAATCGGCTCAATGACCGACAAAAATAATAAGTCGGGGAAGTATGACGAATATACAACTGCCGGAGCATTGGAAAGTATCTGCTATTTTTTTAATAAAAATTATAAAGATTCAATTAAACTCTTTGTACTATGTCACGATTGCTCAACAAGAACAAAACAGTCGCAGTATTGGGCTTTGATTAAAAATATTCTTGATAAATGGGATATTCCGTATATCGACCTTTCCAAAGAAACAGAACTTACCGGTGATAACAGCGAAATCACTACCCAGTATTTTAAATATAATACAACGACCAAAAAAGGTGACGGAATTCATCCGCTTGCATATGCTAATATGAAGATTTACGGACCTGCCGTTGCCGAAAAGCTCAATGAGGTTGCACAGAGCAAATCCGAACTTATTGTTCCGACAACCAAGCTTTCAATGGGACTTTTTGAAACATATACCATTGACAGTGAAATTACCGAGTTGAGGGGAAGTATCTCAATGAGCTACTCAAGCAGTAATCCATCTGTTGCATCGGTTGATGAAAACGGAAACATTGTGGCAACAGGTGTTGGTGATACGGTAATTACCGTACTGACCTCTGACGGTAAGGTGAAGAATGTCAGCGTAGATGTAAAATTGCCGGCAATGGCAGTCAGCTTTGACAGAAAGAAAATGTCCTTATCAGAGGGAAAATCAGGTTCACTGAATTTTTCCGTTGCAGACGGCGAGGCAACCTGCAAAATGCAATATTTGTCATCTAACCCGAATGTTGCATCGGTTGACGAAAGCAGCGGAGAAATTACCGCCAATAAAACTGGCAAAACAACCGTATCGTGTACCACAGCAAACGGTGTAACGGTGAAATGTCTTGTTTATGTAACAAAAAGTGTTCAGTCAAAAACGCAGAAAGCGTAAGGTATTTATGAAAAAATTTAACAAAACCATAAAAATTACTTCATCTGCTCTGCTTGCGTTATGTATGGTATTTTTAATGTCGGCTTGTTCAAACAGTAACAGTCAGTCGGAACAATCACAGACGGCAGAGCAGACAACAGTTCAGCCGACCACAATGTCGGAAGAAGAAATCAATGACCAAAAGCTTGACAAGTTCATCTCTAATATGACCCTTGAGGAAAAGGTAGGGCAGATGTTCTATGTCCGTTGTCCTGATGAAGATGCTGTTAAGCAAGTCAGTGAGTACAACATAGGCGGATATATTCTGTTTGGCAGAGATTTTGACGGAAAAACCAAAGATGAAGTTATTAACGATATTCAAAGCTATCAGGACGAGGCTGATATTCCGCTTTTAATCGGTGTTGATGAAGAGGGCGGAACGGTTGTGCGTGTCAGCAGTAATCCTAATCTTCGAGAAACTCCGTTCCTTTCACCGAAAGATACCTATTCAAACGGTGGTTGGGATGCAATTGAACAGGACGCAAACGATAAGGCAGATTTACTGCTTTCACTCGGAATAAATGTCAATATGGCACCTGTCTGCGATATGACTTCTGACGAATACGGCTTTATGTATGACCGCTCTTTCAGCTCGGATGTTGATATGGAGGACAGGTATGTAAGAACCGTTGTTGAAACAAGCAAGGCTAAAAAACTCGGCACGGTTTTGAAACATTTTCCGGGTTACGGCAATAACAGCGATACACACACGGGAATTGCCTATGATGACCGTGAATATTCGGAATTTGAAAATACAGATTTTAAGCCGTTTTATCAGGGAATTGAGTCAGGTGCCGATTGTATTCTTGTTTCACACAACATTGTGAACTGTATGGACAGCGAGTATCCGGCTTCTCTTTCACAAAAGGTACACAACATTTTAAGAAATGACTTCAAATTTGACGGCGTAATTATGACCGATGATTTGATTATGGACGCAATCACGGAATTTACAGGCGATGAAGCGGCGGCAGTTACAGCCGCAAAGTGCGGTAATGATTTGCTCTGTTGCTCATCTGTTGAAACCCAGTATCCCGCAGTTCTTGAAGCTGTTCAAAACGGTGAAATTTCCGAATCTCAGGTTGACGCATCCGTAAAACGAATTTTAAAATGGAAACAAAACCTCGGTATTTTCAATATTGACACCTATCAGAAGAAAGTCAGAACAACAGAGCCGACTGATGCAACTGAGTAATGTTATAATAAAAGTTAAGAAAATAACAAACACCCCGAAGATTTGACTCTTCGGGGTGTTCTGTTTCTAAAAGTTGGCTGAACAGATCTGATATACTGATTGTGCTGTTGACTCTTTCCGGCAGGAAGGAGGTAACCCAATGTATTTCCTCATTTCATTTTTATTATCTATCGGAGCAAGTGTAGTTGCCTACTATATTTGCAAGTGGTTGGATAGATAGTAGCTTCAACAGCCAACCTATGAAGAAACCCTCGAAGCTACCGACTTCGAGGGTTTCGTTTTGCCCAATGGACTAATTACATCATTTTGCCTATGATTATTGTAGCACACATTTCTGTGCATTTCAAGTATATGCCGAAAAATTATTATTCCTGATTAGAATTATTTAACACTTTTACAAGCAAGGATTCAAAACTTTTTTCAAAGTTTTCGTCATCTTGTTTTGTACGCTTTTTCGGTCCTTTAATGTGATGCTTGCCATTTGACATTCTCGCCTTTTTGGCAAGGTGTCTGTCCATAAGCAGACCGCCTATATTATCATCCGAGAAAATTTTTCCCGACTGATGAATACAGTATGCACCTTTTCCAAGCACAAGTGCCGCAACTCCGTAATCCTGAGTTACCGCAATGTCGCCCTTTTTGCAAAGATTGACAAGTGCCAAATCAACTGCGTCTGCACCTGCACCGATAATTTTTATCTCGCTGTAATCGGATTTGAGAATATGGTTTGTATCGCATAAAAGAACAACTGGAATATTGTGACTTTTTGCAATCCTCTCAACCGATTTTACAACGGGGCAGGCATCCGCATCAACAAGAACAGTTATACCGTTCATTATTTTTCCTCAATCTTGATTGAGTTGATAACAGGCTGATTTGCTTTTTCAACAGTACCGTTTGAATCTGTAACAGGTGTGTCCTCGCAGATTTTATCAACAATGTCCATACCCTCGGTAACCTTGCCGAATGCTGCATACTGACCGTCAAGATGTGTGCTGTCAGCCTGAACAATGAAGAACTGTGAACTTGCACTGTCGGGATCGTTTGAACGAGCCATTGAGATAACGCCTCTTGTGTGTGAAAGGTTGTTTTCAACACCGTTCTGAGCGAATTCACCCTTGATTGTTTTTTCACTGCCGCCTGTACCGTCACCCTTTGGGTCACCGCCCTGAATCATAAAGCCTGAGATGATTCTGTGGAAAGTAAGACCGTTATAAAAGCCGTCTTTTGCAAGGCTTACAAAGTTTTTAACGGTAATCGGAGCAAGCTCTTCGTAGAGGTCAACCTTGATTTTGCCATAATTCTTAACATCAATGATTGCTGTGTAGCTTGACTTGTAACTGGTTGTGTCTGTGCTTGCTTTTGTTGTTTCCTCGTTTGAAACTGCAGAAGTTGTTTTTTCAGCAGAACTGCTCTCGGTGTTACCGCCGCAACCGCTGATTAAAAAGCAGGTGCAGAGAATTACTGCGGCAAGCATAATTGCCGAAATCTTTTTGATTTTTGTCATTTTTAAATTCCTTTCATAAATAAAGTTAATTTAATTTTAGCATTATTATCTCCGCAAATCAACCTGAATTGACACAAAAATATAAATGTGTTAAAATTTTTTGTATATGAAATATCTACAAAAGGGGGGAAGTGGCTTGAAAAATAACGAGATAACGGAAATTACTCCGAAACGTAGATTGTTTGAGCTTAATCTCGGTGAAGTTTGGAAGTACCGTGACCTTGTAATGCTGTTTGTAAAGCGTGATTTCAAAAATTCCTATAAGCAAACCGTACTCGGCCCGTTGTGGATAATAATAAAGCCGTTCCTTTCAACATTTGTTTTTACCGTAATTTTCGGTATGATTGCCAATATATCAACTGACGGAATGCCTCAATTTCTGTTTTTTATGGCAGGCAACATTTTGTGGTCGTTTTTTTCAAGCTGTCTTAACGGCAGTTCATCAACCTTTATCGGCAACGCAAGGCTGTTCGGCAAGGTCTATTTTCCAAGGCTTGTAATGCCGTGTGCAAACATAATCTACAACACAATCGGCTTTTTAATTAACTTCGTTATGTTTTTTATACTCGTGCTTATATATATGTTTACGGGTTCAAATGTTCACCCTAATTTTTGTGCATTGCTTATGCCGCTCATTTTGCTTTCATCGGCACTGTTGGGCTCAGGTTGCGGACTGATTGTTTCCTCCGTCACAACAAAATACCGTGACCTCGGTGTGCTTGTGTCATTCGGAGTTACCTTGTGGATGTACATAACCCCTGTTGTGTATCCTGTTTCTCAAGTCACGCCGCCATTCCGTTCAATTGCACTTTTAAACCCTGTTGCACCGCTTGTTGAAACATTTCGTTACGGTTTTCTCGGCAGCGGAACATTTCCGTGGAAATATCTGATACTTAGCATTTTTGTTACGGCAATCGTGCTTGTGTTCGGTATAATTGTCTTTAATAAGGTAGAAAAGAATTTTATAGATACGGTCTGATACTATGACAGAAATGAATGAGAACTGTGTAATAAAAATTGAAAATCTTTCAAAAGAATACCGACTCGGTGCAATCGGTTCGGGAACTCTCCGCCATGATTTGCAAAGTTGGTATGCCAAAAAAAGAGGTAAGGAAGACCCTAACCAGAGAATCGGTGCTATGCAGTACACAAAGGTTGACAGCTTTCTTGCACTTGACGGTGTGAATCTTGAAGTGAACCGTGGTGAACGCATTGGTATTATCGGTGCTAACGGTGCAGGCAAGTCAACACTTTTGAAAATTCTCTCGAGAATCACTTCTCCGACAGACGGCAGAGTGCGTTTCAGAGGCAGAATTGCAAGTATGCTTGAAGTCGGAACAGGCTTTCACGGAGAGCTTACAGGCAGGGAAAATATCTACCTCAACGGTGCAATTCTCGGAATGTCGAGAGATGAAGTTACTTCAAAAATTGACAGTATTATAGAATTTTCCGAGTGCGAAAAGTTTATTGACACACCCGTAAAGCGTTATTCATCGGGTATGTTCGTAAAACTTGCATTCTCGGTTGCGGCACATCTTGACGCTGAAATTATGATTATGGACGAGGTTCTTGCAGTCGGCGATATGCGTTTTCAAAAAAAGTGTATCAAGAAAATGCGTGACCTTGCAACAGAAGAGGATAGAACGGTTCTCTATGTTTCTCACAATATGAACACTATCCGTGACCTTTGCGACAGGTGCATTGCCCTTGACCACGGCAAAATTGTTTTTGACGGTGATGTTGAAGAGGCGATAAAAATTTATCTCGGCAGTGCAAACGAGAATTTCAGAGCGCTTGAGTATGTCGGAAACGAGCATAAGCACCATTGCGACAGAAATGACATTTGTTTGCGATTTGTCAGGTATACTGCAAAGGAAGATAATATTTTCTATGATGACGAGCAGATTCCGCTTGAACTCACATGGGAAAATAAGGCTGATATAGAAAATCTTTGTCTGCGTGTTGAAGTGAGCGACTACCGAAGATATCCCGTTACAGCTTTTGTGGTTGAAAATTTCTATTCGGGCAAAAAGGGTGAAACTCACACGGCAAATTTGAAAATAAATGTATCAAAAATAGTCCGTGGCGGATACTATACACGCTATGTTTTCTACAGCAGAAAAAACGCCGCCGCTCCATTTGAAACGCTTGAAGTTGCAGACGGCTTGACTTTTAGAAGAAGAAAACCCGATAAATACCAAAACACCTGGCAAAAAGCCTGGGGCAGTATTGAGATGAATGATATTGAAGTTATATAAAAACAAATTGAAAATTGAAAATGGAAAGTTGAAAATTGCGGTCGGCCAGTCGGTTAATATCAAAAGAAAGTATGTGTCCCTAATGCAGTGAACATCTAATTGAAGTGTAACGAAAGGAATAGTATGAACGAAAGACCTGAACTTAACAAAAACCTTGATGCAAAAACATTTAAAGAATATTATTGGCTTAAAGAAGAACTTGTTGATTTTTGCAGAAAATACGGACTTCCCGTTTCAGGCGGAAAGCTTGATATTACTGAAAGAATTGCATATTACCTTGAAACAGGAAAGATAATGCGTGCAAAATCCGTAAGCAGAAAATCCGTGTCTGTATCCGATATAACAGAAGAAACTAAAATTGAACCTGATTTTGTCTGTTCCGAAAAGCACAGGGCGTTCTTTAAACAGCATATCGGCAACAGTTTTTCTTTTAATGTTGCTTTTCAAAAGTGGCTGAAATCCAACGCAGGCAAGACATATAAAGATGCAATTGATGCCTACTATGCAATTCTTGAAGAAAAGAAAAACGGAAAAACGAAAATTGACAAACAGTTTGAGTATAATACATATATCCGTGATTTTTTTGAAGATAACAAAGGAAAGTCACTTGATGATGCAATAAAGTGTTGGAAATATAAAAAACAGCTTAAAGGTCACAATAAATATGAAAAATCCGACCTTGATATTTTAAAATAATATTCTAATAAAGAATTAAACTTGTACGCTCATTTGTAACGGAGATTGGTAATCGCCAATAAATACAAATGTATAATATCCAAAGTTGCAATTTTATGGACAAATTCTGTGGGAAATGCGGAACGGTATATTCTGCAAAACAGCCTTGCATCATCGTTTTTAAACGCATATTTTGATGAATAACAAAAGGTCAGCACCTAATCGTGTTGACCTTTATTTTTTGTCAAAATTAAATTACGGCTCGACAAACGGCATATTAAAATACTCGGCAACTGATTTTGCAAGATTTCTGCCGATTGCATTAATGTTGTCCCTAATCCATTGAGCTTCTTCGGGGTTATCGTGATATGCAACCTCAATCAATGCCGATGGTGATTTTGTCCGCCTGACTTCCGCAAGCGAAGTGGTGGGAATAATGTCAACATCGTTCGGTTCGGGATAAATATTTTTATAATTCTTTTGCAGAATTTCTGCAAAACGCTTGCCGTTACTGCTTGTCGGATAGTAATAAATATCTGCACCCGTGTATCTGCCTGCCGAGCCTTCGGGAGCGGCGTTGCTGTGAATTGCAAGGTGCAAATCGTGATTACCCTTGTTTGAATCTGCAATTGCCTGACTCAGCGTCATATCGGGATCGTTTCGCTTGAAATCAATTCCGCTTGCTTTCAAATAAGGCTCCATTGCGTCCGCAATAAGATTCATATAATATTCTTCATTTCCTCCGTCAACATACGGATTATACTCCTGCAATGACGGTGAAAGATAAACTGAAGGCATAAAATCTCTCCTAAATTTAATCTCTTATCATTTTATTCGCAAAACCCGTGCCGTTGACAAATAATTTTCTTTTCAAAATTCAATTTGTATTGTATAATGATTACATATGACTTTGGTGAAAATTGTTCGTTATCTGTAGGGGCATTCATTGGACGCTCGTTTTGAGGATTTTTATAATCTGTTTTATCAAAATTATTGTGTCTTTAATTGCGGGCGGATGATATCCGCTCCTACAGAATTTATTCATTTAAAGAATTATTATTTAATGTAAAAACTTGCTTAATTATTTTATGAAATTATGAAACGGAGAAATTATTATGACTGATGAAATGAGAGCAAAAGTTGAGAAAGTTATGAAAAATCTTGAACGCAACAAGATGAAACCTTATTTTTGCGAAAACAGGGAAGAGGCGCAGGCACTTGTAAAAACACTCATTAAAAAGGGCGAAACAATTTCATGCGGCGGTTCAAAAACTCTTGACGAAACGGGAATTTATCAGATGATTAATTCACCCGATTACAATTTTCTTGACCGTTCCGCACCCGGAATGACTCGTCCAGAGGTTGAAGAGGTTTATCGTCAGACTTTCAGGGCAGACACATTTTTTATGAGTACAAACGCTCTTACCGAAAACGGCGAACTTTATAATGTTGACGGCAACTCAAACCGTGTTGCCGCACTTCTTTACGGTCCGAAAAGCGTTATTGTTGTTTGCGGTATCAACAAAATCGTGAAAAATATTGACGAAGCAATCAAGAGAGTTAAAACAATTGCCGCTCCGCAGAATACAATCAGACTCGGCATTGAAACCCCCTGCGGAAAAACAGGCGAATGTGTTTCATTGAGAAAAGAAAATCCCGAGCTCTGTGACGGTTGTCACGGTGACACAAGAATCTGCTGTAACTATGTGGTATCTGCTCAGCAAAGACATATTGACAGAATCAAGGTTATTATTATCGGCGAAGAATACGGATATTGATTATATAAAAGAAAAAGCCGCATCATAAGACACGGCTTGGGAGAGATTCAGAATGTAATCATCTGCAATTGTTCTGACTTTTGTTCTGACTGTTCTGCTGATTTTTATTTTGATTGTTGTTCTGATTCTTGTTCTGGCTGTTCTGCTGGTTCTTGTTCTGGTTGTTGTTCTGATTCTGGTTGAAGTTCATTTCAACACCTCCTTTACGAAACTATTATTAACCCGAAAAGGCTTGTTTATTCATGAATGATTTTTTATTGCGAATGAAATCACTTCTGGGTGATGAATTTGTCGAATTTTTAAAATTTTACAATGGTGACGATTTTATAAAAGGACTTCGTGTCAACACCTTAAAATGTTCGCCCGAAAAGCTTTGTTCACTGCTTAATTTTGAACTAAAAAAAACTCCGTTCTGTAACGAGGGTTACTATATTCCGTCTGATGTTCAGTCAATCGGCAACAATCCTCTGCACCATGCAGGAGCGTTCTATGTTCAGGAACCGTCTGCAACTTCGGCAGTTACAATGCTTGATGTTCAGGAGGGCGACTATGTTCTCGACCTATGTGCCGCTCCGGGCGGAAAAAGTACGCAAATCGGTGCAAAACTTAACGGTACGGGACTTTTGTGGAGCAATGAAATTGTCAGAAACAGAGCTAATATTCTTTTATCGAATATTGAGCGAATGGGAATTTCAAATGCCGTTGTGTCAAACTGTCGTCCCGATGAACTCTGTAAAAGGCTTGAAAATCGTTTTGACAGAATTCTTGTTGACGCACCCTGCAGCGGTGAGGGAATGTTCCGCAAGAATGATGCGGAGCGTGAATGGAGCATTGAGCATGTAAAGAGTTGTGCCGCCCGTCAGCTTTTGATTCTTAACAGTGCAAAGGATGCCCTGAAAAACGGAGGATATATGGTTTATTCAACCTGTACTTTTTCAAAGGAAGAAAACGAGGGTGTAATTTCGCAGTTTCTTGCAGAAAATCCCGACTTTGAACTTGTTGATTCAGGTGTTACATTCGGCAGACCTACACTTGATTATGCGAGAAGAATTTTCCCGATGGATGGCGGAGAGGGACATTTTGCCGCCAAGCTTCACAAAAAGGGCGAGCCGTATTCTAATTATAATATTCCTAAAAAGAACAATAAAATTGACTCGAAAATTTTTGATTTTTATGACAGTATTTTTATCGACAGACCGTTCGGTGAAAACATTGAAGTGATAAAAGATAAGATTATAGTTCTTCCACAGAATTATAATTTTGATGTAAAGGGCTTGCAGATTCTCCGTGCGGGAGTTATTCTCGGCGAAATTGTCAAGAACCGAATTGAACCGCACCATAGCACATTTATGGCGGCTAAAAAGGAAAACTGTAAATCCGCAGTTGATTTTGATGTGAACAGTAAAGAAATTGCAGCGTATCTTCACGGTGAGGAAATTGCCGTGTCACAGGATGTCAAAGGCTATACGGCTGTTTGCGTAAACGGAATCACCACAGGTTTTGGCAAAGCGTCAAATTCAAGGCTGAAAAATAAATATCCGAAAGGACTTCGCATATTAAGATGAAAAAATTATCAGATATAGGTACAATTAAAGACATACTTTCAAGGCACGGCTTTACATTTTCAAAGTCACTCGGTCAGAACTTTCTCATCAATCCGTCGGTTTGCCCGAGAATGGCAGAGCTTTCAGGAGCAGGAGAGGGAGTAGGTGTAATCGAAGTCGGCCCCGGAATAGGTGTTCTTACAACTGAACTCTGTTCGCTTGCCGACAAGGTTGTTGCAGTTGAACTTGACAAGCGACTTCTTCCCGTACTTGAAGAAACACTTGCAGAACACGACAATGTAAAAGTTGTGAATGATGATATTCTGAAAATTGACTTGCATAAGTTGATTGAGGAAGAGTTTCAGGGAATGGATGTTGTAGTGTGCGCAAATCTTCCGTACTACATCACATCTCCCGTAATTATGAAATTGCTTGAGGACAGACTGCCGATTTCCGCAATCACAGTTATGGTTCAAAAAGAGGCGGCTCAGCGAATTTGTGCAGCGGTAGGTTCTCGTGCAAGCGGTGCGGTAACGGTATCGGTCAACTATTATGCAGAACCCGAAATGCTGTTTTCTGTGAGTGCAGGTTCGTTTATGCCTGCGCCAAAGGTTGATTCGGCTGTTTTAAGGCTTAACATTCTCAAAGAACCGCCTGTTAAAGTTGATGACGAAAAGATGTTTTTCAAGGTTGTTAAAGCTGCTTTTTCACAACGCAGAAAGACTTTTTCAAATTCTCTTGCATCGGGACTTTCTCTTCCAAAAGCAGAGGTCAACACAATTCTTGAAAATTCTTCCGTTCCTCTCAATGCAAGGGCGGAACAGCTTAAACTTGAAGATTTTGCAAATATTGCAAACAATCTTGGTGACTGATTATGAAAAGAAAAATGAACGGCCTTTACAAAACCGCTTTTATATTGATGCTTGTTGCCGCAGCACTTTTTATTGCCGCAACAATTGTTGCATATGCCCTTGAACGCCCGTATTTCTCTGCAATTTTTTCATGCAGCGGTGCATTTCTTGCATTTCTGGGCATAATATTTGCAACCTGCAGTAAGCCAAAAAGGCGTAAAAAGCACCTTGCGTCTGATGAAATAGTGCCTGAAAATGATAACAATGATGAAATCCTCGAAAATTCTGTTGACAATATGGAATAAATTTGATAGAATGTCAGTAGATAAAGGGGAGTAGTTCGCAGATAATCTGTGATATGAATCGTCAGTACATACCGTTTTCGGTATCGGTTATATCTTAAAGAACGAGACTTTTATTGTAGGGTGAGTTGTGCCTTGCAATAAAAGTCTCTTTTTATTTATCATATTTCAGATTGATTCAGATTAAATAATTCAAAAATCTGCTTTCTGCCTACCCGAACGGAGGAGAAAATTATGAAAAACTGGTATCAGTTGACCGAGAGCGAAACTCTCGACAACCTCGGTGTCACAAGTGAAGGACTTTCGACACAACAGGCTGACGAGATTCTTGAAAAACATGGAAAAAATGTGCTTGAAGAGAGCAAAAAGAAATCTGTTTTTCAGGTGTTTTTAAGCCAGTTTGCCGACCTTATGGTAATAATCCTTATAATTGCGGCAATCGTTTCAATGTTTTCGGGAAGTGTTGAAAGCACAATCGTAATTTTTGCGGTAATCACACTCAACGCTATTCTCGGCACGGTTCAGCATGTCAAGGCTGAAAAGTCGCTTGAAAGCCTTAAATCGCTTTCGTCACCTTCGGCAAAGGTAATCCGTGACGGAAGAAAAATTGAAATTGACTCCGAAAACATTGTTCCAGGTGACATTGTTGTGCTTGAAGCAGGTGACCTTGTTGTTGCAGACGGAAGAATAATCAATAATTATTCTTTGCAGGTAAACGAGAGTTCACTCACCGGTGAATCAACTAATATTGATAAAAGTGCCGATGTAATTGACAGGGAGGTTCCGCTTGCAGACCGCACAAATATGGTTTTTTCGGGCAGCCTTGTAACCTACGGCAGGGCGATTGTTGTTGTTACCGAAACAGGTATGAATACTGAAATCGGTAAGATTGCAACGCTTATGAATCAGGCTAAGAGCAAGAAAACTCCGCTCCAGCTCAGCCTTGACAAATTCTCAAGCCGACTTGCTGTTATAATTATGGCAATCTGCGTAGTGGTTTTCGGACTCAGTATGTTCAACGGAATGTCGGTTCTGGACTCACTTATGTTTGCTGTAGCTCTTGCAGTTGCTGCAATCCCTGAGGCACTCGGCTCAATCGTTACAATTGTTCAGGCAATGGGTACTCAGAAAATGGCAAAGGAAAATGCCATTATCAAGGACTTGAAAGCTGTTGAAAGTCTCGGATGTGTGTCGGTAATTTGTTCCGATAAAACTGGTACTCTCACACAAAATAAGATGACTGTTCAGAAAATCTATGTGAACGGCGAAAGTATTCTTGAAGACCAACTTGACCTCAATATTGAAAGCCACCGCCACCTCCTTTATGATATGGTTCTCAACAACGATTCGAGTATCGTTGACGGAAAGGGAATAGGCGACCCGACCGAGTACGCTTTGCTTGAAACATTTCAGCATATCGGACTTGACGAAAATGTACTTAGGGATGTTCTTACAAGGGTTGAGGAAGTTCCGTTCGATTCCGACAGAAAGATGATGAGCACAAAGTACAAAATGCACGGTGTAAATCATATTTTCACAAAGGGTGCGCTTGATTCAATTCTTGACCGTTGTGTAAGTATCGCAACAAAAGACGGTGTTCGTCCGATTACAGATGAAGATAAGGCTGAGATTTCAAGAGTTAACCGTGAATATTCCGAAGAGGGTTTGCGAGTTCTCACCTTTGCATATAAAGAATCCGACGAAGCTCTTACGGTTGATACCGAAAAAGATTACACATTTATCGGTCTTGTTTCAATGATAGATCCTCCGAGAGAGGAGTCAAAACAGGCTGTTGCCGATGCAATCCGTGCAGGAATCAAGCCTGTTATGATTACGGGCGACCACAAAATCACAGCAAGTGCAATTGCAAAGCAGATTGGTATTTTCAATGACGGTGACATCGCAGTTACAGGTCTTGAGCTTGACGCAATGAGCGATAAGGAGCTTGACGAAAAAATTGAGAAAATTTCTGTTTATGCACGAGTTTCTCCCGAAAACAAAATCAGAATTGTTGAAGCTTGGCAGAGAAAAGGCAATATCGTTTCTATGACAGGTGACGGTGTAAACGATGCTCCGGCACTCAAAAAAGCCGATATAGGTGTTGCAATGGGCATTACAGGTACGGAAGTTTCAAAAGATGCTGCGTCAATGATTCTTCAGGACGACAACTTTGCTACAATTATCAAGGCGGTTTCAAACGGTCGAAATGTTTACCGCAACATTAAAAACTCAATTCTCTTCCTACTTTCAGGCAATATGGCGGGCATTTTTGCTGTGCTTTTCTGTTCAATTATGGCTCTTCCCGTACCGTTTGAGGCGGTTCATCTTCTGTTTATCAACCTTCTTACAGACTCACTTCCCGCAATTGCAATCGGTATGGAGAAGCCCGAAAAAGACTTGCTCAGACAAAAACCCCGTGATCCGAAACAGGGAATCCTTACCAAAAGCTTTTCTGCTCTTATGCTCGGACAGGGCGCTTTGATTGCCGTTGTAACGCTCATTTCATTCTACATCGGACTTCAGACAAGTCCTGCCGTTGCAAGCACAATGGCATTTGCAACACTCACGCTTGCAAGACTGTTCCACGGCTTTAATTGCAGAAGTACACATTCAATCTTTAAACTCGGACTTTTTTCAAACACGGCAAGCATAGGTGCTTTCTTTATCGGAACATTACTGCTCGCATTTGTATTGTTTGTTCCGTTTATGCAGCCGCTTTTCAGCGTTACCGCACTCACAGGCGCACAGACCGGCTTCATAGTTCTCCTCGCATTCATCCCGACATTTATAATTCAGTTTGTAAAAGTCATTGTTGAAAATGTGAGAAGGTAATAAATAATCAAACTCGGTCATAATCTTTGAATAATTATGACCGAGAATTATTTATTTTGAATTATTTTGATTGAAATTACAAAAATTCCTTGACAAAGTTTGACAGGTTTCTTATAATTAAATCATAACATAATGTTTCACAGGGTATTACAGGATATACAAAAATAAGGTTAAGAAGGGTGACAGAAATTATGAACATTTGGCACGACATTTCTCCGAAAAGAATTACAAAAGACAAGTTTTATGCAGTAATCGAAATTTCAAAGGGCGGCAAAAACAAATACGAGCTTGACAAAGAAACAGGTATGCTCAAGCTTGACCGTGTGCTTTTTACATCAACTCACTATCCTGCGAACTACGGCTTTATTCCGAGAACTTTTGCAGATGACGGTGACCCGCTTGATGTTCTTGTTTTGTGCAGTGAAACAATTCAGCCGATGACGCTCGTTGAATGTAAGCCAATCGGCGTTCTCAATATGGTTGATAACGACAGCTGTGACGAAAAAATTATCGCAGTTCCCGTAAATGATCCAAACTACAACTGCTACAGCGACATCAGCGAACTACCAAAGCACTATTTTGAAGAAATTCAGCACTTCTTCCAGGTTTACAAGACACTTGAGGCTGACAAGGTTACTTCCGTAACCGAAACTGACGGTGTTGACAAGGCTAAAGAAATTATCGAAAAGGCTATCACAAGCTATATTCGTGATTTCCAGATGGCATAATTTTAATTAACGGCAAAACTAAAAGCTTTACCAAAATAACGGTAAAGCTTTTTCTTTTTGAATATGTAATTTAATTCTGAAAAAGAATATTAACCAAATTCATTACTGTATAATACGAGTATGGCAGATTAAAGTTTAAAATCTTTTGCACTGAAATCTGTTTTGAAAACGGTAACATTCGGCATACGCAATAGCGGGTCATACTTAAATGATCTGCATTTTCCGTTCTTGACCTGTTTAGATTTTTTGCAAAACATAATATCGTTTTCAATTCCGCTGTATTCGCAATATGAACAGTTGACAGGAATATTCTTGCCAAACAAACTTTTTTTCATAATCAACACCTCTGAATGTATATAGTATAGCATTAACTTGATTATGTTTCAAGCATAATATTTTGTCAGATTTTATTTATAAAAATCAGAAAGGAACGCTTATGATTTTTTCTTCAAAAACAATGAAACTCAACAACATTGATACAGTGCCGTATCTTACATATAATTCTTTGTCAGAAATAAATTTCATCAATCACGCATTTACCACCAGACTTGGCGGAGTGTCAACAGGTGAATTTACATCAATGAATATGGCTTTTAACAGGGGAGATAATCCCGAGAGCGTAACCGAAAATTATAAGAGGTTTTGCAAAAGTGCAGGCTTTGATTATGAAAGCCTTGTAGCCTCGGCACAGGATCACCACACGGTTGTAAGAGCCGTAACATCTGCCGAAAAGGGCATAGGCATCTACAAGCCCCGTGATATGGAGAGCGTTGACGCCTTAATTACAAATGAAAAAGGAGTAACCCTCGTAACCTACTATGCCGACTGCACACCGCTGTTTTTTGTCGATACAAAGAACAAGGCAATCGGGCTTGCCCATGCCGGCTGGAGGGGAACTGTCGGCAGAATAGGGGAAAAGGTTGTTGAGAAAATGACTAAGCTTTACGGCACAAATCCTGCCGATATCAAAGCCGCAATCGGTCCGACAATTTCCGTTTGTTGCTATGAGGTTGACTATCCATGTGCAGAACATTTTCTGAATCTTGCAGACCTTGACAGTTCAAAGTTTGTTTTTGAAAAAGGAAACGGAAAATATATGGTCGATCTCCTTGAAACCAACCGTCAGATTCTTACTGCTTCAGGTGTAAAAGCCGAAAACATAACAGTGTCAGATGTCTGCACCAACTGTAACAGCGACCTCTTATGGAGTCACCGTGCCACCAAAGGTCACAGAGGCACAATGAGTGCGTTTATGTGTATTAAAGAAGATTAAATTATTCGTGTAATCAAACAAATTTTACAATCGGCTCGATTGGCGAACACGGTTCGCCACTACAGATAATGTACGGTTTCAACAATAATATTTATACAAAACAAAAGACGGTCAATGACCGCCTTTGTTACCTAAATTTATCTTTCCGTTTTTTGCAAACCATACATCGTTTACCTGAATTTCTTTGCCGTTGAGGTAATCAAGAATACCTGCATCGGTTTCAAAATTGAATTTCAGCTTATAGCTGTAAAGCGCCTGATACTTAATGCTGTCAGGTGCTTTTTTGCCTTTGCCGTATTTTGTATCGCCCACAAGCGGATGACCGATTGATGCCATATGCGCTCTTATCTGATGAGTTCTGCCTGTTAAAAGTTCAACTTCGGCAAGGCTGAATTTGCCGTTGAAGTCAAGAATTTCATATTTTGTCTTGATTTCTTTTGAACCCTCAACTTCATTTTTGAAAACGGTAACTTTATTTTTGCTTTCATTTTTGGTCATATAGCCGTGAAGCGTGTCGCTGTCCTTTTTCGGCTTTCCGTACAAAAGACACAGATAGTATTTTTCAAGCTCTCTTGTTTTCATTTTTGCGTTTAAAATTCTCAGACTGTCGGCATTTTTTGCCGCAATCACAATTCCGCCCGTGTTTCTGTCAATTCTGTTGACAAGTGCAGGCGCAAAGGCCTTTTCTTCATCGGGATTATATTCACCTTTGTCATAAAGATAGTGCTGAACTCTTGCAACAAGTGAATCAAAGTGATAATTCTTGTCGGGATGAACGATTATACCCGGTTTTTTATCTATAAGTATAAGGTTTTCATCCTCATAAACAATGTCAAAGGTTTTCGGTGCTTTCATAAATTCATAGCTTTTTTGCTCCGATGCCTCAAAAAATTCGTCCTTAATATAAAAGGTAAGCACATCGCCCTCTTTGAGCATAGTCTGAATATCACACTTTTTGCCGTTTACCTTAATACACTTTTTCCTTATATATTTGTACATAAGCGACTTTGGCAGAGTTTTGAATCTCTTCTGCAAAAACTTGTCAAGTCGCTGATTAGCGTCATTCTTCTTTATTTCAAGTGTTCTCATAGTCTGTAAAATTCTCCGTAAAAGTTTCTTAGATTATCTTATATCAATTTCAAAAATAATTCAACCGATTTTGCACATTATTTGAATTTGTGTATATTCTGGTATAGGGTGATACAGTGAATTGCTACAGACAGAGAATTAAATCTGCAGTATGTTTTGGACTGGGACTGCTGTGTGCATCACTTCTACCGTGTGAATGGGTTCTCGTCATTGCTGCAGGAACACTCGTAGTAGTCAGCATTTGTTGTGTTAGGAGGTAATTATGAAAGTTATACTTATTGAGAAACCAAAGTTCATATCAGCAATTTTAAGAAAAATTTATGGAATTAAAAAAGGGTGAAAATAAATCGGTGAAAGCAAACACAACATTTTCAAGTGCTGTCGGTTTGGTCGGCAGGTAAACAGTTGCCGTCGCAGTGCCTGTTCATAGCACCTTTTGCCGAATTACGATAATTTAAGACGGTATTGACTGTTCAGTATTAAAGAAAATGCCTTTCGCTTTTGCGAGGGGCATTTTTGCGTGCTTTTTTGCGGAATATTTATGTGTATCGGTGTAATATTTTTCTTCCGTATGCAATATATTTAACTATAAAACATAAAGGAGAGAAAAATATGGAGTTTAATCAGGAAAACCGCTCGTTTTGCACACCGTCAGCTGTGCTTGACACGGTTGCCGAACAGCTTGCAGATGTTGACCTCACTCTGCCCGATTATTGTCCGGATATTGAAAAAATTCTGAAATGCACCCTTACACCAAAAATTCAGAGCAGAACACTTTCGGGTGGGCAGCTTCAAATTGACGGATTCTGTACAGTAAATGTAATGTATGTGGAAAGCATAAACAAAAGTGTACGCTGTTGCGAACAAAGCGTCAATTTTTCGCAGAGCTTTTCCGTGAAAGATGCTCCGGATAATCCGGTTATAATAACAAAAACCAAGTCGGAATACATAAACTGCAGAGCATTAAGTCCACGCAGACTTGTAATGCACGGGGCTTTTTCTCTGTATGCAAAGGTATTTTCCAAAACTCAGACGAGCATTTTCACACCACCCGAAAGCATTGAAACATTTAAAAAGACGGTGACCTGTGCCGATTTGAAATCATTCTGTCAGGAACAGTTTTCTGTGTGTGAAGAAATTTCCGTGGGTGAAAAGCCGCAAATTGAGTCAATTCTTCACAGTGATGTAAGCGTGGGAGTTACCGATGCAAAAGCCGTTACAGGCAAACTTATGCTCAACGGTGAACTCAATCTTAAATTACTTTATCTGACGAATGTTGAAAGCGGTGAAACGGGCAAACTTGACTATCTGTTGCCGTTCAATAAAATTATCGACTGTGACGGAATTGATGAAAACACAATCAACTGCGTTTCCTGCGATGTTATGTCCTATGATATAAGACTGAAAAACGATATGCTTTCAGAAAAGCCGTCCGTTATCCTTGATGTAAAGCTTTGTGTGACAGAAGAGGGATACATTACCCACGAAGAAGAGGTTGTCTGCGACGCTTATTCAACGGAATTTTCTTCTTTGCCTGAATTTGAACAGCTTAGAATTACAGGAGAAGTTGTTCCGCTGAATGAATCCCATATGGAAAAGTTGTCCGTAAAAGTTGATGACGGCAAAATTTCCAAAATTCTTGATATTTTTACCGACCAGATTACTGCCGAATCATCTCACGATGACAGAGGTACGGTTGTAAACGGCAAAATCAACATATGTATACTCGCTCTCAACGAGGACGATATGCCCGTGTTTATCGAGCGTTCAGCCGATTATGAGCATATCATTCCGAACAATGAATGTAATTGTGCAAAAATTTCAGGAGCACGCACTGCAAGTATAAGTTACCGCCTTGCCGAAGATGATGTGATTGAAATTCGTTGTGAGCTGAAAATATGCGGGACGGCTTTCTCGGAAAACAGGGTAAATGCCGTAAAAAATGTGAATGTATTTGAAGATAAACCGATACCTCCCGAAAATTGTGCCCTTACACTATATTTTGCCGATAAGGGAGAAAAGCTCTGGGATATTGCAAAATCTCACAATACAAGGCTTGATTTGTTGCTTTCGGAAAATTCGCCTGAAAATCAGGTGCTTGACGCTCCGAAAATGCTGTTGATTCCGAGAATATAGGGAGGTATAAAAATGGAAGAAAGAAATGTTTATCAAGATATTTCCCGAAGAACCGACGGCGATGTCTATATCGGAGTTGTCGGTCCCGTCAGAACGGGAAAATCCACATTTATAAAGAGGTTTATGGATTCGCTTGTTTTGCCGAACATTCGTGATGAGTCGGTTTATAAGCGTACTGTTGACGAACTTCCGCAGTCTGCCGCAGGCAAAACCATAATGACAACCGAGCCAAAATTCATTCCCGAAGAATCGGTTGAAATAAATCTCGGCAACAACACAACTTTTAATGTCCGTATGATTGATTGCGTAGGGTATATCGTGAACAGTGCAATCGGCTATAGTGAAGAGGACGAACCGAGAATGGTAAAAACTCCGTGGTCAAACGAGGCGATTCCTTTTGATGACGCTGCAGAAATAGGCACTAAAAAGGTAATTACCGACCATTCTACAATCGGTCTTGTCATAACAACAGACGGTACAATCAGCGAAATTCCGAGGGAAGATTATATTGAAAGCGAGAAAAGAGTAATAAATGAGCTTAAGGCAATTAACAAGCCGTTTATTATTCTGCTCAATTCCGTCAACCCAACAGCAGACGAAACAATAAATCTTTCAAACGAAATGACTGCCGAGTACAAAGTTCCCGTAATTCCGGTAAGCTGTATGGAACTTGACGAAACCGAAATCAAAAGAATTCTTGCTCAGCTTTTGTTTGAGTTTCCTATCCGAGAAATCAAGGTTGACATTCCGAAATGGGTTGTGAAGCTTGATAAAGATCATTGGCTCAAGTCCGTTGTGTTTGATTCAATAAAGAAAAATGCTGCCAAAATTGAGAAAATCCGGCAAATTCAGCAGACAATATCAGAGCTTGAACAATGTGAGTACATTACTTCCGCAAGAGTTACGAATCTTGACCTCGGCAAAGGTTATGCAGAAATGTCCGTATCTATCCGAAGTGAACTTTTCTACAAGGTCATTTCTGAAGAAACAGGGCTTGATATAACCGAGGAGTACGAACTTTTGAACTGCATAAAAAGCCTTTCGCAAAAGCAGAAAGAATTTGACAAGATTGCACAGGCATATGAACAGGTTCAGGAAACAGGCTATGGAATTGTTATGCCGACAATTGACGAACTCACCCTTGACGAACCGCAAATTATCAAGCAGAGCGGAAAATACGGCATAAAGCTGAGAGCAAGCGCACCGTCAATTCATATGATGAAGATTTTCACGCAGACCGAGGTTACTCCGATTGTAGGCTCGGAACAGCAGTCCGAAGAGCTTGTGTCTTATCTTCTCAGAGAATTTGACGAAAATCCGGAGAAAATCTGGGAGAGTAACATATTCGGAAAATCCGTCCATGAGCTTGTAAACGAGGGACTTCACAACAAACTTTACAGAATGCCAGCCGATGCAAGGCGGAGAATAGGGGAGACTATCGAGAAAATTATCAATGACGGCTGTAACGGATTGATATGTATAATTCTGTAACGGCAAATTTCGACAAAATTGCAAAGTTTTAATCCACAAATAAATTAACCTGCATAAAAATAAATTAGTAATATCGCCAAAAAATTATTCGCCCCATATTTGTTATTGAAAATGTTTCGGGAATAAAGTATAATATTCCTATATGCAAATGACAAATATGGGGGTTGTTTTATGAATCTTTCCGATGTAGCTTTATTGGCTAAAGAGGAGCTTTCCCTTGCTGAAAAAGGCATCGCTTCGGCAAAAGTTGTGCTTACAGGTTTTGTTGTAGTATTCGCAATGCTGATTCTCTTGATTTTCATAATCAAGATTTACGGTGCGATTATTCAGAAAGCTCAGAACGCAGGCAAAAAGAGCAAAGAGAAAAAGGCAGAAGCCGTAGCAGAAACTCCTGCTCCTGTTGTTGCCGCTCCGGTTGCTCCTGCTCAGACAGACGGTGTTTCCGATGAGGTTGTTGCCGTAATTTCCGCAGCAGTTGCCACAATGTACGGCTCTTCTGAAAAAGCAAGAATCAAGAGTATTAAAAAGTCATCAGACGGCGGCCGTTCCGCATGGGCAAAAGCCGGTGTACTTGATAATACCCGCCCGTTTTAAGGCAAAGTTTTAAGGGAAAGGATGTTATCTAATGGAAATTTTACAAGGCTTTGTAGATGCCGTTGTCGGTATCTTTAATGGCTCTGGTCTGTCAACTCTTAACTGGCAGAACTATGTAATGATTGGTATTTCAATCGTTTTGCTTTACCTTGCAATCAAAAAGCAGTATGAGCCGCTTTTGCTTCTTCCTATCGCATTCGGTATGCTGCTTGTTAATCTTTATCCGAGTATTATGGCTCCGCCTACAACACAGCTTTTGACAGAAGCCCAATGTGCCGCACAAAATGTTGCGGTGTCGGGACATGCCAAGACGGTAATTGACGGCGTAACTTATATTGAGAATCCGACATACGGCGGACTTCTTTATTACCTCTATCAGGGTGTTAAGCTCGGCATTTATCCGCCTCTTATCTTCCTCGGCATCGGTTGTATGACCGACTTTGGTCCGCTCATCTCTAACCCGAAGAGCCTTATCCTCGGTGCTGCTGCACAGATTGGTATCTTCGTAACATTTACAGGTGCTATTTTCCTCGGCTTTACAGAAGCAGAGGCTGGTGCTATCGGTATTATCGGCGGTGCCGACGGTCCGACAGCTATTTATGTAACAACAAAACTTGCTCCGCATCTTCTCGGTTCAATCGCAATTGCCGCATATTCTTATATGGCTTTAGTTCCGATAATTCAGCCTCCTATAATGAAACTTTTGACAACGGAAGAAGAGCGAAAAATAGTAATGAAACAACTTCGTCCCGTAAGCAAGAGAGAAAAAGTTATTTTTCCTCTTACTGTTATTATATTAATCGCTTTACTTTTGCCTGATGCGGCTCCTCTTATTGGCGCTTTAATGTTTGGAAATTTAATAAGAGAATCGGGAGTGACAGAAAGGCTTTCAAAAACCGCTCAAAACGAATTTATAAATATAGTGACGATTCTTTTGGGTTTGTCGGTTGGAAGCAAATTAGCGGCGGAAAAATTTTTACGATTTGAAACTATAGGGATATTGGTTTTAGGGCTTGTCGCTTTTTCTATGGGAACTGCGGGAGGCGTTTTGCTTGCTAAATTAATGAATCTTTTTAGCAAA
>OIZT01000275.1_pt1 | contig 34612 bp, 33 predicted proteins | sample 1588611 | NCBI WGS metagenome assembly OIZT01 (sample SAMN03283278) | human gut metagenome | biome: human-associated habitat; material: feces | host: Homo sapiens | place: Peru | collected 2012
ACACCCGTCACGGCTCCGCCGTGCCACCCTCTCCCGGGAGAGGGTTTTGATTTCCTCGCCACTTGGGTCTCGTCCTCAAGGTCACCCGCAGATCCTGGAAGAACTCCCGCATGAGCTCTTTGGCCTCTTCGGCCATCAGCCCCTCCTCCATGGCCGGGTGGTGGTTGAACTTCATGCCGAACAGATCACATACAGACCCGCAGGCACCGAACTTTTCGTCCCTTGCCCCGAAGACCACCCTGGGGATCCGGGCCTGGATAATTGCCCCGGCGCACATGGGGCAGGGCTCCAGCGTCACATACAGGGTGCACTTCCATAGCCGCCATCCTCCAAGGGTCCGGCAGGCATCGTTGATGGCCTCGATCTCCGCGTGGCACAGGGCGTTTCTTCCCTCTTCCCGGCGGTTCCGGCCCCGGCCCACCACCTGGCCGTCCCATACAACAACGCAGCCCACCGGGACTTCTCCGGCCTCCCTGGCCTCCTTGGCCAGGGCAAGGGCCTCTTTCATATAGTCCTGGTCTTCCATGGCATCGCCTCCTCATTTCTCTCCATGATACTGTATGGGAGGCGCTTCCGTCAAGAGTAAGCATACCACCTTCCCTGGGAGAAATCCCCCGAAAGCCCCCGCTTTACTTTGGGTGGATTTTCTGGTATGATGGGGAAAATAAAAACCCTCTCCTGGGAGAGGGTGGACCGGGCAAAGCCCGGGACGGGTGTGGGGCGGTACAGCGTCTGGCCTGGTACCGCCCCTCATCCGTCAGGGCTTCGCCCTGCCACCTTCCCCCAGGGGAAGGTATATCGGAGGTACCCTTGAAAACTAAAAAGATGGTGCTTTTGGCCCTGCTCACGGCCATTGCGCTGACAATTTTCATGATTGAAGCCCAGATCCCGGCTCCCATTCCCGTGCCGGGAGTCAAGCTGGGCCTGAGCAATATTGTTACGGTCTTCACTGTCTGTCTGCTGGGTCCCGGGGCAGGTGTGGCCGTGCTTTTCGCCCGCATCTTCCTGGGGGCGGTCTTCGCCGGGAATTTCAGCACCATTCTCTACTCCGCCGGCGGCGGCGGTCTGGCGATCCTCACCACCATCCTGCTGAAAAAGGTGCTGAAAGACAATCAGCTTTGGGTAGCCGGATGCCTGGGAGCCGTGGCCCACAGCATCGGGCAGATGATCGTGGCCATCTGGGTAGCGGGCACCCCCCAGCTGGCGCTGTACCTGCCCATTATGATCGGCATCAGCATCCTCACCGGAGCCTTCACCGGCTTCTGTGCCCAGTTTTTATGGAATCGGGGGAACCGTTTTTGGAAAACTATTTTGAAATGAACCTGCCCAAGGGGCAGATCGACGCCATCTCCAATCTGGGCCTTGCCCACATCGGGGATGCCGTTTACGAGCTGCTGTGCCGGAGCTACCTCTGCGCCCAGGGCCATACCAACGTGCTGGAGCTTCACAAGCGGACCGTGGCCATGGTAAAGGCTCCGGCCCAGGCGGAATTCATCGACCGGATTCTGCCCAGCCTGACCAGTGAAGAGCTGGACTACTACCGCCGGGGCAAAAATGCCCATGTCCACGCCGTGCCCAAGGGGGCCACTCCCGCCCAGTACGCCAAAGCCACCGGCCTGGAGGCCCTCTTCGGGCGGCTGTACCTGGAGGGAAAGACAGAGCGGATCAACGCTCTGTTCTGCCTGGGACTGGAAGGAGGAGAAAGCCATGGCCTTTGATGCCCGATACCTTTCCTGCGTGCTGGCGGAGCTGGAGGAAAGATGTGCCTCCGCCCGGGTAGAGAAGATCTACCAGCCCAGCCGGGACACCCTGATCTTTCTGCTGCGCTGCCAGCAGGGCCGGGAAAAGCTGCTGATCGCCGCCAACCCAACGGCCCCCCGGCTCCACCTGACCGCCGCCTCCCCGGAGAATCCCCCGGAGCCGCCTATGTTCTGTATGTTCCTGCGCAAGCACCTTTTGGGTGCCCGGCTCGCCTCCGTGTCCCAGATTCCCATGGAGCGGGCGGCCTTTTTCACCTTTGACTGCACCGACGAAATGGGCTACCCCATCCAGAAAACCCTAGCCGTGGAACTCATGGGCCGGACCTGCAATGTTTACCTTCTGGGCCCCGACGGCAGGATCCTGGACTGCCTGCGCCGGGTGGGCCTGGACGAAACCAGCCGCCCCGCTCTGCCAGGGCTCCACTACCAAAAGCCATCGAAGGTGGAAAAGCAGGACCCCCTGACCCTGGAAGAGGCGGACTTTGAAGAGATCCTCCGCTCTCCCGGGGCGGACCTGCTGAGTGACCGGCTTATGGATACCCTTGGAGGCCTCTCCCCTCTCGTCTGCCGGGAAGCCGCGCTGTACGCCCTGGGGGCCACCGATGCCCGGGTCTCCGCCGGGGCGGACACCGCCGGAGCAAAGCTCCTGGAATTCTTCCGGCTGCCCCCTGCTCCTTACTTCTGGGCAGACCATACCGGCACCCCCAAGCAGTTCGCCTTCTGCCCCATCCGTGAGTACGGGGACTGCCAAAAGGCCGAGAGCTTCAGCGGGCTCCTGGACAGGTTCTATACCCTGCGGGACCGGAAGGATGCCATGCGTCAGAAGGGCCAGGCTCTGCGCAAGACCGTTACAAACCACGCCCAGCGGCTCCGCCGGAAAATCGCCCTTCAGGAAAAGGAGCTCACCGCCACCTACGACCGGGAGCGGCTGCGGCAGCTTGGGGATATCCTCACCGCCAACATCCACCGGATCAGAAAAGGAGAGACCAGGATCCTCTGCCAGGACTTCTACGATGAGGACATGAAGGAAATCGAGATCCCCCTGAGTCCCATCCTCTCCCCCCAGCAGAATGCCGCCAAATTCTATAAGGACTACACCCGGATGAAAAACGCCGAGAAGGAGCTGACCCACCAGCTTTCCCTGGGCCGGGAGGAGCTAAGCTATCTGGAAAGCGTCCTGGAGGAACTGAACCGGGCCCAGCAGGACGCGGAGCTGGAAGAGATCCGTCAGGAGCTCTATTCCGGCGGCTATGTCCCCAGGGACTCCAGCCGGAAACGGATGAAAGCCGGCAAGCTTCCCCCCCAGCGCTTTGAAAGCACCGACGGCTTTCCCATCTATGTGGGCCGGAACAACCGCCAGAACGATGAGCTGACCTTCAAGCTGGCCCGGAAGGACGACATCTGGTGCCACGCCTCCAAGGTCCACGGAAGCCACGTCATCATCTCCTGCGGCGGCCAGGTGCCCCCGGACAACACCGTCACCCAAGCCGCCCAGCTGGCCGCCTACTACTCCGAATCCACCGGCGGCCAGAACATCCCCGTGGACGTGACCACCGTCAAGCAGGTCAAAAAGGTCCCCAGCGGCAAGCCGGGGATGGTGATCTACCACAGCTACCGGACAGCCATCGTCAACCCATACCCGGATGTCCGAATCGACCCGCTGAACGCGGAGAAGGGGTAACGGAACTGTTACAGCAAAGGAGGGAAGCTCCCGGAATCGGGAGCTTCCCTCGTCTGTAGTTTGGGGGGATTGAATTGCCTCAGCTCCTTATAAGCCTCAAAGCTGGGAGCGTTAAGTATTGTCCTCTCCAGCGAAGAAAAACGTTACACTTCGTTTGACAAATCCGCAGAATAATGTTACACTAGCTGTGTTATAATACACTTTGGAGGTGGCAGAATGCTGTATCGTAAGGCATATGACAGGTTGCTCACGTGGAAAGGTCAGCCAAAAAGAAAGGCCCTTTGCGTTATGGGTGCGCGTCAGATTGGCAAGACAACCCTTATTCGTCAATTTGGCAAGGAACAGTATTCCTGTTTTGTGGAAATCAATTTTATTACTGATACCGACGCAACAAAGATATTCGCCGGGAATCTGGATGCCAATACGATCATCACAAATCTGACCGCCTACACCAGAAAGCCAATGATCCCCGGAAACACGTTGGTGCTTCTGGATGAAATTCAGGCCTGCCCCAACGCTAGAACCGCTATCAAGTTTCTGGTGGAAGATGGCCGCTTTGACTATATCGAATCCGGTTCCCTTTTGGGGGTCAGGCACAAAGAGGTGCGGTCCTACCCGGTTGGCTTTGAGGAACTTTATCAGATGTATCCCATGGATCTGGAAGAATATCTCTGGGCCAACGGCGTACAAAAATCGACCATTCAGTACCTCAAGGATTGCTATGAAACAGGAACGCCGGTTACGGATGCCATTCATCAGACCATGTGCAAACTGCTCTATAGCTATATAGTGGTCGGCGGTATGCCGGATGTTGTCCAGACCTATGTAAATACCCACGATATTGCCCAGGTGATTGCCCGTCAAATGGAAATATTAGAGCTATACCGACTGGATATTGCGCAGTATGCACAGGGCAGCGAAAAGGTCAAGGTCCGCGCTATTTTTGACAGCATTCCCAGCCAGTTGAATGATAAAAAGCGAAGATTTGTATTGGCCGCATTGGACCCCAACGGTCGTCAGCTCCGCTATGCGGATAGCTTCAACTGGTTGGCAGATGCGGGCGTTGCCCTTCCCTGCTACAATGTGGAGGAGCCGCAGCCACCGCTCATGCTCAATGAAAAACGGAATCTTTTCAAGTTATTTATGGGAGATACGGGCCTGCTGTGTGCTGCCTGTATGGAAAATGTGCAGTTTGAAATTCTGAACGGTGCATTGCAGATCAATATGGGCAGCATCCTGGAAAATATGATTGCGCAGCAGCTAAAGTGCAATGGATTCCAACTGAATTATTATGACGGGAAGAAAACCGGTGAAATCGACTTTGTCATTCAAAACGGAATGGGTGTCGAGCTGATTGAAGCCAAATCAGGAAACGATTTCAAGGTGCATTCCGCCATGGACAGGATCCGCAAAATAGAGGGCTGGAAATTTGAAAAAGCAACCGTGCTCTGCAAAGGAAATATCGAATCAGTTGAGGGGGTGTGGTATTATCCATGGTACATGGTCATGTTTATGAAAGTCCACCAGCCACCCAAAACAATGAAATACGAAATTGATTTGAGCGCACTTCAATCATAAAATCGAGTAGGAGGCTGGTTTCCTAGCCGACCTCTCACACCACCGTACTCTTCGGTACACGGCGGTAGCATAAGTGCAAGGACTCGTATCGGCCAAGGATGCTGTCGTATCTGGCCTGTACGAGTCTTTCATTTGTAATGGTCTGGCAGCGCCGGTTTGATGCTTCCCCTGCCGGGCAGCTTTGACGAGATTTGTAGAAAATGCAAAAACAGGCGAAATCTTTACGCGCCAAGCTGCACAAATTTCGGGTATGAAACACAGCACGTTATACAAAACAACTGTTTTTTGTTCAAAAAATCGTGTGGGAACGTAGACTTTAGAAAACGGCAGTGATATAATACCATCCAAAAGATTCCATTGCGTATTTGTGCAGCTGCGTAAAGGATTCATACAGGATTGGCTTGTTTCCAAAAGTCTGCACAAAGCAAAGTGTTCTGAAGGATTCAGTGACCATGGGAAAGAGGAGAGGCTTATGACAGAGAAGGAACTGCGCAGACTCAGCCGCAGGGAATTGCTTGAAATGCTGATCACGCGGACAATGGAGAACGAAAGGCTGACAGAGGAATTACAGCAGGCACGAAAGGAATTGTCAGATAGGAAGTTCATTCAGGAGCATGCTGGCTCCATGGCGGAGGCGGCCCTGCAGCTGAACGGCGTATTTGAAGCAGCAGACAGAGCAGCCAAGCAGTATCTTGAAAATATTCGCCGCATGGCAGAGGAGAGCGGAAGCACAAAGTGAAACCTATCAGGAAAGAACCGGTGGATTATCCCAGCGTGGAGCAGCTTGCAGCAGAGTTGAAGCGGGTAAAGTACCGTTCGCGATACCGCGCTGTTCTGCGCAGCACCCTTTACATGCTGATCGTCGTGGCGGCAGTTGCCGTTCTTGTCGCTACGATCTGGATGCCGGTTCTGCAAATATATGGATCGTCCATGACACCGACGCTGAGCGAGGGAGATATTGTTGTTTCGATCAAAGGCTCCGATTTTCAGCCTGGGGATTTGGTGGCCTTTTATCTGGGAAACAAAATACTGGTCAAGCGCTGCATTGCCGGCCCCGGTCAGTGGGTGGATATCGATGAAGACGGAAACGTCTCTGTGGATGGTAAACTGCTGGAGGAGCCCTATCTGACGGAGAAATCCCTTGGAGGCAGCAATATTGAGCTTCCCTATCAGGTGCCGGATAATCGATACTTCTGTATGGGAGACCATCGGTCCACCTCTGTGGATTCCCGGCATAAGGAGGTTGGCTGTGTGTCGGAGGAACAGATTGTGGGGAAAATTGTATTCCGGGTTTTCCCCTTTAGCGGATTCGGAAAACTGAAATAGGATGGAGGGAGTTGTCGGATGGATAAATTGCTCCTGGGGGATGCTGAGCGATTTGCCAGTGCGCATAAGCGAAAGCGGCGTTGGTATCAGGTTACGACCTGTCTGGCGGCAGCGGTTGTGTTCTGCACGACCTATGCTCTGATCCTGCCAGCCATCACATTGGAAAAACAGTGCGCTCTTCCGGAGCACACACATACGGAAGCCTGCTATACATCGGAACAGGGGGACCTGATCTGCACCCAGTCCACAGAGCCCCAGCATACCCATACCGAAGAATGTTATCAGGAAACCCGGGATTTGGTCTGCGGTATGTCGGAAAGCACCGGCCATACACACGGAGCAGAATGCTATGACGAGGAGGGCAATCTGATCTGCGGTCAGGAGGAGTCTCAGGGACATGTCCATGGGGAGGCCTGCTATGAAGCATCCCGGCAGCTGATCTGCGGTCAGACAGAAGAACCGGCCCATGAGCACACAGACGAGTGTTATTCCTGGAATCAGGTTCTGACCTGCGGCATGGAGGAGCATACCCACAGCGAGGCTTGCACCGCCACCGAGCCGGAAGAACCGGAGGAGCCGGAAGAACCGGTATTCTGCGGGAAAGAACCCCATACCCATGGGGAAGACTGCCGGGATGAGCAGGGAGAACTGACCTGCACCCTGGAGGAGCATACCCACAGCCTGGCCTGTTACGCAGACCCTGGGGCGGATGTGGAGACGGCGGAAATCTGGGAGCAGACCTTTGGGGATGTGACCCTTACCGGGGACTGGCGGCTGGATGCCCTGGCCATTGCCCAAAGCCAGCTGGGCTATGCCGAGAGTACAAAGAACTATGTCGTGGCAGAGGACGGCCAGACCCTGATGGGCTATACCCGCTACGGTGCCTGGCAGGGCGATCCCTACGGCCACTGGAACGCCATGTTTGTGGCCTTCTGCCTGCACTACGGGGGCGCGGAGAATGTCCCCACGGACAAAGACTGCGGCAGCTGGCCCGGGGCGTTGGCGGATGGGTTTTTACCGGCCCAGTCCCATGAGGCGGCTCCCGGAGAACTGGTGTTCTTTGACCGGGACGGAGACGGCACAGCGGACCGGGTGGCCATTGTGGCAGAGGTTACGGCAGGAGAGGAGGGTGCGCCCTCCGGCATCACCGTCATTGCGGGAGATGTGGATGACGCGGTTCAGCAGTGTTCCTACGCTGTGGAGGATCCCACGATCCTCGGCTACTATGGCAGCCTGCCGGAGCAAGCGAAGACATTCACCCTGACGGCCCAGACCGAATCCGGCATCACCGTGACCGTTACCGGCGACAGCGCATCCCTCCCCTTCCCGGCCAGTGAGATCACGCTGACTGCGGCAGATGTGGCGGAGGAACAGGGCCAGGCCATCCGGGAGCAGCTTCCGGCGGAGGAAGACACCGAGCCGGAGCAGCGTTTCCTGCTGGACATTTCCCTGCGGCACGGCGAGGAGGAGATCGAGCCGGTGGGCCCGGTGACCGTGACCTTCAGTGGATTGGATACGGAAGGACTTTATCCAAAGGTCTACCATATTGATACGGAGGCCCAGGAAGTCACCGACATGGAAGCGGAGAAAACCGAAACCGGCGACGTGGCTGTGGTTACGGACCATTTCTCTAGATATGAGATTTCGCTCAAGGCCGCCAAAGATATTGACGGCAGCCAGCTCGGAAGTATCGCCAGCGGCGGTTCTTTTCGGCTAACGTCGGGCGCTGACTGGAATGAGCCTATTACCATAACGAGGGATACCGACCTCGATTTAAACGGTTTCGGTGTTTGCTACCAGGGAACAGGGAGTTTCCTTGTTGTGCAAAGCGATGCGACACTCACCATTCAGGACTCGCAAGTTCCTGAGGAGACCATGACCACGGTCGACGGCGGCAAGCTTTACGACAATACGGCAAGCCTGAGTGATTCTGCCCTGACCTATTACATCACAAAATCCGAGGCCCATGGCACCGGTACCACGGAAACACTGGAAGAGCATACCGTCACCCTCACCGGTGCAGGAAAGATCCTGTGCGGAAAGCCTTCTGATCAGGCAATCAAGGTTGAGACCGGCGGTACATTGGAACTACTCAGCGGTGTACTCCAAGGCACCGACGTCAAACACATTCTCTATGTGGAGGGCGGAACGCTGAACGTAAGTGGCGGCTATATTGTGGGCGGCGGCAGTGACGACAGGCCCGGCGGCGGTATTTTCGTCACCGGCGGTGCGGAGAAAGGTACGGTGAATATCCAGGGCGGTGTTGTTGCGGCCAACCGTGGCAATTTCGGCGGCGGTATCTACGTCGAAAGCGGTACGCTGAACATCTCCGGCGGTGCGGTGACGGGCAATGAGGTCTTCAATGGACACGAGGACAACGGCGGCGGTATCTACGTCAGCAGCGGAACGCTGAACCTGTCCGGCAACGGTTATGTGACCAACAACTCTAAGGATTGTACGTGTGCAGAATGCCAGGGCGATAAGAACAATACCCACGGCGGCGGCGGGATTGCTCTGGCGAACGGTACTACCATGAACATGTCCGGCGGCTATGTGACCGGCAACTATTCCAGTCTGGCAGGGGGCGGCATTTATGCGGGCTTCTTTGCAGGGGATGATGGAGTCACGTTTTCCATGTCCGGCGGCACCATTGCCAGCAACTGCGCCAGATATGGCGAGGGCGGCGGCCTTCGTATCGGCGGCGGTACCAATGGCGTGATCCGAGCAGATGAAAAAGTATATATTACCAATAACCAAACGCTTACCACGGATGACTGGGGCGGCGGCGGTATTTTCGTGCAGCAAAATGGCCTTTTGACGGTCGCCGATGCGCTGATCACGGACAACTTTGCGGACGGCTTCGGCGGCGGTGTGGGCGCCTGCCCTACAGGCGAGACCCTGATCGTCAATAAAGACGGTGCAGCCATTTACGAGAACAGGGCTAACGGCGACCGAATGTCTGGCGGTGGTAACAACAAAACTTATGATACCGATTTGGCGAAAGCAAGCAAAGTTTTTATGGCCAACGGCTTCAGGGATTACTTCTGTGTCCGTGCAAAGGAAGGTGCAAACAACTATATTTCCCTTGTCACCGGCCTGATGGCTGGCGGTGGGGCGGCGAACTGGAAGGGAAGCTGTGACGAAAAGCCTGTTAAAATCGGCAGGACCGGCTATGCGGCTGCAAAGTATCTGTTCGGATTAGAGGCTCACCCTGATGAATCCGCTAAGAATGACGCAGTCACTACCGCAAAGGTCATGATCACCGGCAACAGTTCCGGCGTTCATGGCGGCGGCATTATGACCAACGGCGGCCTGATTCTGGGTGACCCGAAGGGAACGGTTGTAACGGCCACACCGGAACTGGACATTACCGGTACCAAGGTACTGCGCAAGGACGGCGAACCGCAGGAGAGCGGGCGGAACTTCCAGTTCCAGCTGAAAGGCAGCACTGACACGGATGTCAGAACGGCAACAGCCGATGGTGCTACCGGTGAATTTACGTTTCAAGACATAGATTTTTCTGAGGCGGGAACCTATACCTACTATCTGACGGAAGACAACGACGGGAGACATGGTGTCACTTACGACAGTTCGACATATCAAATTGATGTTACCGTCCAGAGTAAAACTGAGACCCTTGCTGGCGTAACCTTCACGAGATACTATGTGGGAAAAGTAACTGTCACCAAAACCGGAGGAAACACCCCGGACAGCGGTGAGACGGTGTCCAATAACAACACCTTTAAAATCCATTTTAACAATAGTGACAACTGGAGCAATGTTTACCTGCATACTTGGAATAGTGGTGAAATCTCAGGCACCACCTGGCACGGCGTGCCGGTTCCCAGGGATTATTCCAACTCAGGCTGGTACACGAAGGAATTCACCGTAACCGGCAAGGGAACCGTCAACTACATTTTCAACGATGGCGGAAGTAAACAAACCCAAGATTTGTCAGGAGACTATCAACCCGGCGGCGACCTCTGGGTCTACTGGGGGGGTAACTCCACCACTACCACCACTATAGCACCGGAGGGCTGGAATGGCAGTTCCTCTGGTTCGAATGTCAACTTCACCGGCACACCGGATTCCGAAGGTTCCTACACTCTGACGATCCATGGTGCGGCCTTTACCAACACCATGACCACCCCGCTGAATCTGCAAATCACGAAGACGGACAGCGTGGACGATACGAAACGGCTGAAAGATGCAACCTTCACCCTGACGAAAGTGGGGACGGAGAACCCGGAAGGTCCTTTGCCCGTCACCACCGATAAAGACGGCATTGCGCTCTTTAAAGGCATCCAGCGCAATACCACCTACTATCTCCGGGAGACACAGGCACCCTCCGGTTACATGACGGCAGGCCCCTGGATTCTGGATGTCAAGGAAAGCACAGCAACGCTTTATCCCGCTACAGAGGGGGAGAATGGAGTCCTGACGAAAACCAGCGCAACCGGAACGCCGCTGGAAGGCAGCGACAGCGACCCAATCGTATTCTCTGCGACCATCTCCGACCAGTCCTGGGGCTACAAACTGCCCGACACCGGCGGGGCCGGAACAACCTCTTATACCACAGGGGGCCTGGTGCTGATCTTCGGCGCGGCGACCCTGCTGTATATCCATTGCAAGCGTCGAAAGGAGGATGAGGTATCTTCCTGATACGCGGAAAGCCACCATTCAAATTCAAAATTACGATGAAAGAAGGAGCACGAAAAATGAAACACGCAAGAAAACTGACCAGCCTCCTGCTGGCCCTGGTCATGGTATTCGCCCTGGCCGTCACGGTTGCCGCCGAGGGGGCAGCTGGAACCACCATCAGGGGCAAGATTACCGTGGTTAATCCCAAAGGAGAAACGACCTATACCGCCTACAAGATTTTTGATGTGGTCTATGATAATGCGACTCCTACGAAGCACTATTCTTACACCATTGACAGCACCAAGAATTCCGATTGGTTCACCACTGTAAAAGAATATGCAGAAACAACGGGGAGCGGCCTGACCCTGACCCAGGTCGAGGGCACGAATACTTATGTCGTTACGTTCAACAAAGACGAATTCAGCGCCCCCAAATTCGCCGAGACTTTGAACGGGGCTGTTAACGGAAAGGCCGGTAAACCGCTGGCCGTTGCTGACGGCAAGGCCACTGTTACGGATCTGGACCTGGGCTACTACTTCGTCACCAGCGCCAGCGGCGCACTGTGCAACCTGACTACCACTGATCCTGACGCCGAGATCCACGATAAGACCGACGTGCCCTTTGAGAAGAAAGATGATAAGGTTAGCGCCGAAGTGGGCGAGACGGTCAACTACACCATCAAAGGCAAAGTGCCTGACCACACCGGCTTTAAGACCTATACTTACAAAATCACCGATACCATGAGCGAAGGCCTGACCTTCAAACAGGATGTCAAGGTCACTGTGAGCGGCACGGATGTTACCAATGCCTGCACCCCCACCTATAACGTTGAGAGCGACGCAAATAAGTTTACTGTCTCTATTCCTGTCAAGAGCTATCCCATCGGCGCTGAGATCCTGGTTACTTACTCCGCCCTTGTCAATGAAAACGCCGTTGAGAAGATTTCGAAAAACAGCGCTACCCTGACTTACAGCAATAATCCCAGCACAGGCGATGAGACCACCACTACTTCAGTTGAGGAGACTGTCTACAGTTCCAAGATCGCCATCGTCAAGGTTGAGACTGGCAACGAAAACAAGAAGCTGAAAGGCGCGGAGTTTGTCCTGTACAAGAAAGTACCCGGGGCGAGTGGTGAAGTTACCCAGTATTACAAGCAGGACGACACCACCAAGGCTGTCACCTGGGTTGAGCAAGTTGTTAATGCCACTACAGTGACCACCGGCGACAACGGCGAAGCCTCCTTCGACGGTCTTGCCAACGGCACCTACTACCTGGTAGAAACCAAGGCCCCCGCCGGTTACAATCAGCTGACTGAGGCTGTTCCAGTTAACGTAAATGGCGGCACCACAGAAACCGCACTTACTGTAACTCAAAGAGTAGAGAACCAGGCCGGTACGCTCCTGCCCTCCACCGGCGGCATGGGCACCACCATCTTCTACGTCCTGGGCTTTGTCCTGGTCGTGGGGGCCGGGGTGCTGCTGGTCACCAAGAAGCGCATGAGCCAGGGCGAGGTCTAACCGGGGCACTGCCGCTGATCCATTTCTTCTAATTCCCTCAAAACCCGTGCCGGGGAGTCTCCCTCCCCGGCACGCAGCCACAAGGAGAACCCTGTATGCGAAAACATCTGTCAACCATTGTTTTACTTTTCATATTCCTTATAGGGCTGTCCTTGTTGCTGTACCCCACCGTCAGTGACTACTGGAACTCCTTCCACCAGACCAAGGCCATTACCACCTACGCCGAAGACGTGGCCGCCCTGGATCAGGCCAGTTACGAGGCCTTCTGGGAAGCCGCCAGGGCCTATAATAAAGGGCTGCTGAGCCGGAACAGCGGCTATATGCTCTCCGAAGAACAGCAGGCGGAATATAAAAGCCTTTTGGACATCTCCGGCCAGGGGGTCATGGGCTATATCGAGATCCCGGAAATCGACGTAAGTCTGCCCATTTACCACGGCACGGAGGATTCGGTTTTGCAGGTGGCCGTGGGCCATCTGGAATGGTCCAGCCTGCCGGTGGGCGGGAAGAGTACCCACTGCGTGCTCTCTGGCCACCGGGGTCTGCCCAGTGCCAAGCTCTTTACCAATCTGGATCGACTCCGGGAGGGGAACATCTTTCTCCTGCGGGTGCTGGACGAGGTGCTGACCTACGAGGTAGACCAGATCCTCATCGTAGAGCCCCAGGATACTGCCGCACTGGAAATTGAAGAAGGCCAGGACTACTGCACCCTGGTGACCTGCACCCCCTATGGCATCAACAGCCACCGGCTGCTGGTCCGGGGGCACCGCATTGACAATCTGGAAGAAGTAAAAACGGTCCGGGTCACTGCCGATGCCGTCCAGCTAGAGCCAATGCTGGTGGCCCCCATCGTCGCCATTCCCATTCTGCTTATTCTGCTTTTGTTGCTGCTGCTGCCCCGGCGCAGAAAGAAATAGGAGGTTTGTTATGAGAAAATGTCTGAGAAGTCTGCTTGCGCTGCTGCTCCTGCTCGAACTTCCCCTGTCTGCTGCCGCCCACCCGGTGCCCGATGGACAAAAAGACGGCCAGTGCAGCATCACTGTGACCATGACCTATCGGGGAAAAGCCCTCAAAGGCGGCACCCTGGCCCTTTACAAAGTGGGGGATGTGGCAGAGGAAGACGGCAACTATTCCTTTGTCCCCGTGGCAGCCATCCGGGAGGACATGGCCCAGTTTGGAGACATCCAGTCCCCGGATTTGGCGGGGAAGCTTTCTAAGCTGGAAGACAAACTGACCCCGGTGACCGCCCTCCCCCAAAAGGTGGGGGAAGACGGCAAGGTGACCTTTCTGCACCTGCCCTTTGGCCTGTATCTGGTGGTGCAGAAAACCGCCCCTGCCGGGTACGGCAAAACAGAGCCTTTTCTGGTAAGCCTTCCTTACCTCTATGAGGGGGAATACCAATATGACGTGGCCAGTGAGCCGAAAACCGACCTGGAACGGGAGGTGCCCACCAAGCCTACCAGCCCTACAACGAAACCCACCCCCTCCTCCGGCGGCGGGAAGCTGCCCCAGACCGGCCAGCTGTGGTGGCCGGTGCCGGTGCTGACCTGCGGAGGGCTGGGTTGCATTGTGGTGGGTCTGCTCCGCCGCAGGAGGGACGGAGATGAAGACTGACCCGGGAAGAATCTGGATCAATACGGGGCTGCTGCTGCTGACAGCAGCCCTGTTCCTATGGGCCTATAACGGGCAGGAGTCCCGCAGAGCCGGAGACTCTGCCCAGCAGGTCATCACGGAGCTGACCCAGTCCCTGACCCAGCAGCCCCCAGCGGAAGCCGGCGCTGACCCGGACCGGGAAGAAGCCCCGGCGGTAAAGCTGCCGGAATACCTGCTGGATGCCCAGCGGGAGATGCCGGAAAAAACCGTGGACGGCCGGGACTATATTGGCGTACTGAGCATCCCGACACTTCAATTGGAATTGCCGGTGATGAGCCGGTGGAGCTACCCCAATCTCAAGGAGGCCCCCTGCCGCTATTCAGGCTCTTTGTACCAGAATAATCTCATCATCTGCGCCCACAACTACGCTTCCCATTTCGGCAAGCTCAAAACCCTCCAACCCGGGGATACCCTGCTCTTTACGGATATGGACGACCAGGTGGTCTCCTTTCAAATGGTAGAGCAGGAGACACTGGAACCAAACGACGAAGAAGCCATGACCACCGGTGACTGGGACCTGACCCTGTTCACCTGCACCCCCGGCGGCCAGACCCGTGTCACCGTCCGCTTCCAGCGGGTAGGCCCGGACCACAGCCAGGAGTGAGCCATGCCGAAATACCCAATTGGCAGGGAATGAGAAAAGGCAAGGGGGCTGCCCACCGAAGATGTGAACGCCTGTGAAAAAGTCGCTCATTTTTTGTGAACGCTCTTGAAAAAGTCGCCCATTTTTTGTACAATATCTTTTACAAAGGAGCGTGAAGCAAATGGGTGAACTCTACTTGGATCGAAAAATTGATCTATTCTTGCGTGAGTGGAAGAAAAATCCGGAACGGAAGCCTCTGATCGTGAAGGGTCCCCGACAGGTTGGTAAAACGGAATCGATCCGACGCTTTGCTGCCCAAAACTACGAAAGTGTTATTTACATTAACTTTGTCGAGGAGCCAAAGTATAAGCTGATTACGGAAGATGGCTACCGGGCAGAAGACATTGTCAAAAATATCTCTCGCATGGATCCATCTAAACGGTTTCAGCCAGAGCAAACAGTCCTTATATTTGATGAAATACAGGACTTTGCGTCAATTGCCACGTCTCTGAAATTTTTCAAGATCGATGGCCGCTTTGATGTAATATGCAGCGGCTCCCTGCTCGGAATCAATTACAGGGAAATCGAAAGCAACAGCGTTGGGTATAAAACAGACTACACCATGAGTTCTCTGGATTTTGAGGAATTCCTGTGGGCAAAGGGGTATCGCACAGATGCAATTGGGGATATGCTTCGACACATGGAAACCTTGAAGCCGTTCAATCAGTTGGAAATGAATCTGTACAGTGGTTTGTTTCTGGACTATTGCATCCTTGGCGGTATGCCGGCAGTTGTTCGGCAGTATATCGAAAGGGGAACATTTGAGGGTTCATTGGAAACGCAGCATCAGCTGCTGGAGGATTATCGGGAGGATATTCGCAAATACGCAGATGGGATGGACCAGGGGCGTATCCTGAACGTCTTTGAGCAGATACCAAATCAGCTGGCAAAGGATAACAAAAAATTTCAGATTTCAAAAGTCGCCCACGGAGCCAGATTTAAGGATTACCGTGGATGTATCGAATGGCTGCGGGATTCCGGGATCGTGCAAATTTGTTATTGCCTGAATCATCCAGAGCTTCCGCTTCGAGGAAACTATGATGACAGCAAATTTAAGCTCTACTTTTTCGATACCGGATTGTTTGTGGCAATGCTGGATGACGAGGCGCAGGAAGATTTGCGGGCCAACAAAAACCTGAATGTATATAAGGGAGCGCTTTATGAGAACATTGTGGGCGAGGCCCTGGTAAAAAGTGGGTATCAGCTATTTTACTACAAAAAAGAAGATTCTACCCTTGAGCAAGACTTCTTTGTACGAACACAGCAAAATCTCATCCCAATTGAAGTAAAAGCAACACGGGGTACCGCAAAATCGTTGAAAACGCTGATTTCCAGCAAAAGCTATCCCGATATCGCTTATGGTATCAAGTTGACAGCAGGAAACATTGGCTACAGCGATCAGATACTGACATTCCCATACTTCTGCGCTTTTCTTTTAAGGGAATACCTGAAACAGGGGGTGCCGCGTATTCCAGAACAGGAATATAATGATCATTCATCTGAGCAAAATGATTGACCCTGTGAAAATGGCAGATCGGGTGGTGCGGGAGATGATGGGGCTGTAAAAAATCGCCGCATAGGAGGATGCCTCCTACGCGGCGTTCTTTGCGCTTATTTACTGAACAGGTCGCTGTGCGTTCCCGTTCTGGCTAACGTCAGGACAAGAACATCATCTTCCATACGGTAGATCAGCAGCCAGTCCGGGAGAATATGACATTCCCGGTGCCCCACCCAATTGCCGGTCAAGGCATGGTCCTTGTTCTTTTCAGGAAGCGGTTCCCCCATAGACAGCAGGGCGATGATGTTTTCCAACAGTTCGATATTCAGCCCACGCTTCATGGCGAGCTTGAAATCCTTTTTGAACAAGGTCGTGGTCTTGACCGTGTACTTCGTCTTTCTCATGCCCTCAGGTCTGCAAAGAGTTCGTCCAAATCATTGTATCCCTTAACGGACGGGTCCTTTGCAATCCTTTCCGCTTCCAACATAGCGGCAATCGTCTCTTTGTTGGGCTGATTCAGAGAAATTTCAAACGGGATACCGCCTTCCCGCAATGCCTGCCGTACAAAGATGTTGAAAGCAGTGCTAAGGTTCATGCCCAATTCTCCAAAAAGCGCATCGGCCTGTGCTTTCAAATCAGAATCCATGCGAATGCTGATATTCGTCGTTGCTCCAGCCATACGATCATCCCCTTTCTAGCTGGTACAATCAGTATATGCTATTTGCACGAAGAAATCAATAGTTTGCACGAAAACTTAACATCATTGTTTTATTCCTTACCCAGATAAGTGTCGTCCTTTGCAAACTTAGCAACGATGCCACTGAGTGCCAGAACTGCCAGCAGGTTGGGAATGACCATCAGGCCGTTGAACATGTCGGACATATCCCAAACCAGGGTCACCTTCTGGAAAGAACCAACAACGATAAACACCAGAGCGATGACACCATAGAGGAAAGTAGCCTTCTTGCTGCCCTTGAACAAAGCATTGACGTTGCTTTCACCGAAGAAATACCAGCCGACGATGGTGGAGAAGGCGAAGAACAGCAGGCAGATGGCAACGAAAGCGTTGCCGAAGGAACCGAAGGAGTTATTAAAGGCAGCCTGAGCCAGAGCGGTAGCGGTGAGCATCTGGCCGTCAGCACCGGTGGTACCCAGCATGCCGGAGGTCAGGATCACCAGTGCGGTCAGAGTCAGCACGATGAAGGTATCAATGAAAACACCGACCATCGCTACAGCACCCTGATCCTGGGGCTTTTCTACCTTAGCCATAGCATGGGCATGGGGCGTAGAGCCCATACCGGCTTCGTTGGAGAACAGGCCGCGGGCAACACCGAAGCGGACAGCTTCCTTAATGCTGATACCGATAGCGCCACCCATGACAGCCTGGGGAGTAAAAGCACCCACGAAGATGGACTGCAGAGCAGGCAGGATATTCTGGGCATTCATACCGATGGCGATGAGTGCGCCGCAAATGTAGAAGATGGCCATGATGGGAACCAGCTTCTCAGTGATGGCAGCGATGCGCTTGACACCGCCCAGGAAAATGAATGCGGAAACAGCTGCCACAACGATACCCGCAGCAATCTTGGGAACACCGAAAGCGGTGTAGAAGGCATCACCGATGGAGTTGGACTGGACCATGTTGCCCATGAAGCCCAGAGCCAGAATGATGGCAACAGCGAAGAAGCCAGCCATAAAAGTGCCCAGCTTGCCCTTGAAGGCAGCCTTAATGTAATAGATGGGACCGCCGGAGACAGCACCGTCTTCACTTACTTCCTTATACTTCTGTGCCAGAACAGCCTCACCGTAGATGGTGGCCATGCCGAAGAAGGCAGAGACCCACATCCAGAACACAGCACCGGGACCACCGGAGACCAGAGCGGAGGCGCAGCCAGCGATATTGCCGGTACCAACCTGGGCCGCAATGGCAGTTGCCAATGCCTGGAAGGAGCTCATGCCGTCCTTACCGGCCTCCTTACCCTTGAGGCTGATATTGCCGAAGACCAGACGCATACCCTCACCAAACTTGCGAACCTGGACAAAGCCGGTACGGATGGTGAAGTAGATGCCGCTGCCCAGCAGCAGGAACAGCAGAACCAGATACTTGTTCCACAGAACATCGTTGACCGCTGCCACGATGTTTGTCAGAATTGCTTCCATTTTTGTTTTACCTCTTTTATTTCATTTTGGCAAATAAAAAACGCCGCAAGCAAAATGCTCCGGCGAGAAAATGGGCGCGAACTGGTCAGGTTCGTATTGTCCCACTCTGTCCTTTTACCTGAGAGATTCAGCAGCTTCCGCTGCCTTGCACCTTCGGTACCCGTTTTCCGGGATTCTCCAGAGCCACATCCATTCTTAGTCGTTACCTGAATTCAGGTGCCAGAGAGTGTTACTCCGTGGGCAGGCAAATGCCTTTTCCTAAGAACTTCCTTTGTCGTTTTTTAGTTGCTAGGAGATAGTAATACATTTTCTGGTAATTGTCAATGTGCTATTTACAGGCTGTTCAAAAATTGGTATCAATTTATGATTTATGCCATCGCGGTTGTATACATTTTGTTGAATTATCACATAGCAAAACCACCTGCTTGAACTGATAAAAGCTCTGGTAGGTGGTTTTGTTATCATCGATTCTCTTCCCGGTAAGCTTTTGGTGTCAGCTTATCTCTATACACCACACCCTATTATAGCTTGATTATACTCCTATCTTCATGTATTTCAATAGACTCGAGTGAAAATTCACCTTTCTTTCACCTCATGGTATGAAAAATCACTCCTCTTCCGTTCAATGGGGGGCCATTTCAAAAAGTCTGCTGTTTTTCCATTCTCCCCCACCTTTCCCTCAAAAATCCACACATTTCCCGCCCGTTTCGGCGCAACCTATGACTGCGGAGAAAACCCGCAAAAAGAAACGGAAAGGAAGAGAATCACTATGAAAAACAGCAACGAACTGAACGTTCCCCAGGCCCGGGAAGCTATGGACAAGTTCAAGATGCAGGCTGCTCAGGAAATGGGCGTCAACCTGAAGCAGGGCTACAATGGCGACCTCACCAGCCGTGAGGCCGGTTCCGTAGGCGGCCAGATGGTCAAGAAGATGATCGAGGCCTACGAAAACGGCATGCAGTAAAGAACGCGGGAGGGGGTTTTGAAGCGGCAACGTTTTTCGTTTCCGACAAAATCACATACCCCCGCGCAACACCGGAATGGGGCTTGTCCCCATTCCGGCTTCTTGTATTTATGGAGAAAAGGTGCTATGATATCAAAAAAACGAAACGGGGTACCTACATGATCCAGCCCATTACCTTTGCTCAGGGAAAACATATTTTAGATACGGTGCCAGGGAGTACCCTGGTGGATGTGCGAACGGAGGACGAGTATGGGGCCGAGCACGCCGCCGGGGCGGTGCTGCTGCCGCTGGAGGATATCGAGGACGCGGATTTAGACAGCATCCTGCCGAATAAGGACGCGCCTGTGCTGCTCTACTGCCGCACAGGCCGCCGGTCCGCCCTGGCGGCTGCCCAGCTCTTTGACCAAGGCTACACCCGTCTCTACGACCTGGGCGGCCTCAACGGCTGGCCCTACGGCATGGAGTACGGGCTGCTGTGACAAAAACCGGGAAAGCCTTTGGGGCCTTCCCGGTCTTTTATACATTTCGAAAAACCTCTGCCAGGATATCCAGATACCTTTGGGCCAGCTTGGACCGAGGCGCCGCCGCCCGCTCCAGGGCCAGGAGGCGCTGGTGCATATCCCCCAGGGGGATACAGCGGAAATGGTAGCGCTCGTTGGTTGCGGGGGGCATCTTGCAGCCGATGCCGTACATGTTGGTTTCGGAGATCAGCCGATTTTTCAGCATCCGGTCCGCCACAGTAATGACCCGGTCCGGGTTGATCTGGAAAATGGAGCTCAGAGACTGGGACTCCAGAAAATACCGGTTGTTGTAGTCCACATAGGTATAGTTCCGGAAATCCGACAGACGGATCTCCGGGGCGTGATACAAGGGGTGCTTGGGGCCGATACGCAGAACAATGGGGATATCGGCAATGGGGGTGATCCGCAGGCCCTTCTGGCGGCACTCCCGCTGGAGCTTGTCTTCGCTCTCCGGACTTTGGAGCACCATCACCAGATCCAGGGAGGCAAAGAGGAGCTTATCCATGGCGCTGGTTGCCTCTTCGCAAAAATAGGACATCTCCAGCTCCGGCCGGTCTTCCAGCTCCCGGCAGAGCTTCGAAAAGGCATCGCAGACCGGAGCATAGGATATGCCCCCCACCCGCAGCCGCTCGGCATCGGCCTTGCTGCTGAGCCGGACCATTTTATCATAGCCCTCCACCATCTGAGCCGCCAGGGACAGGGCCTCTACGCCTTTTTCCGTGGCCTGAACGCCCTTACTGTTACGCAGAAAGATGGAGTAGCCCAGTTCTTCCTCCAGTGCCCGGATGATACCGCTGAGATTGGGTTGGGCCAGACCGAGGACCGCAGCCGCGCCGGAAATGGACCCCGCCCGATAAACGGCCAGAGCGTATTGAAGCTGTTGGATCGTCATAGCTGCCTCCTGACCGTTGATATGCGTCAAAAAGGGGACTGCTCCCATTTTGGTGCCTTTCTTACCACTTAACCTATTTATTTTATCAGAATTTCTGTCATAAATCAAGTACGGATTCCGTATCCGCAATTCTTAAGAATCTTAAACAATCCGTTAATTCTTACCGCATAAGGTTGAAATTCCTGGAATTCGCAATATAATAGTACGTAAATCTTGTTGGCACATAAGGTGGTCTCTCTATGAATAAATTCAGCCTTTGGCTGAGGCAGGCAGCCAGCCGCTTCTATGCCGGATTCCGTAATTTTATGTCCGGCCGCTATGGTTCAGACCGATTGAATATGGTGATCCTGGGTCTTGGGCTGCTTGCAAGCATCCTCTCTTCCCTCTTCGCCCGGTCTATTGCGGGCACTGTTTTCTGGTTCCTCAGCTACGCCCTGATGATCTGGGCCATCTTCCGTGCTCTCTCCCGGAATACCTATAAGCGCTATCAGGAGAACAGGACCTTTCTCCTGTTTTTCGACCGTCTGAAGGACCGGAACAACCGCTACTTCGACTGTCCCAAATGCCGCCAAACCGTCCGTGTCCCCCGGGGCAAGGGGAAGATCTCCATCACCTGCCCCAGATGCAAAGAAAAGTTTGTGCGGAAAACGTAAAATTTCACCCCGGAAAGCACCGCTTTCCGGGGGATTTTCTTGCCCTTTAGCTCTCCATCTGCCGTCCCAGAAAGCCCGCTACGGTTTTGGTCAGGTTCTGGTCGCTGAGCCCCAGGGGCTTGTCGTTTTCGGCCAGCAGCAGCAGAACGCTTCCCATCAGGTCCCCTTGGGACAGGATGGGCGATGCCGCCCCCAGGTGGTATTTCTCTTCTCCCCGGGAGGCCGGGATTGGGTTCTCTCCCGCCTGATACAGATAGTTCTTCCGCTGCTCCATCAGCTTCTCCAGCTCCGGCGAGTTGGGCTTATCCAGCAGCTCCTTCCTGGGGGCCCCATGGAGGGCAATGATCCCGTCCCGGTCCGCAATCGCCGCAATGTGCCCCGTAGCCGAGGAAATGGATTCACACATCTGGGCCGCGAACTCCTGCAGGTCCCCCATAGGTGAATACTTCCGAAAAATCACGCCCCCGTCTTTCTCCGTGTAGATTTCCAACGGGTCACCTTCCCGGATCCGCAGTGTTCTTCGAATTTCCTTTGGGATCACGATCCGTCCCAGGTCGTCTACCCGCCGTACAATGCCTGTTGCCTTCATGCTCTCTTCTCCTTTAAAAGCGCCTAAGCGCGGTTTCGTCCGGTAGAAGTATTTGCAGAGAATGGGGAATTATGTATGAAAGGCCCGGGCTGCTCTTCCGGAGTTCCGTATTTTTCAAGGATTTCCAGCAAGAGGCTGCCTTTTCGTGAGACAGCCCCGTTTTTTGAATGTTATTTTGGGGCCTGCTCATTTCCGTCTGGCAACACCCCAGCGGCCTGCAGAGCGGCAGGGGAAGGGACGGGTTCCAGTTTGGACAGAATGGTCGGGACGATGTCCCGGGCAGTCTGGTCAGCCCAGTCCAAGACAGACTGGGGGACCCGGCCAGAGTAGGTGGAAATGAAAATATGATAGGGTACATCCGCATCGCTGATGCCTGGGAAAAGACCCTGGTCTTTTTTCAGCACCAGCGTTTTTTCTACCATGTAGGGGATATAACGGCAATAGAGCAGGGCCATGTCCGCAGAGATGGTAAAACTGTAGATTTCCTGCAGTAGCATCAGAGGTAGAGAGGTGAGCTTTTCCAAGTAGTTGAAGAAGATATCCTCCTCCAGGGTATCCAGGTAGAATTTGCGGAAGGGGCCGTGGCTGAGATAATCGTTGACGGCTCGGGTCTCGGTAGCATCCACGAGGATCAGGTCCCTCTCCCGTGAAAGGAAAAAGGTGTCACAGCCTGCGATGACATAGCGAATAAGGGTTCGCAGCACATCGTAGCCCAGCTGGCGTTTGCTGCCGAAATAATGGTTCACGAGGCCCAGACTCACACCGGCCCGCTCGGCGATCTGGCGAATATTGGTGGCGATGTAGCCGTTTTCGCGGAACAGGTCCATAGCGGTGAAAAAGATGGTTTCCGCAGTCGGGGAAAGAGAGCCGGTAGATACCATGAGTGTATTTCCTCCAAAAACAAATGTATTTTGCACTTGAAATTTTATGCAGAATGCGGAGATTGACATAGGACAAGGATTTGATATAATTTGAACATGTTCAATGAACACGTTCAACAAATCTACACGGACATTTTACTTGATTTGCTGCGCGATGTCAACCTGAAACTGTAGGAGGAATGGCTATGCTGAAATACATAGGAAAGAGATTGCTGCTGATGATCCCGGTGGTGCTGGGTATCTCCCTGCTGGTATTCGCCCTTCTGGACCTATCCCCGGGGGACGCGGCGGAGATCATCCTAGGCACCAAGGCCACGCCGGAGGCATTAGCGGCTCTCCGGGCGGAGATGGGGCTTGACCAGCCCTTCTGGGTCCGTTACTTTACCTACATCAGCAACGCCATTCAGGGCGACTTCGGCACCTCCTGGCGGACCAAGCTGTCTGTGGTGGATGAGCTCATGGCCCGGCTGCCCCAGACCATGACTCTGGCGCTGGGCTCCATGCTGCTGACTATTCTGGTGGGCCTGCCCATCGGCGTTCTCTCCGCCGTGAAGCAATATTCCGCCCTAGATAATGTGACCCAGGTCAGCGCCTTGGTCCTGTCCTCCGTCCCCGGTTTCTGGCTTGGCACCATGATGATCCTGTTCTTCTCCCTGAAGCTCCACTGGTTCCCCGCCACGGGGGCTGGCTCCATCAAGGGCTATATTCTGCCCTGGATCACTATGGCGGCTACCTCGGTGGCCTCTCTGGTCAGGATGACCCGGTCCAGTATGCTGGATGTCATCGGCGCGGACTATATCAAGATGGCCCGAGCCAAGGGCTGTACCGAGAAGCAGGTGATCCTGCGCCACTCCCTGCGGAACGCTTTGCTTCCCATCATCACAGTCATCGGCATGGACTTTGCCGGACTCATCGGCGGCACGGTAATCACGGAGAATGTCTTCACCATTGCCGGCTTGGGCTCCCTGGCGGTGACCTCTCTGCGGCAGTTGGACGTACCCATGGTTATGGGGGAGGTATTGTTCATTGCTATCGCCGTAGGCCTGACGAACCTGGTGGTGGATGTGCTGTATGTATACATCGATCCCAGACTGAAATCCCAGTATGTGACCAAACATCGGAAGAAGGAGGACTGAGCTATGGCAAAAGTAATTGTTTCCCCCACCACCGGAGAAGTCTACCGGAAGCGGAGCCAGCTGAGTAGCATCTGCAAGCGGTTCGCCAAGAACAAAATAGCAATGGTGGGCCTGGTAATTTTCCTGCTCCTGATCCTCATGGTGCTGACCTGTGATTTCTTCTTTGACTACCAGACGGATGCCATTGCCCAGGACATTTCCCAGCGGCTCCAGACTCCTTCTGTCGCTCACCCCTTTGGTACGGACCAATACGGCCGGGATGTGTTGGCACGGATCGTCTACGGCGCTCGGATATCCTTGGTGGCCTCCCTGTGCATCATTACTGTGTCTACCATTCTGGGAGCCCTCTTTGGATCCATCGCTGCCTACTACGGAGGCTGGGTAGACAACATAATTATGCGTGTCATGGATGTATTTTATGCGTTGCCCTTTAATCTGATGGCCATCTGCATTGTGGCCTCCATTGGCGGCGGCATCGTCAATCTGGGTATCGCCTGTGTGGTGGGCGTAGTACCGGGCTTTACCCGAATTTTCCGCTCCGCCATCCTGCCCATTCGGGACCAGGAGTATGTAGAGGCCGCCCGGGCTTGCGGCACCGGCACGGGACGCATCCTTCTCAAACACATTATCCCCAACGCCATGGGCCCCATCATCGTCCAGGCTACCTTGAACCTGGCTATCACCATCCTGGCCATTGCCGGACTGAGCTACATCGGCCTGGGCATTGAATCTCCCACGCCGGAATGGGGTGCCATGCTCTCCGAGGGCAGACAATTCATGCGCAACTATCCCTACCTGGTGATTTTCCCCGGATTGGCCATTCTGGTCAGCGCTCTGTCCCTGAACCTCATGGGTGACGGCCTGCGGGATGCCCTGGACCCCAAGCTTAAGAAATAAGGAGGCAGTGGTATGGAAAAAGAGAAGCTGCTGGAGATTGAGGATCTCAGCGTAGAATACCGGACCGAGGACAGCGTGGTCAAGGCGGTCAATGATGTGACCCTGCGCCTGAACAAAAAGGAGACCTTGGGCCTGGTAGGGGAGACCGGTGCGGGCAAGACGACCCTGGCCCTGAGCATCCTCCGGCTTCTGCCTAAGCATGTGGGCAAAATGACCGGCGGGAAGGTCCTCTTCGAGGGCCGGGACCTGACGGAATTGACAGATGCGGAGATGCGGGCCTACCGGGGCAAGACTATTTCCATGATCTTCCAGGACCCCATGACCAGTCTGAACCCAGTGATCCCTGTGGGCAAGCAAGTGGCGGAGATACTGGAGCTCCACAACGAGGCCGGGTTGACCAAACAGCAGATCGAGGCCCGGGTGGACGAGATGTTTGAGCTGGTGGGCATCCCCGCCAACCGAAAGACGGAGTACCCACATCAGTTTTCCGGCGGCATGAAGCAGCGGGTGGTCATCGCCATCTCCCTGGCCCTGAACCCGGAGCTGCTGATTGCCGACGAGCCCACCACAGCTCTGGATGTGACCATCCAGGCCCAGGTGCTCGCCATGATGGAGGACCTGAAGCAGAAAATGGGCACCTCCATGATCATGATCACCCACGACTTAGGCATCATTGCCCAGACCTGCGACACGGTGGCGGTGATGTACGCCGGAGAGATCGTAGAGGACGGCACCGTGGAGGATATCTTCCTGGGTGAGAAGCATCACCCCTATACTACCGGTCTTTTCCAGTCCATCCCGAAGCTCAACGGGGATTCGAAACGTCTGCAGCCCATTGAGGGCTTGATTGCGGACCCCACCCAGCTGCCGGAGGGCTGCAAGTTCCACCCCAGGTGCCCCCACTGCACGGAAAAGTGCAAAACTGTGGCACCCAAAGTATATGAAGAGAACAGGCACCGGATTCGCTGCCATCTGTACGGAAAGGAGGAGACAAAGTGAGTGCTTTGCTAGAAACCAAGGACCTTGTCAAATTTTTTGATACGCCCAGAGGAAAGCTCCATGCCGTAGACGGAGTGAACCTCTCCCTGGACGCCGGTACGACCCTGGGCGTGGTGGGGGAGTCCGGCTGTGGAAAATCCACCCTGGGACGGGTGGTGTTGCGGCTGCTGGAGGCCACTTCCGGCCAGATTCTCTTCCATGGGGAGGATGTAGGCAAACTGAATCGCCGGGAACTGAACCATTTCCGCCAGAAGGCCCAGATCATCTTTCAAGATCCCTACGCTAGCCTGAACCCAAGAATGACTGTCAGCGAGATTATCGCTGAACCCCTGATCGTCAGTAAGCTCTACAAGCATTCCGCAGATATTGATGCGGCGGTGTTCCGGGCCATGGATATGGTGGGGCTGGCCGCCAGAATGGTCAACACCTATCCCCATGAGATGGATGGCGGCCGCCGCCAGCGCATCGGCATTGCCCGGGCGCTGGTGATGGAGCCGGAGTTTGTGGTCTGCGATGAACCGGTTTCTGCATTGGACGTGTCCATTCAGGCCCAGATATTGAACCTTCTCATGGACCTCCAGCAGGAGAAGAAGCTGACCTACATGTTTATCACCCACGACCTTTCCGTGGTGCGGCACATCTCTGACGAGATTGCGGTGATGTACCTAGGCACCTGTGTGGAGAAGGGCCCTGCCAAGGAGCTGTTTCTCCACCCGGCCCATCCCTATACCCGGGCCCTGCTCAGCGCTATCCCCGTGCCGGACCTAAGTCTGCGAAATCGAGAAAAGAAAATCATCAAGGGTGAAGTCACCAGCCCCATCGACCCCAAGCCCGGCTGCCGCTTCGCCGTCCGCTGTCCCCTTGCGACCCCTGCGTGCGTGGGCACGGACATGAAGCTGGAGAGCTGCGGCAATGGCCATCATGTGGCGTGCCGCCGGTGGCAGGAGATTTGAACCCTGAATGTGAAGTTATCGGGAAATCCCGTAACAAAATATAAAAGAAAACGGAGGAAAAACTATGAAAAAGAGAGCAATTGCCATGCTGCTGGCTATGGCCCTGGTGCTGTCCGGCTGCGGCGGCGCGGCATCCAAGCCTGCGGAGAAGGACAGCCTGACGGTCAGCATCTGGAGTGAGCCTTCCGCCCTGTGCGGCGGTTTTGCCGCCAGCGTGGTAGTCAGCCTTTTGTCCGGACAGATGTTCGACACCCTGATTGCCAGAAGCGCGGACTATTCCGCCTACGAGCCCTGCTTGGCAATGTCCTGGGAGTTTCAGAACGACAACAAGGACCTGGTCTTTACCCTGCGGGATGATGTGACCTTCCACAACGGCGAAAAAATGACCGCCGAGGATGTGGCCTTCTCCTACAATACCATCATTGCTGCCGGTTACGCCGACTGCGCCACCAGCGCCATGGACTCCATGGAGGTTATGGACGACACCCATGTGGTGTTGCACTTTAAGCAGGAGTACGGTCCCTCTCTGGAAGCCTGCGCCTCCGATTATATGGCCATCTTTCCCAAGGCCTACTACGAGAGCGACCCAGAAGGCTTTACCCGTAAGCCCTGCGGCACTGGTGCCTATAAGTTCGTGGAGTGGGCCGCCGGTGAAAAGATTGTTATGACTGCCAACGAAAACTACTGGAAGGGCACGCCCTCCATCAAGAATCTGACCTTCAAGGTTTTCGATGACCCCTCTGCTGGTTCTCTGGCCCTGGAGAGCGGCGAAATCGATGTGCACCTGAATCCCCCCGAGGCGGACATTCCTAACCTGAAGAACAACAAGAACCTCCAGTATGACGAGACCATGAGCACCACCTGCACCTGGGTGATCTTCAACTTCAACGGCATCTTCGCCGACGAGAACCTGCGTTTGGCTGTGGCCCACGCCATCAACAAGGGGGACGTGCTGACCGGTGCCCTGGACGGCAACGGCGAGGTGGTCTCTACCATGTATCCAACCTTCGTTCCTGGCTACGACAAGGACTATGAGGCCCCCGGTTATGATCTGGAGCTGGCAAAGGAGTACATGGCCAAGTCCTCCCATCCCGAGGGACTGGAACTCACCGTCCGCTGCTCCAACAGCGCTACCTATTACAAGCCCATGGAGATTATCCAGAATCAGCTGGAGGCCATCGGCATCCACTGCACTATTGAGAAGCTGGAGAGCAACGCCTGGTTCAGCGATGTCTTTAAAGGCGGCGACTACGACTTGAACGTGGTGGCCTTCTCTATGAGCATGAACGACTTTGACGAGAACTTCGCCCTCTACCGTGGCGGCGAAGGCCAGAACTTCGGCAACATGGATGACCCCGAACTGAACGAGGCCTGGGATCTGGAGCATAACTCTGTAGATACCGCCACCCGTATTGCCGCCTGCAACAAGATTCAGCAGATTATGGGCGACAAGGCTCTGATTGTCCCCATTTACGCCGCTAACACCGGCATTGCCGCCAAGACCGGCCTAAACGGTATTGCGGCCAAGAGCCTGAAGGACTACCGTGTTATCGACTGGTCCTGGGCAGAATAAAAAAGGAGAGTACAAAGCATGAGTAAATTTCTCATTGACGCTTTTGACCCCAAATGCTGGCTCTACGACCTGCGTGACGGCGGCGAAAACGTCCACCAGTTCACTTGGCCCGAGGGCCCTATGATGAAAAACGAGTGCAGCGACACCATCTATGACAACGGCACCGTGACTCCCTACCACGAGCATACCCACGGCATTGAGCTTTTCATCATCTCCCGGGGCCATGTAGAGGCCACCATCCGCAATAAGCGGACTACGGTGGACAAGGGCGACATGATCCTGATCCAGCCCTATGAGGGCCACGGCTTCATCCACTATGACGACGGAGAAAAAATGGTTTGGCGGGAAACCTTCCAGGAGATCGATATGTCCGGCGGCATCGAGCGCAAGTGCCGCATCAAGGACAACTATGGCGACGAGCTGTATTTCGAGCCGGAGTTCCGCAAGCGCTATCTGGCCGCCAACGGCGATATTGCCCGGGAGTCTGTGGAACCCATTGATGTACCCAAGGAAGCACTGCCCGAAATTCGGCCCTATGACTTTGGCCTCGCTACATATTCTTTCGGCAAGCTGACCCTGAAGCAGAAGGTTGGCCGCTGGGAGACCCACGGTGTTAAGGAGGTCTGGCAGATGCACGCGGATAAGGGAGTCTCTATGGAGTGGAACGACCCCTATGGCGCTTCCGAGATCTTTCTGGTGGTCAAGGGGAAGACCCACTGGAAGGTCTTAGACGAGGAGTTTGACGCCGGAATGGACTGCTACGTCAAGGTTCCACCCTACGCTAAGCACAGCATGGAGGTCCTGGAAGACAACACCGAAATGATCCATCTGGGATGCAGCTGCTACCTGAACGACATGCTGGAGGAGTACACCGCCTTCTGCAAGCGGGAGCCGGAGCGCATGCGCGATACCGAGGAGCGGAAGAAGCTCTATCGGAAGTTTAACTGCTACTTGACCGACATCCACGTAGAGTAATATTCGGGGCTGCCTCAAAACGATTTTTCAAAATCGTTCGAGGCAGCCCCTCTTTTTGTATCCCCCCGGGGGGCTTCCGGAATCGCTCTATATCTGATAGAATCCTATCAAGAGCGAATTCCGGAAAACTTGTCCCCATGGATCCAGATGAATACTCGCTGCAAAAGGAAAGGAAATCAAAAAAATGAAAAAAATCGTTACCATGCTGCTGATGCTGTCCATGCTGCTGATGATGGCCGCTTGCGCCGGCGCACCGGAAGCAGCGCCGACGGCTTCTCAGGCAGACGAAACCACTGCTGCCAGTACCGTCTCCGAAGAAACCACGCCGGAAACCCGGATCATCACAGATAGTATGGACCGGAATGTGGAGATCCCCTATTCCGTGGAGCGCATTGTGTGCGTTGGTGTGGGTGCTCTGCGCTATACCTGCTATGTAGGCGGTGCCGACCGGGTCGTTGGCGTGGAGGATTACGAAACAAAGCCCGGCATGAGCCGACTGTACAATTACGTGAATTTTGATCTGTTCCAGAATCTGCCCGTTACCGGAACAAACGGGGAGCCCTTTGTAGAGGAGATCATAAACGTGGATCCCCAGGTGATCGTTATGAGCAGCTACGCCAGTCAGGATCCCGACGAGCTGAGCCAGAAAACAGGCATCCCCGTTGTCGTTGTTCCCGGAAGCGATACCACCCTGGATGAGAAAGCCTACGTTACCATCCGCATTCTGGGAGAGCTCTACCAGCTGGAGGACCGCGCCCAGGACCTGACTGCCTACCTGAAGTCCATTCAGAAGGATCTGGATGACCGGACCGCTTCCATTGCCGAAGACGCAAAGCCCACCTGCTACGTGGGTGGCGTTTCCTTTAAGGGGCATCACGGCTTTGAGGGCACGGAGGCCTACTATGGTCCCTTTGAGCTGATCCACGCAAAAAACCTTGCGAATACCACCGATCAGACCGGAGCTTTTAACATCGATGTAGAGCAGGTCCTCTCCTGGGATCCCGAAATTATTTTCCTGGATTTTAACGGAATGAACCTGATCAACGAGGACTATGCAGCCCATCCCGAATTTTATAACGCCTTAACCGCCGTTCAGGAGGGAAAGGTCTATTCTCAGATCTCCTTCCGCTCCTCCGCCTCCAATCTGGAAACCGCCCTGGCAGACGCGTACTACGCCGCCTGCGTCATGTATCCCCAGCAGTTTCAGGATATTGAACCCGTAGAAAAGGCTGGCGAAATATTCACCAAGCTGCTGGGCAGCAATCCCTATCACGATCTGGAGGAAGCCGGCTATGCGTTCTGCCAGATTACCATTGGTGCGTAAACACGAGCTGACGGACTATCGCAAAAATCAGGCCCGGAGCATTCTGTTTTTGCTGCTGCTGACGCTGCTGCTTCTGGTGTCCGTCCTGCTTTCCCTCCGTGCCGGGTCCTATAGCACACCGGTAACGGAGCTGATCAAGGGAATTTTCGGGAGATCCGCGGATAAAAAGATCAATCTGGTCATTCGGAACAACCGGATGCCGCGGATCTGCACCGCCATTGTGGCAGGCGCGGGGCTTGGGCTGTCAGGGTGTATTTTGCAGGCCATTCTTCACAATCCCCTGGCATCCGCTTCCACCCTGGGCGTATCTCAGGGTGCCACCTTTGGCGCGGCCTTTGCCATCGTTACCCTGAATCTGACCGGCGGCGTTGGCATTTCCCTGTGGTCCTTCCTTGGCTCCATTGCCGTGGCAGTCGTAATCCTGGGCCTGTCCCGGCTGAAGCAGGTCTCTGCGGAAGGGATCGTGCTGGCCGGTGTGGCAATCAGCTCCATGCTGGGCGGCGCAACCACATTGATCCAGTATTTTGCCAACGAGATCCAGCTTGCAAGCCTGGTATTCTGGACCTTCGGAGACCTGGGCAGCACCGGCTGGAGTGACCTGCGGGTCATGTCCGGCATGGTCCTGGTCCTGCTTCTGTATTGCGTCAGCCATCGCTGGGATTACAACGCCCTGCTCAGCGGCGAGGAAACCGCCGTCAGTCTGGGCATCCATGTGCAGAGGCTGACTCTGACGAACATGGTCCTGTGCTGCCTGACCTGCTCTATCATCGTATCCCGGGTGGGGCTTATCAACTTCATCGGGCTGGTGGCTCCCCATATTGTCCGGATGATGGTGGGCAACAACCACGTATACCTCATTCCCGGCTCCGTTCTTGCCGGCGCGGTCCTGCTTCTGCTGGGAGACCTCTTTGCCCGGGTAGCAATCATGCCCATCATTCTGCCCATCGGCGCCATTACCTCCTTTTTGGGCGGGCCCCTGTTCCTGTATCTCCTGTTCAAGGGGGGCACGCGGAAATGATAGAAGTAAACAATATCTCCTACCATTACCACGGCGACAAGGACGTTCTGAAGGACGTGAGCTTTACCCTGGAGCAATGGCAGTTCCTGGCGATCCTGGGGAATAACGGCGTGGGGAAAAGTACGCTGCTCAAGTGCCTGAATAAGATCCTGCGGGCGGATTCCGGCCAAGTGCTTCTGGATGGGGAAAATATCCTGCAAATGAGCAACCACCAGGTCTCCCGGCGCATGGCCTTCGTGGCCCAGACGGTTCCAAACACGCAGATGACGGTCCACGATGTGGTCATGCTGGGAAGACGGCCTTATATGAAATTCGGCTTTACGGAGAAAGACCATCAGATCGTCCACAGCGCCATGGACCGGCTGAACCTGGATCCCTTGCGGGGACGGTTCTTAAATCAGCTCTCCGGCGGCGAACGGCAGAAGGTCATGCTGGCAAGAGCCCTGGCCCAGCAGCCGAAGCTGCTGCTGCTGGATGAGCCAACCAGCAGTCTGGACATTCACAACCAGTATCAGGTGCTGCAAATTGTGCAGGAGCTTTGCCATCACGACGGCCTGACCGCCATCGTGGTCATTCATGACCTGAATCTGGCCCTTCGGTTCTGTGACAGATTCCTGCTGCTGCGTCAGGGCCAGGTGTACGCCAACGGCGACTACACCGTTCTGAGCCCCAAGGCATTGCAGGACGTATATCAAATTGACGGCCACGTAGTAGAAGTTGAAAACCAAAAGATGGTTTTGGTGCGGCAATAAATTGCCTGAAAAGAAAGGATAGTTCTGTATGGACGAGAATAAAGCATTGTGGAAAAAATGTGTGGAGTTTCATGGTCATGAATGCGGCGGTCTGACCATCGGCTACAAGGCATCGCTGTATGCCATTGCGCTTTTGGGTCTGGGCCTGGGCGGCGGCGGAAACGCGGGGTGCCTGTCGGCAGATGAGGAGGTCGTATGCATCAGCGAAAATGACGCCTGCGGTGTGGACGCGATCCAGGTCATCCTGGGATGCAGCATCGGCAAGGGAAATCTGCTGTTCCATATGCGCGGCAAACAGGCCTTTACGTTTTTTGACCGAAAGAGCGGAAAGTCTCTTCGGCTGGTCCTGAAGCCGAAGCCGAAGGGCATGACCCGCCAGGAATCCTTCGCCTATTACCAAAGCTGTGCGCCAGAGGATATGTTCCAGGTAACGGAGGCAAAGATCCAGCTTCCGGAAAAAGCGCGGATTTTTGATTCTTATGTCTGCGACTGCTGCGGCGAAAGCACCGGAGCCAATTGGATCCGGCTGGCCGGTGAAAAAAAGCTCTGCCTGGATTGCTACGAAGCCTATAACCGTTTTGATGTATAATCGAGTAAGAGGATCTGCATAGCCCCGGCCGCGGCACAAATCGCACCGATCACCTCGGTGGTGATATTCTTGTTATCGGCAAAATACGGAGACTGTTTTTTCTGTCAAGTCTTTATATTTTGCCGATAATGTGCTATACTATCCGTGTATAGAAAGTGAGGGTTCGCTATGAAATATATTTCTGTTGCGGAAGCAGCGAAAAAATGGGGCGTTTCCGAACGCAGTGTGCGCGGGTATTGTGCCGGAGAAAAAATCGACGGTGCATTCCTGACCGGCAAGACTTGGAACATCCCTGAAACCGCAAAAAAGCCCGACCGCATTAACAAGAAAACGGACGCGCCAAAAACACTTCTTACGGTGCTGAAAGCCGAGAAAGCGGCCAAACTGCACGGCGGCATTTACCATAAAATCCAGATTGATTTAACCTATAACTCCAACCATATGGAGGGCAGTCGCCTCACCCACGATCAGACGCGCTATATCTTCGAGACAAACACCATCGGCGTATCGGATGGGGCGGTTAAGGTGGATGATGTGGTCGAGACCGCCAACCATTTCAAGTGCATTGATATGGTTATCGACAGCGCAAATTATGCGCTGAGTGAAGCGTTTATCAAGCAGCTGCATGCCGTTCTGAAAAGCGGGACCTCCGATTCCCACCTTGACTGGTTTGTCGTGGGGGATTACAAGAGACTGCCCAACGAGGTAGGCGGCATGGATACTACCGCTCCCGAGAATGTCGGCGCAGAAATCAAGAAGCTGCTCGCCGAGTATAACTCCATTGCAAACAAGACCTTTGACGATTTGCTGGACTTCCACTATCGTTTTGAGCGCATCCACCCTTTCCAGGATGGCAACGGCAGAGTGGGAAGGCTGCTTCTTTTCAAAGAATGTCTGCGGAACAACATCGTACCGTTCATCATCGAAGATGACCTCAAGATGTTCTACTACCGCGGATTGAAGGAATGGCGGAATGAACGCGGTTATTTGCGCGATACCTGCCTATCCGCACAGGACAGATTCAAGAAATATCTGGATTACTTCCGAATTCCCTATAACCAATAAGCAAACCAGAAGGAGAAAATCATTTCTCCCCCCTGCCAATGACCTTTCAATGCGTTAGACGCGTGGTTTTCTTGATACAAAAAATAACACCATCCATTCGGATGGTGTTACCATTATGGGGTGGGTAATGGGACTCGAACCCACGATCTTCAGAGCCACAATCTGACGCCTTAGCCAACTAGGCCATACCCACCATATGCACTTTGCTGAATGGTACGCCAAGAGGGACTCGAACCCCCGACCTACTGCTTAGAAGGCAGTTGCTCTATCCAGCTGAGCTATTGGCGCATTTGAATGGAGCGGGTGACGGGAATCGGACCCGCGTATCCAGCTTGGAAGGCTGGTGTTCTACCATTGAACTACACCCGCGTAAGCCC
>OIZT01000279.1_pt1 | contig 34402 bp, 22 predicted proteins | sample 1588611 | NCBI WGS metagenome assembly OIZT01 (sample SAMN03283278) | human gut metagenome | biome: human-associated habitat; material: feces | host: Homo sapiens | place: Peru | collected 2012
AGTTGCTTGCTCCGCCGGACTGTCTGAACAGATGATACTGGTTGAGCCACTTATCGTTCTCTACCTGGTCGCCCGTTACGTCAAGCTTATCTCCGGGATGATAGTCAACAACTATTGTTATCTTCTTTGATGTTGTTGAATCGGACTTTGTGTATGTCGTGAGGTTTTCGCTGAAGTTGTTTGCATTGCCTTTACCCGATGAAAGTGCCGACTGTGTTGCTACATTCGGGATAAATGCGTCATCCGTTGCGGTGAACTCGTACGTTACCTTTCCGTTTGAGCTGCCGTCAAATACAGGTGTAAGCTTGATTACCTGTCTCTGCGTATAGTTATACTTCGTACCTATCTGCTTGTTTGTGTAGGTCGAATAGTTTGCCGCATTTGTCGCAGGTACTGTAAGCATTGAAGATGCTTTTGCAGTCTTATCTGCACTTCCGCTGAATACGGGCTCAACTACCTCATTTGCACTTGTCGGATAACATACTCTGTTTTCCGCTCCTCCGGCGATATCGTCTACCGTTATCAGGAATACGGGATTCGTTGAGTTCGTGTAGCAATAGTATGTATAATTGCCCTTGCCGGCGTATACATAGTTCACTGCCGTTGCTCCTGCCAACGTCTTAAGTTTATCGTCATTTTTTATCGAAGCTACTGATTCGTATACCTTGAATGCAGGACCTGTTTCCTTGACGTTTGATGTATCTTTGAATGCCTTTGCCATTTCAAGGACAAAACTATTCAGCTTTGCCTGGTATGATGTACCTGTGCTGTCGTCGGTTGCGGTTATATTGTAGTTACCGTTGGCTATTGCATTTCCTCCGTCGAGCGCCTGCTTTGCCTTATCCAATATCTCGAGTTTATAGTGGTTAAGGTTCATTTCATCCAAGCTGTGCTGTGTTTTATCGATGAAGAAGTGGTTCAGATAATCCGTTACCACCTTTTTCTCGGTAAGTGAGGTGTTAGCCAAATTGTCCGTTGCTTTCTTAAAGGCTTCGAGCTTCGTTGCATAGTCGCTTGCGTTTACATCTATATTTTTGACAAAGCTGTCCTTTGCATTTCTGTAATCCTCTACCGCTTCCTTATACTTTGCAAATGATGCGTCGTCATAAACGGTTCTCTTCTCGACCTTCTCGTTGCCCTTTTCATCTACACCTACGGTAATGTCGATTGAATTCTTGCCGTCATATTCCTCGAACTTCTTGTTCCAGTTTTCTGCCTGCTCGACATATACCCACTGTGCGACGATCGTAACATTACCGAACATACCCGAGCCGATCTTTTCTCCTGCGTTATACAGCTTGCCTGACTCCCAGCCGGAATCCTTCTCGACTGTTGCTACCTTCCAGCCGATGAACAGATATCCGTCTCTTGTCGGTGCGGCTATTATCGTTATCTCTGTTTCGATATCATAATCCTTCGGTGTTTTGTTAACTCCGTCGTCATACGTTATCGTGTATTTATTCTTTGTCCACAGAGCATACAATGTATCGGTCTGATGCTTATTCGTGAACTTGCCTCCGGCTGCGTGGCTTTCTCCGCTTCCGTTTGGCTCTGTGTTCCACGATACGAACGTATAGCCAGATCTTGTCGGTACCGTTGACGGGATATTGTGCGTTACGTTTGTCGCATTATCGAGTGAAGTGAATGAGTTGTAATATGCCGTGCCGTTTGTCGGGCTCGGTATATTCTTTACGGTTTTGTCTTCGGTTGCGTTTGAGTTATACTTCAATGTCTGGGTCTGAGTATAGATTGCGTAATACGCAAACGGTCCGTTATTGACATCGACATTAAGGCTTGTTCCGCCCGCTATCTTTGCTTTTACTACGTCGGCATTTGCGTCCGTCGATGTTGTCCAGCCCTCCTGTTTCCAGCCGCTGATATCTACTCCCTTTCCAAACGCTGTTATCTGCTTCGTCGTCTCTCCGTTCTTAAATGTCAACGGAATTGTGTAAACAGTCGCCTTGTTCTCTCCCGAATAGAAGTAGACGTTGACGATTTTGCTCCACTGAGCCGTTACGGTTACATTGCCGTAATTGCCCGCATCGATCTTTGCACCTGTGTAAAGCGTATCCATCACCCAGCTGCCCTCTGCCTTTGTTACCATCCAGCCGTCAAAGACATACCCTTCTCTCTTCGGTGTCGGAAGATTTATTGCAGACTCTATCGTGAACGTATCCGATGTCGGCGTTACGCTTCCGCCGTTCGGAATATAGGTGATTGTGTACTCTCTTGTCGTCCAATGAGCGTAAATCGTCTTATCTGCGGTGATGGTGTAGCTTGCGCCTGCGTCGCCGATCTTGTTGCCGCCCGTGGCTGCATCATACCAGCCTGCGAAAATATAACCGGATCTCGTCGTCGTCGGAAGCGTTACGGCTACGCCCTGCCACTTTGCATAGAGGTTCGTTGTGCCGCCGTCGGTTGAATAGCCGTTCGGATTCTTTATGTTCTGACCGTCGATGTATTTAACTGTCGGTTCGGTCGTTGCAACGCCCTCTGCCGAGGCTGTCCAGCCTTTGAACGTGAGGCCCCTGGTGTCGGAGTTTCTGTCGATTGTTGCAGGTGCTGCCGCCGAATCGTTCTTGTTGTAAGTCAGCGTTCTGTTGTTGACATATTTGTTCGCCGAAAGCTTCTGATAAACGTCATATGTGAACTGCTGGTTCGTCATATTTACGGTTGTATTCGTATTGCCGTTGCCGTTGAACTTAACATAGAACTTGTGCGGTGTCCATACAGTATAAATATTGTATGTTTCGCCGCCGCAATCCTTATACATCTGACTTACTGTCGAAGCCGAAAGTGCCTGTCCTTTATCGTAGGCCTTTGTTCCGCCCGAGGTCTTTGACCAGCCGCTGAACGTGTAACCCGTCAAGGTCGGTACGGTTGAGCTGATTGAAGAAGCCACGCCGAACTTGAGAGTCTGCGGATTCGGTGTCGGGAGATTGCCGACCGTGCCTGAGGTTACCGCTCCTGCACTGTCGTTCGGTCTGAAAGCATTGTATTTGAGACTGAAGTTCTTGGGCGTCCAGCGTGAATAGAGCTTCGTTGTTGCGGTAATTGCAGCATTGCCCACCGCATTTCCGTTGGCATCGGTTATCTGCGTGCCTGCGGCATTCCACCAGCCGAGGAACGTGAAGCCCTCACGGGTCGGCACATAAACATCGGTTATCTGCGAGCCGTGTTCAAGATCCTGATAATGAGCTGTAAGCTTCTCATTTCTTGAGCTAAGGTCATTGACATAAACTGCCGTTGCGCTTGCCGAACCTGTTACCTTGCTGACCCAGCCGAGGTATGTGCTCGAATCGATTACATACGCTCCGTCGGAGAATATCTCTGTTCTTTGGAGCGAGATATTACCCAAGGTCAGAGTGCCGGGAACGGTTGAGCCGTCAACACTGTTTTCGCTGAACCTTATCTGGTAATAGTTATTTGCCGGAACAGTGAATTGCATTGCAACCGTACCCGAGCCTGCCGGGACCTGGATATAAGCCGATACGGGGGGTGAAGTATAACTCGTTGAGGTTGCGTTCGGGTAGAAGAAGATAAACGGAGCTATCTGCATAGCCGTCGTTGCCTGATAGTCCATCAAAAGAGTGTACTTCTTGCCTGCTTCAAGCGTTGAACGGTAGCTTGACAAATTATCATAAGTATTTGTGTAGCAATCTGTTCCGGTCGGCTTGAGAGTAATCGCTCTTGCGTCCGAGTCAAATGATGATGTGCCGCTAACCGTATTCATACCGTTTGAAGAAAGAACGATATTTCCGTCCGGGTCTTTGAGAACAACATTTTTGAGATCCAAATCCGCACGGAAGCGGTTTGCTCCGTCTTCATTGCAGAAATAGAAAATCATGTTAAAGAAATACTGTGTTCCTGCCGTGAACGAGCGTCTCAGCTCAACGGACTCATAGCCGTTGGACGGCTTTTTATTCTCGGTATAGCCTGTATTAATTCCGCCATCGTACCAATAGCCGTCATTCGTGCTGAAGCCGAGAACCACGGAATCGTAACCAGAATTGCCATGCTCTTCATTGAACTGCGAATAATAGTCGTTGATTCTGTACTCATAGCTGAGGGTATATTCGCCGGTTTTGGATGCGGTATAGGTGTTTGACTTAAAGGTATCAAAAACCTCGCCGTTGCCGTTAATTGATGCTCTGTCATACTTAACATTGAGTGCGGTATCGCCCTCAACATCCTTTGCTATTGAGTATGTATAAGGCTTGGTCTGATCCGATAACGGATTTGTCATCGCCTGACCCTTGCAAGCTTTATACGAGCTCATCAGGATATCAAAGCTGTTGTTATTGCTTGCCTTTGAAACAAAGCTGTCAAAATCGAACTCATTATCGAGCAGAAGTGCTTTTTCCGTCAGCGCCCAGTGAGCATAAACTGTCATGTCGCTGCTGCCCATTACGGATGAAGCCGTTACACGGTCGCCGCCGTCGGGAGCTGTGAACCAGCCGAGGAAGCGATGGTTTTCACGAACGGGCACAGGCATTGTGCCGAGCTGATGGCCGAACAACTGAACAATCGGGTTCGGAGAATAGGTCGCATTTCTTGCGTCTGCCTTATAGAATTCAAGCTTAAATTTATAGTTATTAAAATTAAGCTCTGTAATGGAAGTGCCTGACGGTACACAGAACTTTACCTGATAAATAAGGTTCTTTGCAAGGCTTGCCTGCGTTTCGGTTACCGTCATAGTTCTTGCCGAATCGGCAGACGAACCGTAGGTTTCCATCCAATTTCTGTTTGAGCCTTGCAGCTGCGTTCCGTTTGCATCTGCGAGATCTAAAGCCAATGCGATATATGAATTATTCGGATATTGCGGACTTGTGCTGAACGACGTGCCCTTTCCGGTAACCGAGCCGCCGGTATACCTAAAGTCAAGCCTGTAATTTCCGGCGGAGAAATTCTCCGGCAGCATAGATGTAAGCAGTGCAAACTCGCTGTTGTTTGTTGCTGTGCCGTTAAGCGTTATTTCACTCGTTGACCTGTTGAATGAGACAGTTACGCCGTTCACCTCTTTTGACGTAATCAAGTGATATGAACCGTTAGTGCTGTAATCTGTTACAAACAAATTATTAACTTTGCTTGAGCCGTCATTCGGGTCAAAATATATCTTGTTTTGATCAATAAAGTAGAAGTTGACCATCGTCAGCGAGGTGTCGTCTACTGCGGCTACCCACTCATAAGCAGTTGTATCTCCGTCAAACCTCGGAACGGTGATTGTTCCCTCTCCGTCGGTGAATACGGGAACGCCTCCCTGAAGTTCCATCTTTTGACGGGTGGTATTTGAAGCCGAGAAAAATGCCGGAAGAGAAGCAAGCGTTTTGCCGTAATAATCCGAAGGAGCTATTGACACGTTCGTCAACGCACACTTGCCGACATATGTATATCCCTCGTATGTATCGGGAGTGAAGTATACATTATCACGGGCGTCGTATGTTATTTCATACTGCTCGCCGCCATCAATCTCAATGATTTTGTAGCTGCCGTTGCCGAGCTTTTCAAGGCCGAGGTTGTATTCACGGGCTGTGCAGTCTCTCTTAAGAACCGTATTGCCCTCCTTAACAAGAGCGGCGATATTTGCAAGAAGCGCATTCTTAAGATTGTTGATAGAGGTCTGGGTTGTGTAACCGTCGTAACCGTCAACCTTATCAAGAACCGCACAGGCTTTTTTGTAGTTGCTGACAAAACTTGCATAATCGTCTTTATTCTGATAATATCTGCTGTCAAAGCTGTTATTGTAAATACCGAAGTTTGCAAAGTTCATCTGAGCAGTACGAACAGCAGTACGAAGGTCAGCTTTGTTAAGCTGAGTTGCATTAAGTTTGAGAATAACCATTGATGTTGCCCAGTCGCCGTTCTGGTTATTCATCTGTCCTGTTTTTATCTGATATGTCTGTGTTTCGCCGGTAAGGAGACTGCGATTCCAGTTACCTGCATACTTTAATTCCTGTCTGTCATAAGCTTTATTTTTGTTATCGGGGTGTCCCATACCTGCGATATAGTAGTTGACATTTGTCCACTCTTCACGCATTTTATTACCGTTGTTCTGTCTGTATGCATAAGAATATGAATCTCTTCCGCTATAGTCGCCGATCATCCAAGCGCCATTATCGGATGTCGCAGTTTCTTGGTTATCTGTCATCTGCATTCCGACGCCGAGGTTGGGAATCTGGTTGAGGTTGGTGTATCGGCTGGTATCAATGTATATTCCGCCAACAGCTCCTGTATCAATGATAGTGGTTACATCATCTTTAGCATAATAGTAGAAGAAGCTGGCAGTCTTTTTGTTAACGGTTGTGCTTGCACTCAATGTTGCACTTGCGTTCATTGTCGTTGTCATCCAGTCCTGTGACCACTTATTGCTGTAACCCTTATATTTGAAATATGAAGAACTGTCCGTTTCACTCGCAAAGGCAAGATACATGGACGTTGATTGCTTTCTGTAGTCCGGGGCAGTGACATTGTTATATGTATTGGCAACATTCTGGTTGCCTGAGGTTCCCATATCCGATATCTTGTAGTTAATGTCGCCCTTTACCGAGCCTGTATCATAGCTCATGAAAGGCATACAGGCAAAGCCCTTGTTTACAGTTGTATATCTCAGATATGAGGCCTGTTGATTTCCGTCACCGATAGTCGGCTTCGTTGCCTCAGAGTCTATCTTATGGAAACCCGACATCCAGGAAAGCTGGCTGTTATCATGGTTTTTATTATCTGTACCTCTTGTGTTAACACCGGCGGCCGAAGAAATAACATACGGCTTATATACATATGTATAAGCAGTTACGGACTTCATATGGCCGTCCGACGCATCCTTAAAGGAAGCGGTCCATTCGATATAGTAACCCGTATCTCCGGCAGCAATACTCGGGCTGGTTGAATCCGTTGTAATCGTTGCTCTCTGATATTTGCCGACTGTCGTAAGGTCAAGGCTGGAAATACTTCCGCCGCTCAAGGTTGTCGGCGAGCTGTTGGTTATTGTTGAAGCCTTAATGTTTCTTGTCGTGAGAGTTACGTCTCCTGAAATATTGGCATACGAGAAATAGACATAACCGGTTTTCTCAAAGGATGCCTTTGCGCCCTTTCTGACGGTCGGGGCGACAGATGTATCCGATGTATTTACCGTGTTCTGAATGAAATACTGGAAGTTGGATGATGTTTTGCTGATCCATGAATTTACTTTCGGAGCAAGATAAATTGCTTCCGGAGCATAGAAGTATACCGGAGCCGACAACGGTGTTGTTGTCTTCATGCTTCCTTTGAGGTTTGTCTGTGCCGTTGAGATTGCAGATGCAGGATTAGTGTAAGAGCCTGCCGCCTCAGTGGGTACGCAAAGCGTCTTGATATATGACTTAACATAGCCTTCAATCGTTGACCAGTTGCTTGCCGATGTGTTGACGCCCGAATTGAGGAACCGGCTGTAATATTTACGAGCCGTAGCTTTGCTGGTGAGGGTTGCATTGAGCCTTACGGTCGAAATACCGGAGCAATACTCATCAAAACCAACAGGCGGATTAAAGCGAAGCGAATATTCAAAACGGATATAGGTTGAATAAACATTATTGCTGAAAGAGGCAATGGTGAGTGACGTTCCGCCCGATGTTGTATTTGTAAGATTATTCTTAGCCGTGGTTATATTACCGTCGAGCTTGTAAAGTCCGCGAACCCATGAACGGTCGTTCTTTTCATTTCCACGGTCAACGTCCGGGCAGTAGATCGTCGGAGCTGTGTTCTGACTGCCGGCATTGTTGTCAACGGATTTGTTCTTTCTGAAATAATTTGCGGCATCGGAGGATGTGTAAGAAACATTTCTGATTGAGTTCAGGTAGTTCTGGTTTGCACCGCCGTCGGAATCGAACTCTACAAATCCGGCTCTGAGATTCGGAACCTGTTTAAAATTCGAATATCTCGACGTGTCGATCATGATATCTGCCGCCGCATATCCGTAGCTGTCGCCGTCAGTGCCCGGCTTACCGCCGAAATATCCTTTGCTGACCTTATCGTCGGTTATCATATCCATGGGTTTGTATGACTGTGAGCTGTCCCACGGAGTATTATAAATTCTCGAACCTTCGCCGAAATAGATTCCGTTGGTTTTATATTTTGCAAATGCGAGAAGCACACCCGAACCGTCCGGGTTAAAATAATTATTATCAATCGGCATATCAAGTCCTCTGGGGTAAAGGCTTGCATTGAAATTGACAAGCGGAGCTGTAAGAGTTGAGCCGGTGCTGACCCACTTGGAGCCGACATTGCCGCCCTTTACGGAATCCACACCTGTTATAAACGAATAAGTCGTTGACTCGGCAGGGTTACCGTTTATGCCGCCGTAGGTTCCGTAATAATACTGTCTTGTCGTCATACCTGCCTGAGCGAGCAGCGGGAATTTAATACCCGTATAGGCATAGGTCGTGTATGAACCCGAAGCGGTCGTATACACGATGTTCCAGCGGATAATATACTGCTTGTTCTCCTCGAAATTCGCCACGGAAATGCTCTTGATCGTCTTTGTAACGGTTGACGAAGAAGCCGACAGCGACTTGTCCGACGACATGTATGAACCGTCGGTAAAAGCAACATTTGTTACCCTGTTTGCACTTGTTGCATTGAGGTTTGCATCAAGAACGGTTATTGAAACAGTTACACTTCTCGCCGTTGCACAGGAAAAGCTGAACACACCGGTTTCTGAAGTCGGCTCGCTGACCGTGCCGCTCGACGTTGAGTTCAGAAAATATTCCGAGTCCTTTCCGCCTGCCTTGATATAGACAAGCTCCGGCATTAAGATATTGTACTTTGCAAAGGTGCTGGAATCGCTTCCTGCCTCTGTAAGCGCATGGTCGCTCTTGCTGACCAACGCTTCCGATATCACAGAACCGATATCGAAGAAGCAGAAGGTAGTCAAAAGCATAACAAGACAGAGCAGTACGCTTACTGTACTCCTCCCAAGTTTCGAAAGTTTTCTTTTCATGATATTTACCTCCCATTGTTCGGAAACACACAAACCCCAATGCACACTGTGCGTTTCCATATTAGATATTCAGAAAAGTTTTTACTGTAAGATAAATCAACAATAGCCCACTTTCCCTATACATACATTTTTATATTATCATAATCAAACGCCAATTTCAACTATATTTTTATATTGTATAAAAATTTTTTAGTGCATATATTGCACAAATTTTATCGAATAACGTCATAATTGACACGATTTCGCCGTGATATTACAAGGAAGAATTATAATTAAGTAAATAGTATACAAAATTATTGTCTTTGTCATCGGTATGTTGTGAAAATAATACCACACAGCCGACCGGCACAACATACAAAAAATTTTACGATAAATGTTCGTTTCACCTGTGGCGATGACCGCATCGAACCGAATACAGCAGTCAAGCCGCCCGGTCTGATTCAGGTCGGACGGCTTTGATTTTGTTTTACGGCATGAGTTTTCAGTTTCTTTCTGCGATTTTTTTGAGATTTTCCCAGCTGATTCGTGCCGACTCAAAAACGTCGAGCGGCGTCGAATCCTGTTCGATTATAATATACTCGATTCCCGAATCACGGCACGCTCTGTAGCACTCGTCAAGGTCAAGATTACCCGTGCCGATCTCGGCAAAATCACGTACAAAATTGCCCTCGGCATCCTTAATAATGCGATAATCCTTGAAGTGACACACGCTGATACGCTTGCCGAGCTTTCTGATATATGACGCAGGGTCAACTCCGCCCGTCTGCGCCCAATGTATGTCAAAAATGAAGCTTATCAGCTCGGGGTCAAGCTCCGTGAGCATCTGATAGCCCGTTTTGCCGTTCGGATATCTCATGAATTCGAAATGGTGATTATGGTATGCAAATTTCATGCCTGCCGCATGGAGCTTCTCGACAGCGGGGGTAAGCTCCTCAACTAACTTCTTGACGCCGTCCTCGCTACGGTACTTTTCTTCGATCCAGCCGATTCCGACATTCTTGCAGCCGAGAGCCTTGTGCTCCTCGATAACCGCATCGGTGTCGTTGACGATTCTGTCGAACGAAAGGTGGGTTAAGCAAACCTCCATGCCGTGCTTTTTACAAAGCTTCGCAACGTCATAGTTATTGAGGAAACCTATGCCCGATACCTGAACGGTATCAACACCCATATCCTCAAGCTTTGCAAGAACATTGTCGAGATCCTCAAGCGAATCTATTACCGAGTGAAAATTATAAAGAGTAAATCCGAGCTTCATAGTCATTCTCCAATCACAAATTTATTGTCACCGCAGATAACCGTAACCTTTATCGGCTTATCCGATTTTACCGTTATATTCGGCTTTTCGTTTTCGGCGCTTCTCGCCTCACAGATCAGGTCGGCATATGCGTCTCTGCCGACAGGAATACGCTTGATTCCGTGGCGTTCAAGATTCTTCACATGCCATACAATCTCGCTTTTCTCTGCGTGAACCTGAATTCCGAGAACATATTCAATAAGAACGGTTATCGGAATGATTCCTGCCCAGCCGACGAAATCTCCCTTTGCCGGGTTGCCGGGGTTAGCCGATTCGGGGGCATAGTTTTCAAAGAATGTGCCCGTCTTGCGGTAAACCTCCATCATGTTTTCGTAGTGGTTGAGGGCGATTTCATGAGCGAGCTTTTCCCTGCCGCACTCGGAAAGACCCTTTATTACCATATAATTTGTCGGTGCCCAAACGCCGCCGTTCCAATATGCGCCGTCATCCGAATAATCGGGGTGATCTGCCGAAAGAGCGGGTACACGGTGCGGACGTTTAAATTCCTTTTCATTTTCAAGATGAGCTATGAAATCGGCTTTTCTCTCCTCGGGAACGCCGTCGGCGAGCAAGCCCCAGTAGCTTGCAATACTCTTGACCTTGAGCAGCTCACCGTTGCCTCTGCGGTCAAAATAGTATTTATCTTCCTCCGACCACATTTTTTCGTTGATGAATTTCGTCAGGTATTCAACCTCTTTTTGAAGCTCGTCAACGCCGTCTGTTATGTCAAGCTCCCTTGCCATTTTCAGAAGCTCCTTGCAGCTTAGAAGAGCCTGGAAGTTTGCGTCGATCCAGGACATAAAGCCGTGATGGAATGTTTCAACCTGCCAACCCTCAACTCCGGGAACGGCTTCAAGGTCGGTTCTCGGCTGATTGTCCATTCCGCAGCCCCAGCCGCTCGACCAATAGGAACCGTCCTGCCAGCGATGGTAGTTACGCATCCATCTGTGGTAGCAGAGAAGCGGATAATAAACATCGGCAAGTCGCTTTTTGTCGCCGTAGTTCTGATAATACTGCCACTCGCACCACGCAAGAATTTCCGGACCTGTGCTTACGGGGTCAAGGCGGTGAAATTTCGAATAACCGTTTGTTTCATGGTACTGTCGGCCGATGAAGCCGTCGGATTCCTGCTTGCAATAGAAATCATCGAGCGTGCCTTGGAATTTGAACACGCTGTCGCCGTATTTGCCGAACATCAGCATGAAGCAGCTGTCCCAAAGAAAGATGTCGCCGTTGAATGCGGCGTCAATGTACGGGGAAACAAAGCCGTTCTCCTCGGTCGGCTTGCCGAGATTTGAAAATGCGATTTTCCACGCCTTATAGTAGGCTTCGATTGAATCGGCGTGACCGTCCCAAACAGGCTCCGGGAGCTTATCCTTGTTGCTCTCAAAGTCGGGCAAATCAGTCATGTTCGGCTTGCGGCCGATGAAGGAATTGTGCTTTTCAACGTCCTCAAGCTCCAAGAAATAATCTTTATATTCCGGCATATATTGTCCTTTCGTTTTGTTGATGATCGTTTTATTCCTCAACCATTCCCTGCAGTTCGTCCCAAAGAGAATATTTGTCAAGCAATTCATCGTTCTTTAAATTGAGCAGGTCGGTAAATTCGAGCAGCTTTTCATAGTCGGTCTGAATTTCTTCCGTATTCAGCTTTTCCTGAATATCCTCAATTTCTTTTTCAAGCGAGGCAATGTCATTTTCCGTTCTTGTCAGCTGAGTTTTGAGCTTTCGCTGTTGCGAAGCCTGTTCCTTTTTCAGCTTGTAATCATTGACCTTTTCAACCTTTTTCGCCGTATCCGTATTTACTGCGGCAGGCTGACGAGCCGCCTTTTTTTCAATATAGTAGTCGTAATTGCCGAGGTATTCGGTAAATCCGTTCTCGTTAAGTTCCAGAATTCGTGAGCTGAGCTTGTTTATAAAATATCGGTCGTGGGAAACTATCAGCATTGTGCCGTCATAGTCGAGCAGGGTGTTTTCAAGCTCCTCACGGGAGAATGCGTCAAGGTGGTTCGTCGGCTCGTCCAAAAGCAGAAGATTGTAGCCGCCGAGCATGAGATTGAGCAGTGCGATTCTCGCTCTTTCACCGCCGCTCAGCTCGGAAATCTTCTTAAAAACGTCGTCGCCCTTGAAAAGGAACGCCGCCAATGCGCTGCGAACCTGAGTTTGTGTCATTTTCGGATACTTTGACCAAACTTCCTCGATAGCTGTTTTGTTAAGGTCAAGCCCTGCCTGAACCTGGTCGAAATAGCCCTTAAAAAGATTTTCGCCGAATATAAATGTACCCTCGTCGGGAGAATACTGCCCCATCAGCGTTTTGAGAAAGGTCGTCTTGCCGCAGCCGTTGTCGCCGAGAATGAACACCCTTTCGCCCCTCGTTATGTGCAGCGAAGCGTTGCGGAACACCGTCTTGCTGCCAAAGCGTTTTGCCAGCCCGTCGGCGATAATAACGTCGTTGCCGCTGACGCATTTCGGCTCAAAGCGAAATCGGATTCGCTCAACCTTGCTGTCGGGAACAACAAGCTGCTCCTTGATTCTGTCAATCTGCTTGAGCTTGCTTTCGGCGGTTTTGATGTTCTTCTCCCTGTTCCACTGCCTCTGCTGAGCCACAACGCCCTCAAGACGCTGTATCTCCTTCATATCCGTTTCGTATTTATCCTCAATCGCCTTTTGCTCGGCCTTCTTTTTTATAAGGAATTCGGAATAATTACCCTTGAAGCAACGCACCTTGCGATTTTCAAGCTCCACGGTCTTGTCCGTTATTTTATCGAGGAAATAACGGTCATGGGATATTACAAATATTGCACCGTTATAATTTTTCAGGAAGTTTTCGAGCCACTCAACCGATTTGATGTCGAGGTGGTTAGTCGGCTCGTCAAGAAGCAGAAGATTGCTCTTTGAAAGCAGGAGCTTCGCCAGCGCAACCTTGGAACGCTGACCGCCCGAGAGCTTATCCGTGGTCAGCTTGAAATCGTCCTCTGTGAATCCGAGACCGAGGAGCGCACTTCTTGTACGGCTTCTGAATGTCAGACCGCCCTCGTTATTGAATTTAGTCGTCAGCTCGTCCTGAAGCTGTAAGTCTTTCTCCATGTCGCCGAGGTTATGCTCAAGGCGGTAATTGACCTGATTTATCTCAATTTCAAGGTTCATCAGGTCGTCAAAAACGCTGATAAGCTCATCGTAAAGGGTCATGCCCTTCTTTGAGCAGGTGTGCTGCTCCATGTAGCCGAGCCTTGCGTCCTTGCCGATAACGACTACACCCTCCGTCGGCTCAAGCTCACCTCTGATGAGCTTCAATATCGTGGTTTTGCCCACGCCGTTTGAGCCGATAAAGCCAACCTTCTCTTTATCGTTTATTTCAAAATTCACATTTCTGAAAAGCTCACGTTCGCCGAAGGAGAACGCAAGATTCTGAAAACTCAATACTGTCATAATACACTCCGAAATTTGATACAAACATTTTACAACATCGGAGGAAAGAAAACAAGTGCTAAAAAGAAAATAAACGGCCTCTTGCCGCAAAATTGACAAGAGGTCGTGACTAATTCCAATGATTTTCAACTGTAAATATCGTTGCCGTTTTTTTCTTCGTTAATTTCATAGACGGAAAGCCTGTCATTATTGACGAAGGCGGTGAAAATCCTGCCGATCGGCGGAAAATTACCGTCCTTCAACGCTTTTCTGAGCCAAACCTCATTCTTGCCGCAGGCCTTGAGGTTCTCAAACAGAATTTCACCGTCGGAAACCACAACGATCGGAGAAGTCTCCTTTTCGGGATGCATACCCATGTCCTGCGGATTCATTGGCCTTAATGTCGATTTCGGAAGAAAGCTCAGCTGGCCGTTCGGCTCCATGACGACGGTTTGCAAGTCATCAATATTGAAATAGCCGTTGATTCTGCACTGGGTCAGGAATTCGTTCAAATCGAGCTTCGATTTCTTGAAATTCTCACGGTAAAGAGTACCGTTATCCATGAGAATAACAGCCTTGCCTACAAAAAACCTGCGGAATTTGATTGATTTATTCGCCAAAACAGAAAACAGCACCGCAAAAATGCCGTAAATAACAATGGCTACGGCAGGCTTCCAGCATTCTTCAAGTGGGCTGAACGCCATATCGGCGGCAATCGAGCCGATAGTTATGCCGTTGATGTAGTCAAAAAGGCTGAGTTGAGACACCTGACGCTTACCCATCAATTTCGTCAGGAAAAAGAGCTCAATGATTGAAAGAATAGCAGTTAAGCAAATTTTTAAAATTTCCATAATATCACCTACATTATTATTGACGCTTTAACGAATAATAACCGTGACGGATATATTTTGACATTCTTATTTCTCAACTCGCAAATATCAACATATTGTGTATTTAAAAATTACAATCTGCTTTTTGTACAATATGCTGAAAATAACACAACATTTATTTGACAATAACGAGCTGTGCACAAGATGTAGTTGTCGTATCTATGCCGATATGTAATATATTGTGTTTTTTGTGATAAAATTCATTTTTTTATCCTGAATAAAAAAATATTGAACTTTGCCTTATTTAGTGTTATAATCTTAAAGGTTTTATAGTAAATATGGATATTTGCCATCTTTATGGCATAAATGAGAAAATTATCTTTTTACATATATATATAAATTTTAAGGAGTGTAACGGGTGGATAAGATATATATCAACGGCGGAAAGCCGCTCCACGGCGAGGTTACCGTCAGCGGCGCAAAGAATGCCGCTGTCGCAATTCTTCCGGCAGTTATCCTTGCACAGGATGTGTGCAGGGTCGAGAATATCCCCGACATCAGCGATGTTACGATGATGATAAGAATCCTTCATCAGCTGGGTGCAAAAATTACTAAGGTTGACGCAAACACTTACGATATAGATTCTTCAACAATTAATTCATACGTCGTTTCCCACGACATGACAAAGCATCTCAGGGCTTCATACTACCTCATAGGCTCTTTGCTGGCTCGTTTCGGCAGAGCTAAGGTTGCCATGCCCGGCGGATGCAATTTCGGCGTTCGTCCGATTGACCAGCACATCAAGGGCTTTGAGATCCTCGGCTCGACCGTTTCTCTCAAAGAAAACGCTATGATTGACGTTGAAGCTCCCGACCTCACCGGCGGACTTGTCTATTTCGACGTGGTTTCCGTCGGCGCAACTATCAATCTCATGCTCGCCGCCGTTAAGGCAAAGGGCCTGACGATTATTGAAAATGCCGCCAAGGAGCCGCATATCGTTGACCTTGCAAACTTTTTGAATTCCATGGGAGCAGACGTTCGAGGCGCAGGTACCGATGTTATAAAAATCCGCGGCGTTGAGCATATGCACGGCTGCACATATTCGATAATCCCCGACCAGATCGAGGCCGGAACATTCATGGTTGCCGCAGTCGCAACTCAGGGCAATGTTCTCGTTAAGAACGTTATCCCGAAGCATCTTGAATCAATCACCGCCAAGCTTATTCAGTGCGGCGCAACGGTTGAGGAATACGACGATTCCGTTCGTGTAATCGGCAACGGCAGACCGGGCAAATGCAACATTAAGACCATGCCTCACCCCGGTTTCCCGACGGATATGCAGCCTCAGTTTGCAACAATGCTTTCGATTGCCGACGGTACAAGCATAGTTTCCGAGGGCGTTTGGGACAGCCGTTTCCAGTACGTTGAGCAGCTTGCAAGAATGGGTGCAAACATCTCCGTCAACGGCAAGGCTGCCACTATCGAGGGAGTTGAATACCTCAACGGTTCCCCGGTTAAGGCGGATGACCTCAGAGCCGGTGCGGCAATGCTTATCGCAGGTCTTATCGCAAGGGGTACAACCTCGATTGAAAATATAGTATATATCGACCGCGGCTACGACAACGTTGTAGGCAAATTCCGCAACCTCGGTGCAGATATTGTCCGAGTCAGCGAGGAGGACAAGCCAAAGCCGCTGGAGGATACACAGGTAGGTTAAATTATAAGCTGATTATATGCCCCGAACAAATCGGGGCAATATTTTTGTTATACAGGAAGGTACATATGGCACGTTTTTGTTCACTCTTTTCTTCAAGCAGCGGTAACTGCACATATATAGGCTCTTCAAGCGGCGGCGTGCTTATTGATGCCGGAGTGAGTGCAAAGCAGATTTCCCTGAAGCTCAGCGGCATAGGTGTCAGCGAAAAGGACATCGGTGCTGTTTTTGTTACCCATGAGCACAGCGACCACGTTAAGGGCTTGCGTGTTTTTGCTTCAAAATACAATATCCCCGTCTATGCAACCGAGGGAACGATTCGTGAGCTTGAAAAAATGGGCATTATAAACGGCAAATTCCCTGTTTTCCCGATTGGCAGTGGCATTGAATGTAACGGTCAGCTTGTTGTTCCGTTCCGCACCTCGCATGACGTTGCCGAAAGCTGCGGCTATTCGGTCACAACGAGCGACGACAGAAAAATATGCGTTGCGACGGATACCGGAATCGTCACCGGCGAGATGAGAGCGGCTCTCACGGGCTGCGACCTTGCGCTTGTTGAGAGCAACCATGATATCGGAATGCTTCGCAACGGCAGCTATCCCTATCTCCTGAAACGCAGAATTCTCTCCGACGTCGGACATCTTTCGAATATCGCATGCGGCGATTTTGTCACCGAGCTTGTAAAAAGCGGCACAACAAGGCTGGTTCTCGGCCATCTGAGCAAGGAAAATAATATTCCGTCGTTGGCATACAGAACGTCAAAATCGGCACTTGACTGCATGGGTGCGACAGAAAACAGGGACTACATACTCAAGGTTGCTGGCTCTGAGGAGCCGGAAATGGCGGTGCTTTGATGTTAGGCGTTACGATAATCTGCGAGGCGAAGCTGAAAGAAAAGTATCTCCGGGACGCATCGGACGAATATGTTAAGCGGCTCGGTGCATATTGCAGGCTGAATATTGTTGAGCTTTCGCCGAAAAAGCTCCCCGAAAATCCGTCCGAGAGCGAAATTGCCAACGCTTTAAATGCCGAGGGCAAGGAGATTCTTTCTAAAATTCCTAACGGCTCAAAGGTCTTTTCAATGTGCATCGAGGGCAGACAGCTCAGCTCCGAAAAGCTTGCAAGGGAAATTGACTCCTGCGGCGTGCTCGGCTTCAGCAATGTTGTTTTCATCATCGGCAGCTCATACGGCCTTTCCGATGAGGTGAAAAAGCGTTCGGATTTCAGGCTTTCGATGTCGGAGATGACATTTCCGCATCAGCTGGCAAGAATCATGCTGCTTGAACAGATTTACAGAGCCTTTCGCATAAACAGCGGCGGAAAATATCATAAATAAGGCGATTTGCAAAAAAAAATTTATTTAAAGTCTTGACAAGAGAAAAAAGTCATGTTAAAATTCGTACAAATAAAATATTTAAAGACGATGACGAAGAGGACTTAAAGCGGTAGCTTTTCAGAGAGTCGGCGGCCGGTGAAAGCCGATAAGTGAGTTTTGAGTTTGTAGCTTCTGAGTCGGAGGGAAGAAAGATTTTCAAGTAGAACCCTCTCGTAAGGCTGCGTAAAAGCATAGGACTTGTTGGAGTCCGAAGTGGCGTTCATTGAACGCAATTTGAGTGGTACCGCGGGTAGTAAATCAGTAATTACAACTCGTCTCAAGATTATTGAAAGTAATTTTGAGACGGGTTTTTCTTTTTGGTTTTGCTAAAATCGCTTTAAGATTTCTTTTTTGGTTATACAAATTTAATTTCTTTAACCCATCTGATGTAAGGCTTCCCCTCAAGGGAAAGGCTGATAAATGCCAACAAGATTTCAGGTGTAATCACCTAAACCATAAAACAACGAAAGGAACGGTCACAAATGAAAGAAATGACAGGCTTGAATTTTAAGATCAACGAGATGGCTCAGCGTATCAAGGAGCTTCGTGAAATCGTGGGCTTTACTCCTGCCGACATGGCGGAAAAAACCGACATGACTATCGAGGACTATATCGCTTGCGAACGTGGCGAAAAGGATCTCACGTTTGCTTTCCTGTACAGATGCGCAATAGCATTCAACGTTGATGTTAACGATATTATCGAGGGTAAAAGCCCCGTTCTTGCGTCATATACGGTCACAAGAAGCGGCGAGGGTCTTGAAATCGACCACGCTCACGGCATGGAATATTACAACCTTGCGGCGGCGTTCAAGAATAAGATTTGTGAACCTCTTTTCGTTAGGTGCGACCCGAACGAGGGCAGCGACGATATCGCCCTCACAACCCATGCCGGCCAGGAGCTTGACATCGTTGTCAGCGGCACGCTGAGAGTTCAGGTCGGCAACCACGTTGAGATTCTTCACCCCGGCGATACGATTTATTTTGACAGCTCAACGCCCCACGGCATGATTGCCGTTGACAAGGAAGAAACGACCTTCTACGCTCTCGTTTTCAACCCGGCCGGTGAGGTTGTTACGCCGAAGAACACGATTGACGATGAATCACCCAAGCGTTCGGGCACAGGCAAGCGAATTTACCACAACTTCATCCATCCCAAGGAGGACGAAAGCGGTAAGGTTCTTTCGCTCTCATACGAGAATGAGGATAAGTTCAACTTTGCATTCGATATCGTTGACGGCCTCGGCAAAAAGCTTCCCGATAAGCTTGCAATGCTTCATATTGACAAGAACAAGAACGAACGTCGCTTCTCGTTCAAGGACATGATGGAATATTCCGCTCAGACGGCGAACTACTTCAAATCGCTCGGCATCAAGAAGGGCGACAGGGTTATGATTGTCCTCAAGCGTCATTATCAGTTCTGGTTCTCGATTCTTGCGCTTCACAAGATAGGCGCAATCGCAATCCCGGCGACGCACCTGCTCCAGGAGCATGACCTTGACTATCGCTTCAATGCGGCGGGAGTCAGTGCAATTCTCTGCACCTCGGACGACGACACGGCGCATCAGGTTGACCTTGCGGCGAAGAACTCCCCGACGCTCAAAACGAAGATCATCGTCGGCGAGCCGAGAGAGGGCTGGCACGACTTTAACGACGAGGTTAAGCTCTTCAGCAAGGAATTTGAACGCACCGAGGACAGCGCCTGCGGCAACGACAAGATGCTCATGTTCTTCACCTCCGGCACAACGGGCTATCCGAAAATCGCAACTCACAACTTTAAATATCCGCTCGGCCATTTTGTAACGGCCAACTACTGGCACTGCGTAAATCCCGACGGACTTCATCTGACAATCTCCGACACGGGCTGGGCAAAGGCTCTTTGGGGCAAGCTCTACGGACAGTGGCTTTGCGAGGCAGGCATATTTGTTTACGACTTCGACCGCTTCCACGCTTCCGACATTCTGCCGATGTTCAAGAAGTATAACATCACAACCTTCTGCGCACCGCCGACTATGTACAGAATGATGATCAAAGAGGACCTCACCAAGTATGACCTCAGCTCAATCGAGCATGCTACGATTGCAGGCGAGGCACTCAACCCCGAGGTTTTCCGTCAGCTCAACAAGCTCACCGGTCTCAAGGTTATGGAGGGTTTCGGCCAGAGCGAGACAGCTCTCGTTGTCGGCAACCTCTTCGGTTCGGAGCACAAGCTCGGCTCAATGGGCAAGCCTGTTCCGACCTTTGACGTTGACATCGTTGACCCCGACGGAAAGAGCGTCGGCGTAGGTCAGGAGGGTGAAATCGTAATCAAGGCCGAGCGTGACAAGGTTCCCTGCGGACTCTTTATCGGCTACTACGGCGACGAGGAAAAAACCTCCGAATGCTGGCATGACGGACTTTACCACACGGGCGACGTTGCATGGAGAGACGAGGACGGCTTCTACTGGTATGTCGGCCGAATCGACGACGTTATCAAATCCTCCGGCTACCGCATCGGACCGTTCGAGATTGAGAACGTTATCATGGAGCTTCCGTATGTTCTTGAATGCGGTGTTTCCGCCGCTCCCGACGAGGTAAGAGGTCAGGTCGTTAAGGCTTCAATCGTCCTTACAAAGGGCACTGAGCCGACCGAGGAACTCAAAAAAGAGATTCAGACCTACGTTAAGGAGCATACCGCACCTTATAAATACCCGAGAATCGTTGTATTCAAGGATGAGCTTCCCAAGACAACGAGCGGAAAGATAATCAGAAATAAGCTGTAAAAAATTCAAAAGCACGGTACGATACCCATTCGTGCCGTGTTTTTTTCTTTTCCCTCTTGACAAATCGGTCTACATAGCGTAGAATACAGTTAAACTACATGTTGTAGACCAATAGGAGGTGTTAAAATGAATGACCTTACAATGGGTGTAGCCGAATCACGCTTCGCCGATATCATCTGGGACAATGAGCCTATTTCTTCCTCGGAGCTTGTAAAAAAGAGTCTCGAACTGCTCCAATGGAAGAAAAGCACATCCTTTACGGTGCTGAAAAGGCTCTGCAACAAGGGCATTTTTCAGAATCAGAACGGTGTTGTAACCTCGCTCATTACTCGTGATGAATTTCACTCTGCTCAGAGCGAGCAATTCGTCGATGAAACCTTTAACGGCTCTTTGCCTGCATTTCTTGCGGCGTTTACGTCAAGGAAAAAGCTTTCCGACAAGGAGATTGCAGAAATCAAAAAGCTGATAGACGAACATGAGGAGGGCTGAAAATGGAGAATATTTTCTTTAAGCTTGTCAACATGAGCTTGGCGGCAAGCGTCGTGGCTGCCGTCGTCATTATCCTGCGCCTTGTTCTCAGAAAAGCTCCGAAGCGCATTTCCGTCGTTCTGTGGCTGCTGGTTGCTCTGCGGCTGATACTCCCCTTTTCAATCGAAAGCTCTTTCAGTCTCATGCCGTCCTACGCCGTCACGCCCCAGGGTGTTGTTTCCTACGAAAAGACAGAAATAAACAGCACACCTACCGATGTCATCACCGTTACAAGCCCCTCGGGAGACAGCAAAGAATATCAAAAAACGAGCCTGACCGACTCCATGCCGATTGAGGTTGCTATATGGTTGGGCGGCATGGCGATAATGCTTGTATATGCACTGGCAAGCTACACCGCAATCAGAAAAAAAGTCAGCGAATCTGTTCCGCTGAAAGGCAATATTCGGCTGTGCGACAGAATTGCGACGCCGTTTATTCTCGGAATATTCCGGCCGAAAATCTATCTGCCAACCTCTATGAACGAATCGGATACCGCATACGTCACAGCGCATGAAAAAGCCCATCTCAGACATGGCGATCACATATGGAAGCCGCTTGGATTTCTTCTGCTGACCGTTTACTGGTTCAATCCTGTCATGTGGCTCGCTTACATTCTGCTTTGCCGAGACATTGAGCTTGCCTGCGACGAAAGGGTTATCGGTGAACTTGGTGCGGAAAGCAAAAAGCCGTATTCCGACGCCTTGCTTAATTGCAGTGCACCTCGCAGGAGCATATCGGCCTGTCCCCTCGCTTTCGGCGAAACAGGTGTTAAACAGCGAATCAAAAATGTTCTCAGCTATAAGAAGCCTGCCGTTTGGATAATAGCAGCCGCACTCATTTTGTGCATCGCCGCTTCGGTCTGTTTCCTGACAAATCCGACAGACGGAACACTTGACGCCAAAACGGCAAGCTATGTTGAAAAGCAGATAATTACTCAGGAATCGCCAACGCTATATCATGAAGCGAACGATTTTTCCGTCGCCTCATACAAGGTTCTAAGTACCAAAAAGAGAGGCAATTCAACGGAAATATATATGGTTGCACTCTACGAAAATTATGTTTACAATAATGGGCTGAGTGTGATTTCCGGCGGCTCAGGTCCGATGGTTATAACCGTGCAAAAGGCTGACAGCGGATATACCCTGAAAGAATATTGGACGCCGAGCATGGGTGCGGATTACAGCGATAGCATAAAAGAGAGATTTCCGCTGACCTTACAGTACGATGCTATCGGCAGCAGCAAATACGCAGCCGAGCTGATTGAAGAAAACCGTCAAAAAGCGGCGGCACATTATGGGGTAAGCGTTGACGACCTTGCGACCGAGCCGCAAGACGATACGTCGACAAGCACCACCGCTGTAACCTATTCCGAAAGCTATGTCTATACCTCGGATAAGGACAGAGCAAATTTATTGCTCGATTCCGACAAAATGAGCTTTGCATTTACATCCTTATGGCTCGACAGCCATTCCTACACCGGAACATATGAAAACGACGGCAAAAATATCACATTGAAAGCCGACAGCGGCACCGATACATTTGTGTTCAAAATCAACGGTGATGAATTGGTATTTGATGCGAGCCGCTCGTCAAAAATGCCGATGTATAAATACAGCGGCGCAGACGGAGCAAAAGCCGAGGTCTGCGTACCAGACGGCGCAAGGTTTGTTAAGGATTGACAGTTAAAGAAACATTCTCGTCTTCCTTGCATGGTTGCCAAGACCGGTTTCTGCTGACATTCTATCAGCCTTCCCCCCTTTGAGGGGAATGGCGGCGGTTTCATCTGACATTGGGTCGATGGGCATCGACCCCTACGGATTGTTCTCTAACCGTATCTCTGCGTAACATTATTTTTCCACACTTATCGTAGGGTGCGATGCCTACTGTCGCACCTTGAAATTCTTCTTTAATTTGCCTTTTCTTTATCCCCTCCGTCGCTCTGGCGACACCTCCCCTTGCAACAAGGGGAGGCTTATTCAGTTTCTGCTGAATTGAAATAAAATCAAGAAATTTACGTTTTATTCAGCCTCCCCTTAAATGATTTAAGGGGAGGTGGCTCGAAGAGCCGGAAGGGATAAAGATTAAATAATTCAATAAATTTCAGCAGACTTTCAAGAGAACCCCTCAGTCACGGACAAGCCGTGCCAACTCCCCTACAGGGGCGCCGAGTAGAGTTTCTTCTGACCTTGGGTCGATGTGGATCGGCACCTTGAAATACAATCTATTCTTTAATAAAAAATCTGTAACAAGCTTAACGGCTGTGCCTTGATTGACGCAGCCGCTTTTTATTGGAATATAAATTTTATCTTATCCGCTTCGATTTCACGGATTTTTCCGTCCTTTTTATCCGATATCGCCGTACATTCGGTTTCCGGAGTGCGATATTTCAGAATGTAGTTTTCGCCGCTCGTTCTTGCCGATTCGGGCACGGTATAGCACACGGTTTTCAGCACCGAATAGAGCCTGATAAACGGGCAAAGGCTTTCCGTTCGTTCCGTTGTGCAGTCAATTTCCATGCCGTCATAGCCGAGCCGACAGCCGCTGTCGTCAACGCTGATTGCTATCCCCTTTATCGGCGAGAGCATTTCGACACTCATCACCCCCGTCTCGGCGTAATTTATCCTCGCCGAATAGTCCGTATCATTGTAGCTTGCACTGACAATTCCGTTCGGCCTTAACGGTGTGACGCTCTCTTTTTTCACTTTTTTGCCGCACGAGGGCAGAAATATCATAATGCATACAAGCAATACAGCAAGGCTTTTCTTCAAATTTATCCCCGATTATTCAAAATTTGAAAGAACCTCCGCTATTTCGCCGATCATTTTTGTCGGAGTAACTCCGTGCATGGAGTATTTTTTCTGTACGTTATCTCCGCAAAGTCCGTGCACATACACGCCGGCAATCGTTGCTGACTGCAAGCTCATAGACTGACAAACAAAAGAGGAAATTATACCTGCCAAAACATCACCCGAACCGCCGGTTGCCATTCCTGCATTACCGGTACGGTTTATGTACACGCTTCCCGACGGCCCCGCAACAACAGTATTCGAACCCTTGAGGACGAGTATGCAGCCGTATCGGGTTGCAAAATCCCTTGCAGCCTTGACCCTGTTGCTCTGAATTTCTTCAATGCTCAGGCCTGTAAGTCTCGCCATCTCGCCCGGGTGCGGAGTCAAAATCAGCGGAGCGGAGGTTTCTTTCAATATATTTATATTAAATGAAACCGCATTTATTCCGTCTGCATCGAGAATGATAGGTTTTTTTACGTTTGCAAGAATTCCGTTGACGAGGTGCACCGTGTCCTCGCAAAGGCCGAGTCCGCAGCCGAGAAGCATCGCCGTTGATTTATCGGCAAGCTCGATAATACGCTGCAAATTATCCGCCTTAAGAAATCCGTCGGCCGTTGAGGGCATCGGATTCATCAGCGGCTCCGTAAGCTTTGACGCAATCGCAGGATATGCCGACTCCGGGAACACACAATCTACTATTCCAACGCCGCTTTCAACCGCCGCATTCGCCGCCATGACCGCTGCGCCCTGCATACTGCGGCTGCCGCAAACGCTCAAAAGTCTGCCGAAACTGCCCTTGTTTGCAACAGGGTCTCTCGGCTTAAAGAATCGCTTTATCTCGTTATGCTCGGCGGAAACAATCACATCCGAGCCGACAGCTTCATAGCATTTTTCATCAATGCCGATGTCAATGAGCGACACGATTCCGCACTGATCCGAAGCCGGTTTAAGAATATGCACCGGCTTGTAGCAGGTTATCGCAAGAGTGTAGTCCGCCTTGAAGAAGTCGGATTTTATCTCGCCGCTGTTGCCCTCAAGTCCGCTCGGAACGTCGACGGCAAATTTTTTCGCTCTCGACTTTGCTATATCATTGAAGAATTTTGATGTTGTTTCATCGAGCTTACCGTGGAATCCGATTCCGAAAACGCAGTCGACAATCGCCGTTGCACTCATACATGCCGAAACGCAGGCATCGTAATTCTGCGTAAGGTCAGAGACCAGCACGGGCTTATCCTCAAGATAAGCATACATGATTTTGGACTCATATGCCGTGGGATAGCCGTTAGTCAGCACAAGGCGGATTCCGTAGCCCTTGTCGCTGAGATTTTTGGCGATAACAAAACCGTCACCGCCGTTTTTACCCGAGCCGCAGAGCACAGCGACCGTCTTTGCCGCAGTATTCAAGCCGACGACGGTTGAGTGAATTTTTTCGGCGCAGGCATTGCCGGCATTTTCCATCATCTCGACATACGAAAGTCCGTTGACATCCGCATTTTCCTCGATGACACGCATCTGTTCACAGGTGTAAATGAGCATATTGAGTCTCCTTAAACAGTGTTTGTTATGTAAAGTAATTTTGTATATTTATCGGCCATCCCCTTTTGGGAAAAGCCTTGGTAGCTTTCTGCTGACCTTAAGTTAACGGCATTGCAAAGAATTATTACAAATTCTCCACATACCAGTCAATCGCAAGCTTCAATCCGGAATCAAAATCGTAATCCGGGTCATAGCCGAGCATTTCACGAGCCTTGGATATATCGGCGTTGGAATGCTTGATGTCCCCTGCCCTGTCCGGGCCGAAATTCGGCTCAATATCCTTACCGAGCGCACGGGTCAGCGAATGATAAATATCAATCAAATATTCACGTCCGCCGTAGGCTATGTTGAATGCATTGCCTGCCGCCTCGTGAGGTGCAAGGCAAGCCTTAAGATTCGCTTCGATAACATTCTCAATATATGTGAAATCTCTCGATTGCATTCCGTCGCCGTTAATTGTCGGCGTTTCGCCGTTCATGAGCATCTTGATAAACTTCGGAATAACCGCCGCATAAGCTCCGTCCGGGTCCTGACGTCTGCCGAAAACGTTGAAATACCTCATTCCGTAGGTGTCAAGACCGTAGAGCCTTGTATAAAGCTTCGCAAATTCCTCGTCAACTCGCTTCGTCAGCGCATAGGGTGAGAGCAAATTGCCCTCCTGTCCCTCTTTTTTCGGAAGAACGGGATGATCGCCGTAAACGGAGGAGCTTGAAGCGTAGACGAATTTTTTAACTCCCTGCTGTCTCGCCGCTTCCATCATATTGAGCGTGCCCATGATGTTATTCTTTTCATAAAAGAGCGGCATTTCAATGCTTCTCGGCACGCTGCCCCACGCCGCCTGGTTGAGAACATAATCCACGCCCTCGCAGGCCGCCATGCATGTGTCAAGGTCTTTGATATCGCCCTTTATGAATGTGTAATTCGGATCGTCAAGAAAAAGGTCAACGTTAGCTTGCTTGCCCGTCGAAAGGTCATCGAGGCATTTGACCTTGTATCCCATTTTCAGTATCGCTTCGCAAAGATTAGAGCCGATAAAGCCTGCTCCGCCCGTTACGAGAAAAACCGAATCCTTCGGAAATTTTAAATTTGAATATCCCATATTGTCATCCCTTTACAGTCTCCAATAGTTGAAGCCCGCTTTCTCAAATTCATCTTTATCGTAAATTCCTTTAACGTCAAAAAGAATCTTGTTTTCGTTTTTGTCGGAATACATCGCCTTTATATCTTCAACGGAATATTCCTTGAAATCGTCATGATCGACGGCCACGAGAACCGCATCAAAATCTTTAAGCTCGGCTTTTGAAACAAGGTCAATGCCGTATTCCCTCTTTGCCTCCGCCTTGTCCGCCACGGGGTCATATACGGAGGTATGAATCTCATATGAACCAAGCTCGTTCAGAATGTCGATAACCTTTGTGTTTCTTGTGTCGGGGCAGTTGCCCTTAAAGGTAAGACCGAGCACCAGAACGGCAGCGTCCTTGACCTTGACATCGGCATGAATCATCTTCTTGACAAGCTCCTGAGCAACATATGCGCCCATGCCGTCGTTTATTCGTCTGCCTGCCAAAATTATCCTCGAGTGATAGCCGATCTGTTCCGCCTTGTATGTCAGATAGTATGGGTCAACGCCTATGCAATGTCCGCCGACAAGACCGGGTTCAAAGCTCAGAAAATTCCACTTTGTTCCCGCAGCTCTCAGAACGGCCTTTGTGTCAATGCCCATTCTGCTGAATATCATTGAAAGCTCATTGACGAATGCAATATTTATATCACGCTGGCTGTTTTCGATTACCTTGGCCGCCTCCGCAACCTTTATGCTCTCGGCACGGTAAACGCCGGCCTCAATAACAAGGCTGTAAACATCTGCGACCGTTTCAAGGGTTTCGTCGTCCATTCCGCTGACGATTTTCACTATATTCTCAAGTCGATGATTCTTATCGCCGGGATTGATTCTTTCGGGCGAATAACCGATTTTGAAATCAACGCCGCATTTAAGACCCGATTCCTTTTCAAGAATCGGAACGCAGATATCCTCCGTTACACCCGGATAAACCGTGGATTCATATACAACAACAGAGCCTTTTGTGAGGTTGCGGCCGAGCACCTTGCTTGCGCCGATAACGGGCGAAAGGTCGGGAACCTTATCGGGACGAACCGGAGTAGGCACGGCTACAATATGAAACCTTGCCTCTCTCAGCCGGGTTTCATCGCTCGTGAAATCGACATTGCATTTCTGTATAGCCTCGTCGCCGACCTCCTTCGTCGGGTCCTTGCCGCCGATATAGGTTTGGATTTTCTTATCGTTTATATCAAATCCGATAACATCAACCTTTTTCGAAAAAGCAACGGCAATGGGCAGTCCGACATAGCCGAGACCGACCAGCGAAAGCTTTTCTTCTCTGTTGACAATTTTATTGTATAAATCCATTTTTCAACCCTCCGTGAAAAATTTGACAGCCACTGATTATATTTATTTAATTATATCATTTCAAGCTGATTTGTGCAATAAAAAATCGCAGTTTTTGCGGTTTGCGGCGTTGTTTTCGTTGCAAAACAACAGATTTTGTGTTATTATAGGTTACAGAATATAAGCGGAGGCACGAAAATGAGCAATAACATTTCAATCAAGACAAGGGCGATCGGCGGATTTGACAAAAAGCAGGTGGACGAATACCTGAACTCGCTCGCCGAGGAATACGAAAAGTCGGTTTCAAAAGAAGATATTGCCAAGCTTCGTGACGAGATAGCCGAGCTGAAAAAATCACTTCGTGAGAAGGATAAAGAGCTTTCCGAATTGAAAGAAAAGCTCGACGGGTTTGATAAGGGCGGCGAGAATAAGCCCGATTTTGACAATCTCAGCAGCTCGGCGAAGAAATTTACCGACGCTCATAACGAGGTGGTTCGCATTGCCGATGAAACCAGCAAGTATATAAACTCAACGGAGCGTAAGCTCCCCTCCCTGCTCAAAAACCTTTCGGCCGTAACCAAGAATATCGACAGTCTCAATGACGAGCTTTCGGAAATCACAAAGCAGCTTGATTCGATTGAAATCACTCCGCCGCTTGAGGTTGAAGCTCAGGCAAACGAACCCGAGGAGTTCAATATTTTCGATCAGGATTTTGACAGTTAGAAAGCAGAACCGCCGTTAAATCGGCGGTTTTATTTTCGCTTTCTGCAAACTTTCCTTGCCTCCCCTGCAGTGGAGTTTTAGTTTGATTAAATTCCACTCCCTCAGTCAGCTTCGCTAAAAAGGGGCCAAGCAGTTTTTCTGCTGCCCTTGGGTCGATGTGGGCATCGACCCCTACGGAATGTTCGTTTATTTCACTTAATCGTAGTGTGCGATGCCCACTCGCACCAAGAAAGTCAGATAACATTATATTTCGACACTGAATATTCGTGGCCTCCCTCTTGAGGGAGGTGGCACGACGAAGTCGTGACGGAAGGAGTTTAAGTCTGATAAAACCTCACTCCCTCAGTCAGCTTCGCTGACAGCTCCCCCGGAGGAGGAGTCCATACTTAAAATGAATTTCATCAGACTTTCGACAAAGCCTAACATAATAAAAGTGAGCCGTCACACTATAGCTTTAGTGCTTTTGCTCACTTTTTTCTAATTATTATCTCAATGAAAAGCCCTCACGCTGAACGGGCAAAACCTCTTTTTCGAGGTTGCCGCCGTTGCTGAGATAAATCCCGTAAAGCTCCTGCTGACGTTCGTCCGAATAGGTATAGCCCCACTGATTTTTTATCTTTGCAAAATCCTCAAAGGTCTCGTCCGGCAGGGTCGTAATCCTGTCAATATCAAGCGGAAGCGGAATACAGACCGTTCCGTCCGAGGTGATGAAATACTTCTCGGCAAGCTCGATAAGCCGCCTGTTCGCCTCCTGCTTGGGATATTCCTCATCAAACATAATTCTTGTAATCGGGAATACGGCGACCTTTGCGCCGATAAGCTCATAAGCGTGCGTCGAAAGCCCCGAATGTCCGTGATGAGCGACCTGAACAACGTCGCATTTCAGCTCATTATTGTAGCGAGCTTCAAGAACCTTGCTTGCAAGAGCCGAACAATCGCCGGGGATAAACACCTTTGTTCCGCCGACGCTCATCATCAAAGCGCACGAGGAATCGTTATAATCCGGCATCTTCTCGGGAAAGATATCCTCATGAGTGCAAAGCACATTGAAGCTGAGATTTCTCAGCGTGAAACGCATTCCCGAATGGAGCTTATACTGCGGAATCGAAAGTGCATCAAGCTGTCTGAAAAGCTTCTGGGAAAGAAGCACCTCTTCAACATCCCATTCATTGTCGATATCATATTTCGGGTCAATGAGATTTGAATAGAAGCCCTCGATAATAACATCGTCGCAGTTATAGCGAAGAAAATCCATCAGCTTTGAGATATGGTCGGAATGTGCGTGAGAAACGAACCAGCCGTTGACAATGATTTTTCTGTCCCTCGGCGTTCTGTCACGCATGAATTTATGGATTCTGTCATTGTCGTTGAACTGGAAATAGTGGCCGCTGTCAACAACAAAGAAGCTGTAATCCGGACACTGAACAAGCAGACACATTCCGCAGTCGATATATGTATGGTCGTTCTCGAATCCGTAGAACACGGTCTCGCAGTCGCCGCCGCACACAGTCTCACCGTCGTCGGGAACAGGATTCTCCCCTGCCGTTACCCTGAGCGAATTATCGCACGGTGTGTAATATGCCGTGATGTGCAGGCCGTCCTTTTCAAACATGGTGAAACGGTTCCCGTCTATCTCGTTCTTCCTGATTATTTTAAAGCCGCTTTCGCTGAGCTTTTCGAGCCAGGCGTTGACTTCATTAATATCCGTCGAGCGATAAATCGCCATTTCGCAATTTTCACGGCAATCGTAAATCGGCTCATCGGCACACGGTCTGAATTTTAGATTACTTGCAAAAAAATCCATTATTCGGCGTCCTCTTTTTTATACTTCTTTGCAATAACCACTACACCGACTACGATAATTGCAAGCACGATCAATGCCGCCGCACCTACAATTACAATCTTCTTTTTATCGGTTGTCTTTGTGCCGTTATTCTCGCCGTTCTTGTCCGATGTCGATTCGGCAACGGGTGTGGTTGACTCTGCACTGAGCTCGGAGCTTCCTGCCGTTGTGGTAACAGAGGTTGTTTCCCCGGCTTTGGAGGTGCCGCTTGTCTTGGCAACCGTTGTGCCGGCCTGACCTGCCGCAGCGGAGGTCTTAACTTCCGATGATCCGCCTATCGGGATAATCTTAGCTTCGGCCGTAATAACGCTGTCGGCCGTGCTGCCGCTGATTCCGCAGTTTGTAACAGTGAGCTTAACGTCATCAGCCTTAAGCTTATCGGCAGACGTCTTTTTAAGAGTGAGTGTCAAAAGATCCTTGCCGTTAACAGCTTTAAATCCGGATATTGAGGCAAAAGTAAACTTTATCGGATTTGAGTCCTTATTGAAAGACATGATTACAGTGTCGCCGAGGTTGGCATTCAAATCATCGGCGTAAATCTTGAAGTTTCTGAGACCTGCTCCTGTTGCACACTTTTCAACGCTCAGTCTTTTTGAAAGCTTAACCTCAAAATCGAGGCAGTTAAATGCAGCACCGCCCTCATAGTCGATGGAAACAATCGCTCTTGTGTCGCTCTCGGACACAACGTTAACCGCAAAGGTTGCGCTCTGTGCCGCAAAAGCAGGCAGGCAAAGGCAAAATGCCATCACTGCGGCAATTATAATCGAAACAATTTTTTTCATAAAAACGACCTCCGTTTATAAACCTATTTAAACAATATGTTATATATGTGACATAGGCTTTATCAAAAGTAAGTATAACACAAAACAATGTTTTTTTCAACCGTTGTATCTTTAGTCATTTTGCATAAGCAAAGATTCGTTATTTTGTTAATTTTTCAATATTGACTGATTATAATATTTCGCATATGATATTTGGAGGGCAATATTATGAAAAAAGAGAGTAAATTCAAGCTTAACCAAGTCGTTTTGGCGGCACTTTTTGCGGCACTTACGACCGTTCTGACCTATTACGTCAAGATTCCGAGCGTTAACGGATACATGCACATCGGCGATTCGATGATTTATCTCTGTGCCAGCATTCTCCCGACACCGCTTGCCGCTCTTTCGGCAGGTATCGGTGCTGCTCTTTCCGACGCTGTGGGCGGCTACACAATGTACATCATTCCGACCTTTATTATCAAGGCACTTTTGGTTCTCTGCTTTACGCATACGGCAAAGAAGCTTCTATGCAAGAGAAACATTATCGCTGTTTTCGTTGCAGCTGCAATCACGATGGTCGGTTATTATATCGCAGAGGTTATTATCCTTGCACTTTCCTCACCGGTCGGATTCACGGAATATCTTTTCAGCGTTCCGTCATGGGTCAGTGCACTTAACACTCTCCCCGGCAACGCAATTCAGGCAGGCTCAAGCGGAATCCTTTACCTTGTGCTTTCCGCTGCGCTTGACAAAGCTAAAATCAAAGACAGAATAAGGAAGAATTAATCATGGCTGATATTGTTTACACCTATGGCAACAGCGTTTATATGAACATAACCAACAAATGTCCCTGCTCATGCGTTTTTTGCATCAGGAGCAACGGCGACGGACTCGGCTCGGCCGAATCGCTTTGGCTAAAGAAGGACCCGACACTTGAGGAGATTGAGGACGAAATCAATAAGTTTGATTTTTCGCCGTATTCCGAGGTCGTGTTCTGCGGCTACGGTGAACCGACGCAGGCACTCGATAACCTCATCGCAAGTGCAAAATATCTCAAAGAAAAGTACGGACTTAAAATTCGTCTCAACTCAAACGGGCTCAGCGACCTTATCAACGGTAAGGAAACGGCAAAAATGCTCAGCGGCGTTGTTGACTCAATTTCAATCAGCCTTAATGCTCCCAACGCAAAGCGTTACCAGGAGGTCAGCCGTTCACGCTTCGGCGAGGACGCTTTCCCGGCACTGCTGAAATTTGCCGAGGATTGTAAAAAATATATCCCGAAAATCAAGTTCACCGTTGTTGACGTTATCAGCAAGGAAGAAATCGCAGAATGTCAGAAAATTGCGGATGACATGGGAATCCCGTTGAGAGTCAGAGAGTGGATTAAATAATTTGATAAGCAAAGCGGGCGGCCGATTCGGTCGCCTGTTTTTTTCTGCCGGCATTTAAAGTTGAGCACGCTTATATTGACTCTGCCTGAGTTTTCTTCTGTCCTTGGGTCGATGAAACTTCATGTGCGCCCCTTTAGGGGAGCCAAGCCGATTTTCTGCTGACCTTGGGTCGATGTGGGCTGTACAGTGTAGTAAGATAGTATACAGGTAGTGTAAGGAGATAGTATACAGTTTTATGATAAAATAAAGGGCATAGAAAAGCACAAGAAGGAGTGTTTGAAATGCCGTGGGAGAGTAAAACTGTGGAGAAGTTAAGAGAAGAATTTGTACTTGCAGCAAGAACAAGCGGTAACTTCAGCTCGTTATGCAGGGAGTTTGGAATTACACGAAAAACAGGCTACAAATGGATTGAAAGATTTGAAAACGGTATGGAACTATCGGACCGAAGTAAAAAACCGAACGTGATTGCCAATAAAACTTCGGAAGAAGTAGAAAAAATTATTTTGTCTTTACGAAAAGAAAATCCGGGTTGGGGAGCAAAAACGATAAAGACAGTATTAGAAAATCAAGGATACGATAATATTCCTTGTGCCAAAACCGTAAATAACATTCTTGACCGAAACGGTTGTATAAGCAATGAAGAGTCAGAAAAGAGGCACAAATATATCCGTTTTCAAAGAAACAGTTGCAATGAAATGTGGCAAACAGATTTTAAGGGAGATTTCGGAATGAACAATGGGAAAAGATGTTATCCATTGGATATCATCGATGATTGTTCAAGGTATCTGATAAAAATTATTCCGTCTGACACAACTAGGAATATTGTAATTCCGGCATTTGAGAGTGCTTTTAAGGAATATGGTATGCCGTTATCTGTCCTTTCCAATAATGGAGGGCAGTTTGCAGGCTTCAAGCAGGGGTATACACAATTTGAAAAATGGTTGATGTGTTTAGATATATTACCGATTCACGGGAGAGTAAGACATCCGCAAACACAAGGAAAAATCGAGCGCTTTCACAGAACGCTTAATGAGGAACTGCTGAAGCATAAATCGTTTAATAATATCGAGCATGCCGATAGGGAAATACAAGCTTGGAGGGAAAAGTATAATACTGTTCGACCGCATGAAGCATTGAATATGCTTACGCCGGCAGAAGTCTATGAAAAAAGCAATCGAGAATATACAGGAAAGATAACGAATTACGAGTACAGCGGAGATTATCCTGTATTAAAAGTAAACTATAAAGGATATATCAGTTTTGATTTTCAACGTATATATTTTAGTGAAACATTTGTCGGAGAATACTTGGAATTTCGCCCGAATCCCATAGGGGATTCCTTCTATGCTTTCTTTAGAAATTTCAGAATTGCAGAATTTGATTCCGTTTCCGGCATAAGATTAAATCGCTCAATTTACAGATTATAAATGTGTATACCATGTGCTTACACTTTTGTATACCATGTTACTCTTGACAGTGGGCATCGACCCCTACGAAAAGGCGACTTATTCACACAAGACGGAATATTATTCCTCGTTCTACATAAAATAAAAAGAGGTTTAAAAAAGAATCGGGCAGAGCATCCGTTGTTCAGCTCAAGGATTCCACATAAAATAAAAAGAGGTTCAAAAAAGAACCTCAAAAAAAAAGCCACACAAGCCGTACGCCCATAGGCTTGTGTGGGGGCGTTAGAATTTCAGCAAGGATTTATCCGGAATAAATCCTAAATTCTTAAATTAGTCTTCCTTCTTGCGAAGTGCAACTACTGCTGCACCGCTGATAGCAAGGAGAGAAACTACTGCTGCTGTAGCAGTGAGACGGTCGCCTGTCTCAGGGTTAACAACGTCGCTACTTGAAGCGGCTGTTGTTGTGTCTGCTGCCGGAGCAGTTGTAACAACGTCATCAGACTTAGTTGTGTCGTCAGCCTTATCTGTTACTGTTGTAACATCGTCAACCTTTGAGGGCTTCTCAGAAGGCTTCTCTGAAGGTTCCTCAGAAGGCTTCTCTGAAGGTTCCTCAGAAGGCTTCTCTGAAGGTTCCTCAGAAGGCTTCTCTGAAGGTTCCTCAGAA
>OIZT01000280.1_pt1 | contig 34384 bp, 44 predicted proteins | sample 1588611 | NCBI WGS metagenome assembly OIZT01 (sample SAMN03283278) | human gut metagenome | biome: human-associated habitat; material: feces | host: Homo sapiens | place: Peru | collected 2012
AATCGCGCCCGCCTCACCCCTTCAGCCAGTAGAGGAAGCGCGCGACCCATTCCTTCACCGCCGCGCTGTTGCGCCCGAACGCATCCACGTTCGGGAAGAAGTCGCCGGGCCGGAGCGGGCTCTCGGCGACGTAGTGCATCTCGTAGTCCGTCGGCGCGGGGATGACCTCCAACCCCGCGCGCGCGAAGAGCATCTGCGCGCGCGGCATGTGCCAGGCGGACGTGACGAGGCGGATCCGCCGGAAGCCGGCCGCCGCGACGAGCCGCGCCTCCTCCTCCGTGTTGCGTGCCTCGGGAAAGAAGACAAGGGCCTTCTCATCCACGCCCAGGTCCTTCAGGAGCGGCACCGTCGACTGTTCGACGCCACCGCCGCTGAGCGTCAACTTCACGTTCACGTCTTGATGCGCCTTCCACTGACGCGCCGCCTCCCAGACGCGATCGGCCGCCGAAAACATCTCCGCGCGGCCGCACGCTTCATGCGCGCCCATGCCGCCGCCGAGAAGGACGATCGCGTCGCAGCCGCCGACGTCCAGCGTGTCCGCGAGCGGCGCCTCCTCGCCCTCCAGCGGCACGCCGATGACGCGCGTCGTGAGCCCGCAGGCGAGAATCCAGAACAGGACGAGGCTCGCGACGAAACACCCCGCACCGGCCCGCACCAGGGCGCGCCGCCGCGCGCGGACGCCGTAGAGGCGCACGAGCGCGCCCAGCGCGCAGCCGAGAAAGAGCATTCCCAGCGGGCTCAGGACCCAGCCGACGATCTTATGGACAAAGTACAAAGGCGTCGCTCCATTTTCTCATTGAATCCACGACAGTTTACCCTTTTTGATTCACCGTGGCAACGCCCTCGCGCGCGCGACGGGGGCGTCCGCCAGGGCCGGGCCCGCGTCGACGGCACGTTCATCTTCCGCCGAACAGGACTACCGCAAGGCGCGGCGCGGCGCGACGCAAGGCTTCGCCCAGCACGACCGCCCCGCCGACGCCGACAACCCACATGACGGCATCGCCCATCGCCGTCGTCAAAAGATCAAAGCGGTGAAGCGCCTTCGCGCCCCATCCCAACGCGACGATGACGGGCGCGTGCAGAAGATAGACGGGCATCATCTGCCGCCGCGCCGCCCGAATCCACGGCGCGGACGGCGCCTGGCCATGCCCCCGCATGACCTCCGCCAGCGCAAGGCCCGTCGCAAACCACGCACAGCCGAAGTGCGGCAGCCCGAACGAGAAGAACCCTCTCCACGCCTCGCCCGCAGGCATCCAGAGATCGCACGTCATGTACACGCCCCAGAAGAACCCACACACCACCAGCCGCACGGCCGCCGCACGCCGCACGCCAAAGGCCAGCAGCCTCTCCACGCCGCCGACCACCACGACGACCGCAAACAAGGCGCGCAGGAACCAGGTCGGGACAAGCGCCGGCCAGGCGCAGGGGTTCAGCCCGAGACACCGGAAGACGCACGCCGCGCTCCCGTCCACCACGCGCGACGCCCCGCAATACCGCGTGCCCAGCCAATTGGCCGCGAACAGGATCGGGAACCAGGCAAGATTCCAAAGGCAGTAGGGGACGAGCAGGCTCTTCACGCGCGCACGGACCTGCTCGCCATATGGCTTCGCGCTCCGCGCGTACCAGAAGCCGCTCGCGAAGAAGAACCACGGCACCGCCCAGTCCAGCATCCAATGCTGCGGCAAGGACGGCAGATGCAGGCACACCACCGTCCCCAGCGCGAGCAGACTGACGACCGTCATGACCATGGCGCCGCGTACACGTTCATCTGATCTCTCCGGATCCGGGCCGCATCCATGGCCGTGCCGATGAAGACCATTGCCCAGAACAAGCCGCCCATCGCCGACATCGAGAACATCGTGAACTCCGCCATGTTGGAGACGAGCAGAACCGCCAAGACCGAAAGCCCCGTATAGGCCCCGCGTTTCAACATAAGCATCCCCGCCGTCAGGAAGAAGCCGACCAGAATCACAAATCCAATGGCCCCGCCCTCCTCCAGGACAGCCGTCACCCAGACGCCCTTCTCGATGGGAGCGGACAGCAGCTCTTTCCACGTGGCATTCCGCAATCCGATCTGCGCCTCGCTGACCTGAAAGCCGTTCCCGACCATGGGGCTGGCCTTGAAGTTCTCCATCTGGCGGTCGATAATCGCCTGACGTGTGCTCATGGCCTCCTCCACGGTAAAATCTCCCGCACGCGCCTCAAGGTTATACTTCAGCGCGAACCGCGTGACCGACTGGCGGAGATTGGGGAGCATCAGGACGGCGGCCAGGGCCGCCACAAACAAGAACCCAAGCCAAGCCTTGACCTTGCTGCGCCACCGAACGCCAACACCGCGCATTTTCATCGCGCAAAAGCCCCCCATCAAAATCGCCATCAGCAACGCCGCCATGCCGGCCCGGCTTGAAGACTTGTAGACAAGGACAGGTCCCGAAAGCAGCAAGGCGACATACAGCCAATTCATCTTCCGTACGTTTACAACCCAGTCGGCGAACAGAAAGGCAAACATGGACGCGACCACGGGCCCCAGCGTCTGCGAATGCATGACCATCCCCTTGAACAGGCTGACGACATTCTGGCCGGACGCCAGGGCCATCGCATACTCTTCTCCCGACAACTGGCTAATGGCCGGAAATGGAATCAGAATCAAGGAGCCAAAGAACAAATACGATGCAATCGCCAAGACGATGCTGCGCACTTCCCTTTCATTGAATCGCGCGCTCTTCCCCGCCATGTTGGCGACACCGTAATAGGCAATGTACACAAACGAGAACAGAATCAACTTGAGGTAGGAAATAACGGGATTCCATCCCGCCATCGCCGTCAAGGCCATATAGGCCACATAGAACATCATCCCCAAAAGAGGCGAGACCGTTGGCGACTGCCGCTTGCCGACATTTTGTGCCAGCATGTAGACGCCAAGCACGATGAACAACAGACGCTGCGCGATGTAAAACGCCGGCCCCTTGGGAAGAAAGAAGGAGTTTCCCACAATCAACAGCATGGAACTCATGAGCCAGAACACCATCTGCTCAATGCGCCCTTGGAGAATCGACACAAACGCCAACGGCACAAGGAAGGCATACGCCGTCCCCTCCGACCACATCTGCAACGGCGTCATCAGGAGAAGCGCGCCCAGCGCCATCCAGAAACTCTTCGTGTCAAAGACCGTCTTGTCGAAAATCTTCATGCTTTTTATTCGCCTTTTTTGATGTGTCCGCGCAACTGATAAGCATTGTCGCCATCTCCCTGTGAGAAGTATACCATTTATCTTGGGGCTCGCGGGACGGCTTCATCTCTCGATTCGGCCGCGCGCTTCAACCGTCCGATCTCACGATCGACCAGGCACCGATACCAGAGGCCCTGCCAGAAGTTCCACATCCAGCTCACGCTACAATCAGAGACTTATTCATCATGCCGTACAAAACTCAACAACAGCTTTCGAATCTTCCAGAAATACCGCATCTTACCGCAAGCAAAAATGAAACCGGCCCGACCATCCAAGAAACCACGCTTCAGAATGTAGGACACAACGAAATACGCCGGAGCCAACCACCATTTCGTGATATTCGCATATTTCTGCCGCTGCCGCACCGTTAGGTTCGGGACATTCGCAATTGCCCCATACTTCGCAATCAACATACGGTAGCGGTTCGCCTCCCACTTCGCATATTCCTCATGTTTGCGGAAATAACTTTCGAGCGAACGCTTGTCGTGATGTTCAAGCCGTGCAGCAATCGTATGCTCCGCCCCCTCTCGGCGAGGTATGATGTGTTCATGGATTTCCATGTCAAGGTCTGACCAATGGTCTTCCTCAATGCGCTCATATTCGGCGGCACCGACACGCAAGATGGCCGTCTTCTGCATGACATCCCCATGCCGCAACATCCGCCCCATGAACCAATTGTCATAGAAACAGCGAATGACATCGCACCGTTCCGACTCTTTTGACGCGAGGAACGTTGCCAATTCCTCTTTGAACGCCTCCGTCATGCGTTCGTCTGCGTCCAAGAACATGACCCACGGCGTCTTAAACGAGTAATTACGGAGTAGCCAATTACGTTTCTTGGGGAATCGCCCATTCCAAGTAAACCCAACAACCTCACGCCCCCTATCGGTCGCAATTTTCACTGTCGCATCCACCGAAGCCGAATCAACGATGACAACATGCGCCAATTCCCGTACATTCTCCAAGCACGCAGGAAGGTTCTTCTCCTCGTTCTTGGTAGGAACAACAACTGTCAGATATTTTTTTAATTCTTCCATCATTCTACATTTCACGAACTTTGGTCATTCCCCCATGGCAATACGCGGGAGAATCGGGAGAAGGTTAAGTCTTCGCGTGAACAACGAGATTCAAACTGATATGACCAAGTTTTCACAACATACGTCGCCATCCATTCCAAAAGACAAGGTTGTTATAACATCATCTCGGACAGAAGACAAGGGTGACGGCGACTGAATACAGACAAAAGACAAGGTTGTTCGGCGTTATGTTTGGCCGTGGAGATCGGGAGAATCGGAAGAAGGTTGAGTCTTCGCATGAACCACACGCGATTCAAACTGATATGACCAAAGCCTGTAAGCTCCCCTACTCCATCTCCCAATCCTCCCGATCTACACGGCCAACCCCATCTCACTCTCCCGATTCTCCCGATCTCCACGGCTAATCCCATCACGCCCGCAACTCCCGCTTCCCAATCACCTTCGCCGGATTCCCGCCAACAACCGTCCACGGTGCAACATCCTTCGTGACGACCGCGCCGGCCCCAACAACCGCGCCCTCGCCGACCGTCACGCCGGGAAGGACAATCGACCATGCCGCCACCCACGAATTCGCCTCGATCACAATCGGCGCATACGTCAGCTCCATAATTGGCGACGCAATATCGTGTGAAGCCGTACAAAGCTTGACGCCCTGACTCACCACAGCATTGTCGCCAAGCACAATCGGCGCAACCGTATAACAATCAACATCTGCGCCCAAACAAGCATACGCCCCCATCTTCAATTTCCACGGTTGCCAAATGCGGCAACTCGGCAGCACATTGCTCGACCACTTCACATCCGCGCCGAACAGCTTCAACAGCAGAATCCGCCACGGACGGAACAGATTACCGCGCGGTGTCGGACGGAACAAGAAAAGCCACACGACATTCCAAACCATCCGAGCGACCTTGCTCTTCGTCGAATGCCGATTCTTATAGTTCTTGAGGTCGAGTCGTTGAGTCATCGTGCTTACCATATTTATTTTGCCGTGTAGATCGGGAGAGTCGGGAGAAAATAGGGGGCTCTCAATTATTAGCCGTGTTGAGAAGTTGTAGAATTGTAGAAATTAATGACTGAGATACAAAGATTTAGTTGTGGACAGGAAGGTTATCTTTGAGTTGAAGCTGGCAAAGAATATGACCTCGGAGCACTATGCCGATCCACACCTTCAACCATGTCGGTTTTCTCTATCCCTTCCGGCAAATCATGCCATAGCCCTCGACCATCGCCTTGCAGGCCGCTTCCCACGTATACTTCTCCTCGACGAGTTTCCGCCCGCGCGCGCCCATTGCACGCAACTCCTCCTGCGTCAACGCGGTCGCTTCGCGTAGCGCCGCGACAAGGCTTTCTTTCGGCGGGAGATCAATCCACCAGCCGCACTTTCGCGTCATCAACTCGCGCCACGGCGCTCCCTTCGTTGCAATCACGGGAAGGCCAGCGGCAAGTCCCTCCGCAATCGTAATCCCGAAGTTCTCGCTGACGCTCGGATGGATGAGAAGGTCTGCCGAACGATAGTTTTTCCACTTCTCGACATCATCCAGCATATCGACAAAACACCACTGCTCTCGAATGCCTAGCGCCTCAAGACACGCAACGACCTCGGCCTTATGTCCGTATGCATCAGGCCCCACCACTCTCATCACCCAGCCGCGCGGCCGAACACGCGCCCAAGCGTCGGCGAGCGACAACAGACCTTTCCCCGGATGGAGCCGTGAAAGGAAAATGGCTGTCTTCACGGCGGAACCATGCGACCTGGGCGGCATCGCATCGGGCAGCGTCACGCCATTCGGCGAAAGAATGCAAGGCTGCGTCAATCCCTGGGCGCGTACACTCTTTTCTTCCAGCGCGGCCGTCACATGGAAAGCGACCGCGCCCAGCAAGTCGCGTCTCTGGTAGAGAAGCAACGCAAGGCGCTTCTTCCACCGCTTGACGCCCAGTGCCCACGGATCCAGCATTCCCCTTGGACTCACGACATAAGGGACATGATATTTTCGACACGCCACCGCAACATTATGAAGCCCCCAATGCCAAAGCCCCTGAAGATGCACAAGATCATAGTCCGCAACATTTACGCGCGCACCACGTAAGACCTGTACCTTCCCCCTGTCCTCAAACGGATGGCGGCCATTCAAGACCAGAAGCGTGACGTTCACGCCCGCTCGGTCCAACGCGCGGCAAAGCCCTTTCACCGAGCGCGTGGGGCCTCCACTTGCCGGGTTGATGCCCGTTGTCACGAGAAGGACGTTCATCCCTGCATCACCGCCCGTGGGCAAGTCAAACACGCTCTTCAAATCCACGGAAGTGGACATTGAGTTCATGAAGCGGCGCAAGGAGCGTTCCCAGCGGCTGTCCCGCCGTCAATTTCGCAAAGGCATTGACGTCCTTCGGAAAGCACTTACCGCCGTAGCCGCACTTGCCGTCAGGCCCTGGCACGTAGGTGTGCGTGTCGTTAATGTAGCCAGAGAGCAAAACGCCGGTATGAACCTTGGCCCAATCGCCTCCCATCTTTTCAACATATTCTTTGGCCGCGTTAAAGTATGTTACCTTGTACGCTCCAAAGACATTGTGAATATACTTTGTCAACTCCGCCTCAAGAGGGGACATCACAGTGAACTTTTTACCAGGGAACACCTTGATAAGGAGGTCAATCGCGCCGGTGAACACCATCGTCTGCTTCTTGAAGTCTTCGATGTGTGTGCGCTCGGTCAGGAACTCTGGCATATAGCAAACCTGATGTCCCGTCTCCTTTGAAAGCATACCCGACGTGCCAGGAAGAATAGTTGTCCGCACAAAGACAGGAACATCTGGCAACCCCTTGATGAGCTGCTTCATGAGCGTCAAATCCTGCGTCCCGTCCTCTTCTGTCGGAACATGGATTTGCAGAAACGCAATGTCTATCCCGCTCAAGTCATCGTTATACCCTTTCGGCGGATCACTCACAAAGACTTTCGCGTCCTTATTATTCTCCTCAAGCCACGCCTTAAGCGCACCACCAACAAAGCCACAACCAATAATGCCAACTTTAATCATTGTAACACTCCAATTCGATTCAATTACATATGGAAAAACCTAACGGCCTTGGAAGTCATTAATCCTCTGATCAATAATTATTCCATCCTTAACGATAAGACAACCGTCCATCACCGCATTTCTGGATTCCGGACAACCATCAATCAGTGCATCCAGGTACGGAGGCAAGACAGCACTGATTGCCGCCGAGGTAGACTTGTAAAAAAGAGCCGGTGTATGATCTACGACATAATGCAAGACACCATCTACCATGTAGACAGGTTCGGAAATGGTCGTCGGAATGCTTGTCTCAATAGCACCCGCGCGGTCACAGCTAATATCAACAATCATAGCCCCATGCTTAAGCCGTTTGAGGTCGCCCGTATAAATGATATGATCCTTCCGCATCTTATCCCAGAGAATCGCATTCACAATGACATCATATTCACTCATCTCCTTTCGGAACAGATTCTCTGAATGGCGATCATATTGACGAATGTCTGCCCCCATAGAATAGAGAGCACGAATCGCGCCACGTGCGGCATTTCCGCGACCCAATACCGCGACCTTCGTTGAATAAGGAAATACGCCATGGAAGATGTACGCATGCGCAATGGCAGCTTCGCCAGCGATCTCATTATTGCGCCAGAAGAGATGTCTTCCTTCTTCATACATGTCTTCCCAAGCATAGGCCGTTAGCCTATGAGCTATCAACTTGTCCGTAATATCACGATTAAGCACGGCATGCACCCAGCCAAATATAGTCTGGTTGTTCAATTGTTCCAGGTAATCGGCGTCGCCAATCTTAGGATCGCAGACAACAGGTTGCGAAAGCACAACGTCCCGTTCCACGACATTAGCCCCAGCAGCAAGATAGTCATCATCGCAGAAGCCCAAGACATCGCCATACCCCTTCTCAAAGAACAGGCATTCCGCATGCTTAACCTTACACACATCGGCAGGAACAAGGGATCTACGCCGCTCATTCTCCTTATGCGAAATCGGGAATCCTATGGTATTCATTAGTTCTCCGCTCCTTACTGGACATCGGAAATTACAAAAACCCGCTTGCCTCGCTTGGTAAGCGGAATCTCCCTCACCTGCTCGACCGACAGATCAATGCGGTCACCAACAATCTCGCGCATTTCGGTCAGAATCTGCGAACAAACAACTTCAGGAACATCCACATCCGCTGGCACTACACGAATCTTAAGATGATCAATATCGGGCTGGTAGACCTGATAGGCCTTAAGTGCCGTCATATGTTTGGAAATCGGATACATAACGATGTAACCTTGAAGTGACCCACCTTGAGGAAGATGAATCGTCTCGGCGATACGACCATCCAGTTCGGCAATCGTGCGGTAAGGCAATTCAGCGTGCACTGGGCCCAATTTAAGTTTATCCCCATTCTTAAACCGAATCAACGGGAATGCGTATTCGTCTAGATTGGTGATAATTGCATTTCCTTCATTATCCGTCTCAACAAGGACATGATCTTCATTGACACAAAGCGATCCATCTTTAGCCGGTTGCGCAATCATGCCAAACTCAACGCATCCGTAGTTCTCTACGACAGGAGCGTTGAAGACTCGTTCCATTACCACCCGCTGAAACGAATGACACTTTTCGCTCTCGGTAACGATTGCCTTGATTTCGAGCTCGGCGAGATTAATGCTATGGTCCTCCGCCGCTCGGGCAAGCTGATATATTGAACTCGCATAACCATGAATATACCGGGGACGATACGCCTTGATTCTTTTCACTTCAGCGAGAACATTCGCTTCACTTTTCGCAAGAAAATGCGCGTCTACTACAAGACAACGGTTGATCTTCCCATAGACCGCGCGACGCAATTTGGTTTTCCACGTAACGCAGGAGGTCTCGTCCACGCCCTTCACAAGGACACGCTTGTCGCCTGGACGGATGCCGAACCTAAGAAGCCCCCGCCAGAGCGTTGCGTATGTGTAATCGAACTCGCTTCGACCGAAACGGAATGGTTCGCCCGTCGAACCACTGGTGTGCGTCCATCTGATCCTGCGCCGATTAGCCAACGCAGAGACGAAACACTCCTCTTTACCGCGAACATCCTTCTTTTCAATTACAGGAAAATCAGCGAGAGAAACAATCCTGCCTTTGAGACTTTCATAAGCGGGAACAGTACTGGCTGCGTGTGATAGAACAGAGTTCAACTTCGCGGCAATGCGTTTCTGAAGAGTTTCGCGATCCTCTGCATCTACGCAAACACACGCTTTCCATGCACGATTTATGTTTGGGTGCATAACGGTTTCTTTAAGCCAGAAAAGCTTTGAAGAGCAAGCCGAGAAATAGCTGCATCTACTCATGCCAATCCCTTTCTATCATTCGCATCGGCCCTGAAACGCATGTCGTTCCCGCAGGGACATCCTTGGCGACAACCGCTCCCGCACCGATCCTTGCGCCATAACCAACGCTGCATTTCCCAATGATCACCGCTCTGTCCGCACATCCCCAACTTCCAATCCAATATCCGCAAAACGATTTTTATAGAATGGAGTTTTTGCTGCAGCACCCAGCAAATCCATTCGCCGTTTCCAGTTGATTGCCGTAATCTCATCCGCACTCCTTCGCTCGCAAGCAATCATCTCCGTCGCAAGGCGAGCTGGTTCCGGACGCAGCATCTGCTTGGCGAAAAAAAATCAACTTCTTCGCATTCATATTCACCGCACTCCCAGTTGATTTGCAAGACTACACGTTTCAGGAGATCTCAAATCCGATTCGCTTTCCGTAAGCACCCCCAAAGCCGCGGCAATGGTCTCTACATGGCTTTGGCAATTAAAGTAATTGTAAATCACCTTGGCATAGTGAAGACTTCTGTTCGTCCTCCGCTCAGAAAGCGTCAACGCCCGAATGACATCACCCGCTGCAAACGTCAACTTACGCACCGCATCCCTCATCGACAAGCGATGGTTTTCAACTGACGGCGCACGCAAAAGCTGCTCGTAAACACGACGATAAAGACGAACACTAGCCTCCTGCCAGCAACTGACGAGCATGCGACGGCTCTCAAACTGTCGATTGGCGCATGCAAGATAAGAATGGAATGAGATCAATCGCTCGCCATCAGCCTTCCTGACGCAAATCTCTATCTCTCCATCCTCAACTTGCACACAATACGGCGTCACCGACCACGAAACGCGATCTACGGCAAAATTGACGTCTCCAACGATCGACCACAGCTGATTGGCATTCGACGACCAGGACGTCGGATCAACGACAAAATTCCCCAGACCGTAGAAAATCGGCTTCCCCTTGTATTCCTCGTAACCTTGCGGAACATGTGCGTGGTGGCCATGGATACAATCGGCCCCTGCGTCCACAAGCGAATGGTAGAAGTCGTGCAAACTCGGGCTCACCCACGGCGAATACTCATTCGCCGCATGGCATGAGACGATTACAAAATCGGCATTCCCTAAAGCCTTGACTCCGCGAATAGCCTCATAGAGCCAAGCGCCCTTCGCCGCGCATCCAGCTGTATCTTCCGTCGCCATACCGAACTGTCGCTCAGAGCAGCTAAAGACCGCGATGCGTTTGCCGTTTTCCTCCAGAATCATCGGCTGGCGCGCTTCTTCTTCATTGACTCCCGCGCCAGCAAATGGGATGCTCAACGATGCCAATGCCGCTTTTGTCTGCCGCAACCCCTCCTCGCCAAAATCCATCATATGATTATTCGCCAGCGAGAAAGCAAATCTTTCAACACCCCAACTTCTCAACTTCTCACCATTGCTGTGCAAGCAGAACCCGACCTTGCTCGACTTTGACAAACTATCATCACAGATCGGACCTTCCAAATTGGCAAGAACCAAACAATCCTTGAATTCATCAGGTATATGAACATTAAGGTTCTTCGGTATAAAATCTCCAGCAAGAATCATTTTGCATCCTCCCGCTCCAACTCAGTCAAAAATGACACCAGCCTTTTTGCAGCCCGATCAGCCCTCCACTCCCCGATATCTGCTAATTCCATTTTGCCTTGTAGCAGACAAACCAGGCCATCAACATCCCCTGCATGATACAAACGGTCCTCCGGTAAAATCGTTGCGCTCGCCCCTGCCTCATAGGTACCGAATACGCACATTCCCTCCTCCATCGCCTCGTTTAGGGTCGCCCCCCATCCCTCTTCACCATCGCTGGAGAGAATGTACACATCATGTTCGCGCATCAACTCCCGCACTTGATCCGCCTTGACGAACCCTCGGAAGCAGATATTCGCAAAGCCATTCGCAGCAGTCTTCAATCGGTTTTCCTCACGTCCTTCTCCCACGACTGTCAGTTCGACATCCTCCAACCGCTTGACAGCTTCAATGATTGTAATTGTCCGCTTCCAATCCACCATTCGACCAACCCAGAGAATCCTTAGGGGTGAGTGAAATTGACGGATGCGAGGTTGCACCGTATCGGACGGCTCCACAAAATATCCCCAGATTCGAATTTTGTCATATCCGACAATTCGTCCGCCGGGTATCCGCTCGAACTCCAGCTTCGGTGCGCGGAAGAGGCAGAGTGGATTCCCACGGAACAACCCAACAAGCCGCGCCATATCCCGCGCCGCATGAATGCCCTGCGCCAGATAGAGGAATTTTGGGCTAGAGAAAAACCTCATGAATCTCCATACGCGAATGAAATATCCGGGATTTAACAGCCTTAAAAACCCCATCGGCGGTTTGAACCATCTTTCAGACGAATAAACGGTCAAAAGCCCCTTCCTCAAACGACGCTGGATCAAATCGAGATCTCGCATCGTCTCAATCAACGCAGGCACTTTTTCCAAATCCTGACGATTCTCCGTGCGCACGAGTTCCGTCCGAACGGACGCTTCATTGTCCCATCCGAAAATTGCTCGAACTCGATCATGCACATCTGTATGATAGTAATAAACCGCACCATCAACCAATTGCGCAAATCTCCGCCACATCGACATTAGATGCGGCGAAATAGAGATCGTGGAAATCGCAACCCTTGGCATCATTTCACTGCTCCATTTCCAGATTCTTCCGGATGATGCTCATCCGTCCATCCCAACCGGGTCATCCGTCGCATACACGAACTTAAAGCGCCCCCCGAGCATCTCATTGATTCTCGTGCAGAAAGAATCAAGGTGCGCTGATAAGCAAACTGATCGTATCATTAAATTCATACGTTCTCAACCTCCGGGTATAATCGCTTGATGTGCCACCGTCTTAAAGCAACAAAATAGCAATGTCGGCGTAGAATGGCATATAACAGTTTCTTCAGAAACTCAATCCGGCTTCCAACAACAGGATGGCTCTTGAGCCAATTCCAGCGCGCACTCAATGAATATGGAGTCCCTGGTCTCCATATATTATCCCAATCACTCCTCTGCAAATCAATCTCCGAAACCCCAGCCCTACTCCCGAATTTCGCCGAAGCTTCGCTGTCAAATGTGCAATAATCCTGCCATGCTTTCGCCGCCTTATAAAGTCCATCACGATTCGTCGGCTTATAGTTTGAGAGCAGCGTACCTCCAGTACGGTAATACACATACCCCTCATAATCAACCGTACACCATTTCGCCCCCGCCATTACAAAGTTAAGATTGAAAATCAGATCTTCACATGGCATTCCTTTAGAGTCAAAAAGAAAATTATTCCAGGCAGAACCGTGCTCTGTAATAAAGTCTACGGAGTAGACTTTATTACAGGCATAATTGAACAAGCATTCTTTCAAAAGAGCAGCTATAGCTCCAGGGCGCAGTTTTCCCAGATACTCGTCTCTCGGCACATCGTGCTTTTGGAGATTCTCCTCCACCCAAATCACATTCACCCCGAACAGCCCAATATCACTTCCTGTCTTCATCATTTCCGCAACGGTTCGATCGTAAGTCTCCGAGCGAACCTCGTCATCACTATCTACAAATGTAATGTAGCGACCTTTTGCGGCCCTCATACCTGCATTGCGCGCGGCACCCAAACCTTGATTGTCTTGCCTAATGAGTGTAACGGCACTATCGAACCAATTTGCTTCAACAGGAACAATCGAGCCATCGTCGACGACAATAATTTCATCATCCGGCCCAATAGCACGCTGAACGGAGGCAACACACCGCTGCCAACACTCTTTCTTGGTGTTATAGCCCGGGATAATTACCGAGATCCTCATTTCACCGACCCCCAAACAATACCCTCGCGACTTTCGGCGCACACGCTATCACGAAACGATGGAAAGCACTACATCCTAAGATGGGTATAAATAGCACGAGAAACATCGCGCTAATGTTATAATAGTACATATCGTTAAAACCTAAAATCTTTCCTACTACCTTTATAAAATAAAGACACATTATATGGAACGCATAGATTGAAAAGCTTGCTCCTGCAAACAATTGCGCCAACTTATGCTTATCCGGGACTAATGCAAAAAGTCCATAGCTTCCGGCAAGGGGAACAATAAACTCGGAGAACACGCATCCCTTAAGGTATAGATAAGAAAAACAAAGCGCAAACAAAAGGCTCACAACGCCCACCCATACATATACCCTTGGAAGTCCATAAATCCTTAGGTGCATGCCTATTGTGTGAAGAATACCAAACCTCGATAACTAAGCACTTCCTCGGGGATATCAAATCGAGGCATGAATACCCAGAGCGAAATCGAACAAGTTACTAGCATTAGACTTGCCGCATGCGATTTTCTAATCACATACAGGAGCAACGGAGCAATCAGCATCAGAATCAACAGAAAACGAACAAACCAAAGCGGATTACAAGCCGGATTGTTTGGTAGCCATAACCCCAATGAGGACAGGATTGTCACAAAGCTCATTGTATACGGCATATCAGAATGAAATGCGCTCCCGCCAAGATTGTGATAAAGATGAACGAATGGTAGATATATAAGATTTATAGTCACATAAGGAATAAGCAATGATTTGACTCGCTTTATCATCGCAGCTTTCCACCACCCATTCTCGTTTGCGCCACCGACAAACAAGAAGCCACTTAATATAAAAAACAATGGCACCCCAACCAGGCAAAAAGGATGGAATTGCATAACGCTATGATACAAAGCATCCCCTTCGATAAAGGAGCGTGGAATATGATGCAAAACTATTATGCAGGCTCCCAGAAATGAAAGCCACGATATTTTATTACTAAGTGCGCTATCAATCTTAACCATATCATTAAGCCCTGTTCTTTAAAAATTCGGCCGCCCGCCTAAAAATGTATATTGGATTATGCATACACAGCGATGCAACACGAGCCGGCCATAGACCAATATGCTGCACTATCCATTTGATGAATTTCTGACGCGGGGTGAACCAAGAAGCATCAAAGTGATGGATTGAAAATGTGTGTTCTGTCAATGCTTCGATTCTTCCGCTCGACATATTCTTCGGATTAAAGTAGTCACGAGGATAAACCGTCATGCATCCTATTCGCTGTACATTACCATTATCATTCTGCAACCCCATCCGCGCAAGAGTCTCAGACTGAATATTTGGCGATGCAACAAGATTTAAAGTTCCATCATTATTTACAAACACCTTATCATCATACGCGTCTCTCATAGCCTTTATTGCTAGATTCCCAACTTCCGAGCCAAATCCCTGACCCAGATTGACCTTTGTCTTCGACTCAAATCCACAGAAGGCTCCATCGCCCAAAAGGGAATCAAATGGTCTAAGGGCCTCAACATCAGTATCTAAATAAATCCCGCCATATGTGTATATGATATCTAGCCTTGCATAATCCGGAACAAATCCCCATTTCTTGGCTCTCAGTGCGCCCTCCATATAGGGCTGCTTTGTGAAATCATAATTTGTCTCATTCCATTCTTTAATTTCATAATCTGGCATTACTTTATGCCAAGACGCAATGCACCGTTCGACGCGAGCAGGCTTCCTCCCTCCGCCTAACCAACAATAATGGATAACCTTTGGTATCATCTTTTTCTCCATGCGTTCTGAATATACCGTCCTGGGTTATTATAATTGATTACTTTGGCATAATTCCCAACTGCAGTAGCATTTTCAGGTATGTCTTTTGTCACCACACTACCAGCCCCAATTGTAACATTTGACCCGATTACAACGTCTTCCACAATGCAAACATTCGGTCCGACATACACATTCGAACCAATAGTGGCACTTCGACCATCATTAGAGCCAATCGTCGTAAACTGTGATAGATTACAATTATTACCAATCACTGCAGTAGGGTTTACTACCAACGGTCCCCCATGACTAACATATAGGCCATAACCAATCTTAGCAGTATATGGTATTTCTATGCTGTGACCACGCCACAGTCGCCAAATCATCTTAACGAAAGTACCATACCAACAATCTCGACACCATTGCATCAGGCGAAAAGCAATATGCCACCGCATTGTCCGATCACACACAAGACGACGCAGAAGCGCCCTCCCATCAGAGCGGCCAGTATATCGATACAAGTCACTTTTTATATATTCAATAGCAACCTTTATCATGGCTTCATCCCTTCAAAAGAAAAGTAATCTTCTGGCAGATTCGGCTACCAACATATTTACGCTCATCATCATCAAGCCCCCACCCCCACAATACTACGCAGAACACTATCACAGAAGATGAACCAACAATCACAAATCTCATGAGACCATGATGCATTACACAGAGAGGAATCAAGGCTATTAAGATTGTAGGGACTGCAACGAGAAGAAGCTTCATCACCACATTGGTTAGCCATGACTTAACTGACATGCGCAAATCTGCCTTAGCTACATATATATCCACCAACATCACAAAAGCAGACGATAAAACCAAAGAGAAGCCGACTGAACAAGCCCCTAATTTCAAATACAATCCGCTCAGCAGTATCGGGAATGCGGCAACATATGCGAGACTTCGCAACGCTCTATGCATTCCTATTTTTCCAGTAGCTCCAATTGCGATTCCATGGCCTTGTGTAAGCTTATCAATCAAGAAAGCCAACAATGCATATCTGCACAACTCTATTGCATGAGCAGGGGGTGTTTTCAACCAGAAATTCATTACAGAATCTAATTCCAGAAACAACGGAATCGCAAAAAAGGATGTCATGAGTGTTGCATATTTTGATGTTCTGATTGCCATCTTTTTAACTCGTTCAACATCACCCTCTCCATATGCAGTAGTTATAGCCGGCGTAAACGCTCCGAGCATCGCTCCGCTTAGTGCAGCAGTCTCACCCGCCAACTGTGTACTAACAGACATAGCCGCGTTAACTTTTGAGCCCAGCCTATTGTTTATCGCGATCGAAAGCCCTTGTCCACGAAACAACAACCCAACTAAAGCAACCAATTCCCAACCGGCAAAGGTCGCAATTTGCTTCATTCGGTGAAAATCCATAAACGCCGTTGCGCGGAACTTACACTCCGGGAACCACAGCACTGCCAATACACCCATTATCACATAAGGGACACAAGTGATCACGCAGACGACAACTGCATAATCTACAAGCCAATATTTTGGAACTAATGTCATATAGTAGAAAAAGATTGTGCGTACGACAGTCTGCCCAACTCCAATCAGCGTCATCTCTGCTATATTCTGCTTCGCTAACAGCATAGCCACAAAGGGAGACGATAACATCCCCATGAGGCAACTTATACATGCACACCTCCACAGCCATATGCAATCATTTAATTGAGAATCAGGGACATGCACCCATCCTTTTGAAATCGCATAAGCTCCAAGGGGGTAACCTACGAAAACTAATAGCAAGGGGATAATCGTCTGCATTACAACAGCGACAGAAAACCACTCTTGCGAATTCTTCATTGCCAGACCTTTATCTGGCGCAACGTTGTATTCACCTATGGCAACTGCAAAATAGCGACCAATCGCCGAAGATAGCTGGACATTTATGAAACCAATGAACACTGTCAGTCCACCAATTACATTAAATAACCCATAGTTATCATGTCCCAATGCGCTGAGAACCCACCGCACAGAAAACAAACCGCAGGCAATATTAAACAACGACCTACCATATGTCGCTATCACATTCAGAAATATGCGTTTATTTGCGGTCATATCAAAAGATACTATTCATCTACGTAATCCGCATAAAAGTGCGAAACACAGACACCACAGATCTCATGTCCTGAATTCTGAAGTTCAGCTAATTTTGAACGCAAATCCCTGCTCTCCGATTCAAGGTACGTGTTCGTCACACGCCCATCACCAATCTTTCCAGGCAACAGGGATTCTCCGCATATAGTTGATTTTGAATCTCTTTGAAATTGCCTATATCCTTCTTCGTCTTGGTCTATGCGGACTTTAATGACATGAGCATTCTTTGCATCATCACAGTCGACACATTTGGCTTCAACAACCAAATATCCTGGTTCATTTTTGAGAACACGATGCTTGATCATACCATTTCCTTCGCAAAATCCAACATTTCACTTATCGAACTTGGGGTAATCTGCGTAATAATGCGACACGCAAACGCCGCAAATCTCATACGCCCCATTCTGCATTTCAGCCAGGTCTCTACGCAATTTATCGACCTCGGATGCTAGATATATACGACCTCTGATGCAATATAGGTCACCAGTCTTATGGACGCTTTCTTTACAAATCGTCCGTCTGCAAGAGATCTCCCATTCGCGAGTGTTATCATCATTCACGACAATCGTCGCAGGCAGTACATGACAATTATTAGACTCGCAACAGTCCATTTGTTGCGAATCAACAATCACATAACCATCATATCTTTTACTCATATCACCTCCTAAAATTTTCGTACAAGAAGAGACCACTGTGTCCCACATCGTTTAGATATACTCTTCAAATCCACGGAAGTGGACATTGAGGTCGTGGAGCGGGGCGAGGAGTTTGCCGAGGGAACAGTTTTCAGTGAGCTTCGCGAAGGCGTTGACATCTTTCGGGAAACACTTGCCGCCGTAGCCGCATTTGCCGTCGGGACCGGGGACGTAGGTGTGGGTGTCGTTGATGTAACCGGAGAGAAGGCAGCCCGTGTGAACCTTCGCCCAATCGGCACCCATCTTTTCGCAATACTCCTTCACCGCGTTGAAGTAGGTCACCTTGTACGCGCCGAAGACATTGTGGGAATACTTCGTGATTTCCGCCTCAAGCGGCGACATGACGGTGAACTTCTTCGAGGGGAAGACCTTGATGAGGAGATCGACGGCTCCGGTGAAGACCATCGTCTGCTTCTTGAAGTCTTCGATGTGTGTGCGCTCGGTCAGGAACTCCGGCATGTAACAAACCTGATGTCCCGTCTCCTTTGAAAGCATGTCGCTCGTTCCAGGAAGGATCGTAGTCCTTACAAACACCGGCACATTCGGCAGTTTGCGAATCAACTCCTTCATGAGCGTGAGATCCTGTGTGCCGTCATCCTCCTTCGGCACATGAATCTGCAAGAACGCAATGTCGATGTCCGAGAGGTCGTCATTATACCCCTTCGGCGGATCCGAAACGCGCACAACCGCATCCTTGTTGTTCTCTTCAAGCCACGCCTTCAAAGCGCCGCCGACAAATCCGCAACCGATAATACCAACTTTAATCATGACAGACCCCATTAAAGTTTTAGATGATAAATGTTAAATGCTTCACTACCGTGCCATCGAGCACTCGCGATACTCCACAACCAAGGCGTGTTGACTCAACCGTCTTCTTCATTTTAGATGTGAATATTATATCAAAGTTCATAGTGTCCACTAGCAATTCATCCACCTCTCACAACTCTATCCAATCAAGGCGTAGCGGACAATAGAGGCTCGTTTTCACCTTTACACAACAACGTACTTGCGAGGTAGTCCGCATAATATTTAACAAATCTAAGATACTGGTTTCCAAATGCGATCGCCGAGATCAGCACAGGGATGCACGCTAAAAGCCCAACAACAATCTTGCACACAAGTTGGTGCTCACATGCACATGTGCATCCTTTGAATGAAATTATAAATACAGACGGGAGCGCCAAGAAACAAAGCAACGACAACGAACGGCACATCCCGTAGAACGAGAGAAAAGAAAATCCCGAGATGAAAGCTCTTGGAAGATACTCTACAGCCCGAGCTAAAACATCAAACGTCTCAAGTTCGTCTGCTTTAATGTGAAACAATTTTTCTACTCGCGACTCTATCTCTACCGCACGAGGCCCACCTTCCTTTTTTATGCGATTGTACCAATCAGCCGCATCCTTAAACCTCTTTGAACATAGCCACTTCTCAATCACGGCACTTGAGATCGAGTTGACCATGTGTCCTAGGACATATGCAAAGGCAACAAACACCGTCGCACACAAAAATCCACCATCTGTCCATACAACTCTCGCGAACGCTATAGATCTCTCAGCAAACCCCAAGGTGTAAGCTGTCAACCAAAGAACCCCTTCTGCAACAAATCCGGGCATTATGTAGCCAGTGATATCGTACCAAGTTCCCCTAGATGAAATACTACTTATCATTCTCTAGCCCTCCACCATCTCATAGACTTTTAAAGGTTTGACAACATTCCATCCTGTATGCAACGCAGCAGACCCACGAAAATGCTGCAAGGACATACCTTGCGTCTTATAAACATTGCAATTATAAGCCGTCAGCGCATTGATTACTCTTCTTGAGGGGTGTGAGTTATCCGGACTTTTCGCAACAGATATAAAAGCAGAAACCTTTTTCGGCTGTAGAGGCTGCACCTTGGATCCAAATAACAGCGTTAATATAGTCGGACCAAGATTCTGAACACTACCATGATGCGGCACCTGGAAAAATGTCAAACGAGAAAAGTCTACTTGCCTAGCATACATCCTTGAAATCGCCGACATAAGGGAATCAATTCCTGCATCTCCCGTAAAAAGCAAAATATCTCCCGTGGGCATTCTCAGCGAAAAGATAATGCCGCTAAGATTCTCCGCGCTTGTATCACCGACATTAGATAATTTTCCTTGAACCGCAGGAACGTCCTTACCCGTCAAAACGAGTCTGTCATCGCCAATCCCATTACCGGTCGTTGGTGTAGCATTAAAATCTGGCAATAATTTGTCGTAGAACTTTTTATCAGGCCCCCAAACGTCTAGCAAAACGCCATAGGGTAATTCGTACGATTCGCCAGCATATAATTCGATTGGAGCCTTACCCTTTGAATTTAACTTCTGCGCAAACGAATATGCAGACTCCAAGCCTTCCTTGAGATGACTCTTTATGCTTGATGCGGTTACTCGGCCATCCTTAAACCATTTCGGCAGACCTGCGTGCGTCCATGGAGTATGCATCACCACCTTTCTAACAGTAGTGCTCTCGTAAATGCCAGGGATGCCACCAAAATGATCTGAATGTGGATGCGTATTTATTAGAATGTCTATTATCGTCTTCTCCTTCGTCAGGTTCTCATCGCCATAATAGTGCTTCTTGATATGCGCGACAACATCATTGGCTGAATAGGAGAATCCCCCATCAACAACCATTACAAATTGGCGATCATGGCGCGAAGACAACTCTTCACCCCATCGAATACAAATTGCATCCCCACTCTTGCTAGAGCCCCCCACGGCCAAAAAATCAACTTCATAACCAAATGTATCGCTCATATTAATCCCCTATCATTAATTAAGCCAAGAGTTTAGACAGACCGTCGGTGAGAACTTGCGGGGAGGCGAGGCCCATCTTCTCGAGTTCGTAGGTCGAAACGGCGATGGGTTGGTTGACGTTCTTGAGGGCGTATTCGACGACGATGCGATTGCGGGACTTGCAGAGAAGAATGCCGACGGTCTGGCCTTCTACCTGCTTGTCTCGGACCTGCTCGTCTATCGCCGTCATGTAAAAGCTCAACTGACCGACATCCTGCGGCTTGAACTTGCGCGTCTTGATCTCAATGACAAAGTAGCGATGGATGCGCACATTGTAGAAAAGCAAGTCGAGCCGGAATGCATCTCCGCCCACATCAAGCGTGCGCTCCTGTCCCGCATAGGTGAAGCCGGCCCAGAGGTCGAGCATGAAGCGGGCGACCTTCTCGACGAGCGTCTGCCGAACCTTGTTCTCACGCGTCTTCTTCTCAAGCCCAAGGAAGGTAAAGTCATAGGAAGCGCGGATCGCCCTGATTGCCGTCTCAGAATCGGCTATCGGCATCGTCGACGCAAAATTATTGGTCGAGCGACCGAAGTTCGCTGCAGCGTTATTGGCGATCTCGCGCACAAGTGTCGAACGCGACCATCCGTTTTCGGCCGCCAAGCGGGCGTATGTCAGGCGCTCAGACGAGGTCTCAAGTTTTTCAAGTAAGGCAAGATGACTAAACCACGGCAATTGTGCAAGAGGCTCTTGCACAATTTGCTCACGCTCTGGCCATGCAACAGCAAATGCCCGCATATACTTAAGATTACGCGTTGCAAAGCCCTTAGCCACAGGGAATTCACGCTGTAGATCCTCAGAAATCGTTTGAATGATCTTTGCGCCCCATCCTTCTCGCTTCTGGCGATCGAGAATCGCGCGTCCAATGTCCCAATAAAGAAGGAGCTGCTCGACATTGACCGCCACCATCGCACGGAACTGAGCGTTCCGAACGCGATCCTTGATGGACTGAATCCACCGTCCGTAATCAGAAGGCAGCTTTGTCATACGAGTCATACCAAATTAAGCCTCCAAAGGTGCCGGTTCTGGAACGGTATAGAGCTCACCGTTCTCATCCCGAAGGTCAGGGAAGAAGGCGAGCTGGAGGGCCCTGGCGAAGCGAAGACATGGCTCGGTGAATCTTTTATCCTTGCCATGAAACGCAATCACAGCCATCGGCAATGCCATCGAAATCAACTGGACGCACGCCTTGGTTTCTGTACTCAACGCACATCCGTGCAATTTGTATGTCAGCCTTCTCATGTAAGCAGTTCACAAGTCTCTTTTGCCAACACCTCTATCCTTTCATTACTGCCACACAGCCCTCTAAGAACCTTGAACCAGTAGCAGCTCTCGTTCGCCTCTTTCACTGCTATTGCAACTTTATGGACAAAGTCATCACGGCACTCTTAACTCACCCACTTCACCCTCACGCCGCACCCAACAAATAATGTCCCATGGGAGGAACCACTCAAGGCAACTGCAGAATTGGACGGCATCAATTCTAGACATTTTATAAGGTGTTTAGAGTGATTGTCAGTCTCATCAACCCAGGGGCGGATAAGGATCTTTCTTGCCATAGGTATGCTTGCGCCCAATCTTTCCATCCTTGTTGTGAATGGATACATCTCCACCACCACCGGCTATAGCAAACTCTTTAGCATACTTCATGGCTTCGAGTTTAGTGTTATACACTCCTGAAGCGCGTTTGGCGCCCTCTTTAACAACACCCCAACCATTTGGGTTCGGAGTTACGTGGTAATCATTCCTGTTTGCCATATAATTACTCCTTCAAAATACTATGCTGGCCCCATGGTAAAAAAGTTCTTTTCGCACTACGCTCCGCGTCCGCTGCAGCAGCCGCAGATGCCCGACATGAAAGAAATCAAACGTTCCGTATGTAATCACATTCGCCATTTCTCTCTCCTCTCATATTTGCCATCTTCTGGCAATCCCAGCACTCAACCGCCAATTCGCCGCCTCGCATTACCCCTCATCCGCTCAATCACCGTCATTCCACTAACCACGCCACACACTCCAAACTCACTCTTCCCCATCGCCGCCAACACATTGAGAAGTTAAGAGTGGAGGAGTGGGGAGTGGGGGAGTTAGCGGGAGCGGGTGCTTTTCAAGATACTTTGCAGTAGATTCCGCAGTTCACAGGTCTCTTTTGCCAACGCCTCTATCCTTTCATTACCTCTATCCTTTCATTACTGGACACTTCGGGAACACAGGAGGAGGTGGAAGGTGGAGGTGGACAATGGAGAGATTCAATCCTTCTGTTCGTCTGCGACTCACGCCGCACCTACTAAAGCCAACAACTCAATCACCATCATTCCACCAACCACGCCACACACTCCAAACTCACTCTTCCCAACCACCAACCGGCAATTCCTTCGTTCCCACCGCCCTCACGCCGCCCCCAGCAATTACAAGAGTCTTCTCATAGTGGTGCCAGTGTGTCGCTTAACCAAGAATAGCAAACGGATATACTAAATCATTCGGATGATACTGTGGTGTCTGTTGGGGCGCTAATATTAACATTTCCCTTTCAGCATACACATGAGCATCACGAGTCGTATACACATTACTCATATATCCTGGCAAGAAACTTTTCTTGCGCTCTTTTGCACCATCAATAAGAAGCGATGTGTACAACCCGCCAGCCTCTGGAGATTCTTCAGCTCCTTGCCCCTTTGCACAAGCATACATTCGGACAGAATTACTGGATCCTCGCACACGAATATTATTTAGGAATGTATTTCTAATCGCCTGTCGACGAAGCAACTTTTGCCATTGCCTTTTATTAATAGCAAATGATTCATTGACCAACTCGGAACCTCGCGAATCCATTGCGGCAACGACCATTCGTCCATCATCACTATCGGGCTTACCACGGCAACAATCAAAAACAGCTGTACCAATTAAAGGCGTCATAGATTCGGAATCGACATGTTGCTCAGTATCATTTAGACAACAATAAATGTGTCCGCCGACCTCACAGCCATGCCCTGAAAACGCCAAAAAGACATAATCGTTTCGGTATGTCCGTATATATGCCTGAACTTCTTCTATGTCAGGATGAGGAAGCAAGTGAATCTCGTTATTTTCCCAGGCTCCGCCAAGTTCACTTTCCAGAAAATCCTTCCAGTTCTGCGCGTCTAACCGCGCCCCTGGAAGATCGTCCTGATTGGCTACATGACTTGATTCAATTATTATGGCACACCTATTCATGCACACACCTCCGATTCTTGTAGCTGAGTTGTTAAACAGTTTGAAAGAGTTGTCGGGATAAATGTTTCAAATAATCCCGAAGCAAATGCTATAATTGCCATGCCCTCAAAACTATTTCCAACATTCTTAAGCACCCCAGGGCACAATGGCGACAAAGACAAAAGGACTCCAGCATAACCAAACACAATCCCAGATATTAAATGTCCGAATGTATTCCAAAAATGCAGCCATTTCCCCGCATTACTATCAGTTAAATTCAAATTCGTCCGACGAACATTAGCTACAATCGAACCAAGCAGCCCATACATAAAAGACCACTTGATGCAACTTATCCCATCACCAAACATATAAATACCCAATCCAATAAATATCCCCATTACCAAGCCAACCAGAGACGTGAACCAATAAGACCACGTGCGAGATTTCTCAACGATTCGATCTTGATAATAACACTTCGCCCGTTTCAATAACACCAGCGCGTCTTTGACGTTTTCATCAATTGCTAAGGCCATCGCCTCACCAATCATCTTCTTAAAACATTCTCGATTTTCTTCGTCAAGTCCGTTGCACGGCAAGCCTTCAATCGACATAGCACGCGACATTACAATCGCGCTCTTTTCCGACATCGACTCTTTCTTCCCATATCCTTTGTAGAGCCAGTCGATATCACCCTCAATATCGATAAATATCACATAGTTATAACTGTCCAGCTTCTTCCCTTCCGCAATCTCCTCATCCCACTTCTCCCGAATCAACAATGATAATTCAATCGGATCGTCTTTCCAATGATTCTTAACCGATGCAGCAATTTCCTGCCGGTACAATCTAACTTCTTCTGAAGGCGCTTTCATTGTCTTATCCAATCAAAGGGTGAACGGCAAACGGGAAGTGATGTAATCTTCTGCCCCCATTATAAACAGGCGTCTGTTGAGGGGTAAGTTCAGCATTAGCCAGTTCAACCGCATCTTTCACAGTTAAAACATTCGACGGCATACCTCTAATATAATACTCTTTAGCGCAAGCAAGCATTGTTCTTGTGAACGAGTCTTCATCAGCAGCCTGCTGGCCAAGCGCTGCCGCATATACCTTGACACAGCCTATCTCGCATTCCGCAATGGCCGCCTCATATGATTGTCGTGTATCAGCCCCATTAAGTAAGAAATCATCTACCGCAAATTTCTCCAGTGATTCGCCAATGATCTTTCTCTCCCTGCGACAACAATCAAAAATCATTGTCACCCTGGGATTCTTGGGATTCATCTCCAACTCAGAAATCGTCTCATAATCATTCAGATATATATGTGTACGGGGAAGACCCAAGCGATCCTTGACAACATCTCCATGCCCCGAAAACAAAATCATAGAATAAAAGTCATCTTTTGCCTTTGAAATCTCAGTTAGAACAGATGGTTTGTCTTTACCGGAAAGATCAACGACCTCATCCTCTTTCCAACATCCCCCCAGAGAGGACATTAAAAACTGCTTCCATGCAGCTACGTCCGCTTCCACGCCTTTAAGTTTCTGTCGGTAATCTCCACCAATGATGAATGCTGTTCTTTTCATTTGGCCTCCTTGGAATACTGTGAAATACTATGGGGTGTAGAGTAGTGCGGAGCGCCCCCGCAGGATACGCCCGCCCCCTCATCGAACCGTACGTGCAGTTTTCCCGCATACGGCTCTCCGTGTGGGACTGGTTTCATCAGTTTCGCTCCCCTTCGCCCCTCGGCTCCGTTTCACATTGATTCCGATGGATGCTCCTCCATATGGACGAGCGGTTTCCGACGCGCCGCCACATAGCGGATTGTCCCCTATTGTAGTCTTTCGACATTATTGTTCTCGCCATTTGATTTGCATCGTCCCTTTTACACGCAGAGGCCCTTCGCTCCACAGGCATTACCCCGCTTCTCTGCTACTATGGCCTCATCCGACTCCTCGTTTCGCTTTCGCGCACCCGCTTGCGCGCCCTTCGGGTTCGGCTTGCGCCGAAGGTTCCCTTCGAGCTCCGCTCTTCGGTGCATTCCCGCGAGGCCTCCCAAGTTCCTGACTGAACTTTCCGAACACGCGATCCTCCTATGTCCCGCCGCGTTTCAACTACCCAAGTCGATTCGATAGTCTCCTGTTGGCTTCATGATGTCAGAACACTGGCCACGCGGAACTTTGGTAACGAGACTTTACGAAGGAGATTCATTTGCATTATCGCTTATCCGTTTGTCCGGCGAGACTCGCGCACATCGGTCGCCCTCTGCACGCCCCGCCTTCCTAACTGTACGTCGACTTCTTTACAGTAATGATTCCTTTCATTCATTTAGTTCAGCCGAGTTTTGCTCGGCGTACCAAACCCCATGGCAAAGAAGTTCTTTTCGCACTACGCTCCTCGCCCGCTGCAGCAGCCGCAGATGCCCGACATGAAACCGGACATGTAATCACATTCGCCATTGCTCTCTCCTCTCTTTTGCCATCTGCTGGCAATCCCAGCACTCAACCGCCAATTCGCCGCGTCACAATCCAAACTCACTCTTCCCCGCCGCCTGCCGGCAATTCCTTCGTTCCCACCGCACTCACCACTGCACCACCCAAGATATATAATGGCATCATTTAGCACTAAAAATGCGACTCCCGCACAAAAAGCCCATTCCCAAAAAAGGAGCACGCGAAGGAAGCGTTATTTCTGACTGGATACTCAAGACATCTTCTGTTTCACCATCTACTCCTTCAAATTCTTTTGCCAGCCTTGACATACACGAGTCCCACTCGCTCATGATCATGTCAAAATAGGTATTGAATAAGGCTGGGACTTCTTTTACTTGCTGATGTGCTGCCATAAGAGTAATAAACCACTCCAATAAGAATGTACTCGTAAAATCTCGGCCCCTCTTTTCCCACATCGACTTATATTGTTTTACAATACAAATAATGGCCTGATCATTTTCATCTGCCAATGATTTCGAACCGACAAAATATGGAACAACGTCAGACAACCCAATTCTCGCCATCTGGCGAAGTCCATCATAATCCAATACACTTACTATTGACCTCGAGCAATTTTAAATGCCTTAACTGCCACTGTCAACGCGCAAATCTCATTTTTCGTCATTATAACGCCTTCCTGTGTTCCATGCAAAAATATCGTCCCGGAAATCATCAAACGTAACACTGATAACTATTCATGCGTATGACATCTTCTCACAAACTATCCAACCCTAACTCATTTTTCATCGCATTCACAACGACCATCAGCTTTTGATCCAACTGAGCAAAATCATCAACGGGAAATCCCTTTCGTGATTCCTCGTTCCAAAACGCCTGATACGCCTGGCACATACTTGCTATTTCTATTGATCCATAAAACATCACATTCGACATGATCTCCGTTACTTTAGAGAAGTTATCTTTTATCTTTTCTTGATATATTGTTCCAAGGATGTTGGCTCCATCTTGATTACCTCTTGTCGCATATGCAAAACCTACTAGCAAATTCATAAAGCCAAAACAGCTAGCAAATTCCCGATAAGCCTTCTCCCTCTTTGCCCTCTTTTCGTCTTCCAGTTCTTTCTTTTCGCGCCGTTTGTGCTCTTCAACATCCCTGTTATGAGCGCTTCGATTCAAAGCAAATGTGATCAAGCCGTTAACTATCACGCCCAGAAGCGTGAACACACTCCCGATAACAATTCCAATTGTTGTTTCAGATATGCAGCAACCAAACATTCCCATTACCTCAAATCGATGACCAATCAATTATTCGACCCTATCAACTTTTAACCCACCGGCAACCAACCTATACGAACCTGCGGCAATCACACCGCGCGGGGAAGGCCCTACCTAGCCGCTTGAGATGCCGTACAAAGCATCAACTTGATTTAGAAATAAATTTCAGTACCATGTCTTTTTCTTGTTCCAAATCATTTTCAGTCACCACACTAGCATAGTGCTGTAAACCGTCAAACGCCCGCATCGCGGCCCCATAGACCTTATCACCATGAGCAGGGAGACGGACTGTTGCCATGAGGCGATCCCTTCCGAGACCTTTATTGCGCAACTGCTGAAAACGATAATTCCATTTAATCCAGTGGTCCGTCGTATCCACTGGAGTCTTCATTATGAAATTTAGCGGCTTGATTACATGCATAGAATCACCTTCGCCGACCGCAAATGGGACCTGAAACTTGTAGTCTCCGTCGCAGTTAAATTCATGAACATGATGCTTGATCTTCTGATCATCAAGATAGCGCTTAACACGATTTCGCATCTCACGCTCGTAATATCCTTCGCGATCAACAAAGCCACGCTCGACAATATGCGCGTACTGCCGATCCAACTCTTGCTCAACATCATCTGTCATTACGGACATTGGTTCGCAATACCGAATAAAACCCTCTCTAGGGCGGATTAGATTCGCAAATGCAGTCTGTCGCACTGTAGAATCCAAACTCCAGAGAAGTTCATCAGTATAACAAATATCGTTCTGTACACACTTAACGACATCTCGGAATAATTTCCTGTCCACCTCGCAAAAGAAAGAATGTATCCGCTTTGCTACACCACCGTTTGAGGCAAGACGGTAAATAAGCTTATGCTTTTCTTCGCAGTAAAGCAGAACGCCAAAACATGCGAATTCCGCAGTTTCAACATAGGGACGATATGCTACTGGCACGACAGTGCAGAAAAACCTATTGCACGCTTCCATCATTCCACCTCCTTCGCTAATGTTTCTTCTACATCCTCAAAGAATCCGGCATCATACTCCATCAAGCTATCCAACCAAACATCTGGCATTTGGGACTTCACATCGGAAAGCAAACCATCATCGACAAATTTCATGGCATCCGTCCGGAATCCATCCCTATCTTCTTGCGAAGTACTCGAGTAGAAATCTCGAAGTATGTGGTTACGCATGAATTCATCACGATCGAAGCTTTTGTCAAACGCGGAATTGTGGTCTATTATGTATATCAACGGGAAACGACTGGAAGTCATCAACAAGTTACTGTTCCCATCGGTTCTGTCGCAATTCCTGATCATACGATCAAACATCAAGATTCTACCCATAGTACCAACATCAACCCTCTTGGCTTTAAGCTCATTAGAATTCAGCACATCCTTCACATCGCCAACAATCCTTGAGCCAAAAACATACGGACATCCGCTATTGACCAGCCTTGGAGCATTGCCGCCTTTTGCGCTATTCCAAGTCTCGAACAATCTCAACGGAACATCAAGAATCTCAAACTCTGGAATTGGCAACTGAAGGTGGCGAGCAATGTTTGCACAAATCCATTCCTTACAAAGGGTTGCGAAACCTGCATGAACTCCCTTGCAACAGTACTCAACGCCGTCAAAGGTTTTGCACAGGATTGGTGATGTCACCCCCTGTTGTAATATGCGGATAATTTGCGTTACCTGCTTCATGTTTTACTTCAACGATTTTCGATTATTATCCCATATGAAATGTAACCGAATCGTCTCAAAAGCGAATACTATGGAATCAGCCCCCTTGGCAAAGAAGTCCCCTTCGGAATACTATGGGGGCAGCCCCCGTGGGAAAGCAGTCCTTTCACGATACGCTCCCGCCCCGTGGGGTATGCAGCCGAATACCTCACATGCGGCTCTTTCGCCGCGCTCACCATGGGCCTTACATTGCTCATGTCTATGCGTATATTATACCATGTTTGGTAACTTCTGGGTTACCTCACCCGAGTTTGCCACTTCATTTTTTGAAAAGCGCGGTTTGAGCCAATGTTCACGCGGGTCGCGTGAAAAATCCGCCATAATTTTTAGCACCTACATTTCAGAACGCCTCGACGCCTGACTTGAGCGCCGCCAGACCTCCTTTCGTGTATATCCTGTCCGCGTTGTCGATGCCGAAGGCCGAGAGGATGCGGCAGATGTCCTCGCCTGACGCGTTCTGCATCATGTAGTATTCCTGCGGCAGCTCGCAGACCTGCCAGTCGCGCAGCGCGGCGGACAGGCGCGCGCCGGACATGCCGTACGACCACTTCAGGTCGCCGCCGTCGTCCCTTTTCGTCTCCGCCGCCGCGACCCTCCGCTGGATGAGGCGCATCATCGTGAGCGCGATGAAGCAGACCAGGAGGTGGGCGTGGATGTGCTCCGGGGTGTTGACGAACACCGGACGGGCCTCAAGCGTCCCCTTCATCTCGCGGAACTGGTCCTCGATCTGCGTCAGGCCGTGGTACTTCTCGATGACCTCCCTGTCGTCCATCTCCAGCTCCGACGTCGCGATCTGGTAGTGGCCCATCAGCTCGTTGAACTCGTTGAGCTTGTCGTCGTCGATCATGGCGATGAGCTTCGTCCCGTCCAGCACCTCGCCGTTCCTGCCGTTCACGACGTCCTTCCTCAGGAACCGCCTGAGGCTCCTCGACTGCGCCGCCGTGACCCTGAACCCCGCCGGGTTGGCCCTGAGCCGCTCGACGAAGTCCAGGAACTTCCCGTGCTCGAACACGTCGCGGTCGTAGAAGGCCTTGCTCCAGTACACGACGACCTTCTCCTTTATCCTGCGCCTCTTCCCGTCCTCGTCGTACACCGTCCGCTCCACGACCCGCGACTTGTGGCGGAACCTGTCGCTCACGACGTTGTACCCGTCTGGCGAGACCGCCCACCTGCGCTCCGCGGCCGTGCTCTTCCGCAGGCTCTTCGAGACGATGTAGCCGTTGCCCGCGTCCGTGACGTGGCACATGTTCGTGCCGGAGTACATGCCCCTGTCCGCGACGAGTATGAACCGGTCGAGCCCGAACGTGTCCACGGTCTCCTTCATGGCGGGCCTCAGCGTGTGGTGGTCCAGCGTGTTGCCGGGGAACATCCCGAACGATATCGGGATGCCGTTGTCGTCCATGAACAGCCCTATCTGAACGATTGGCTGCTTCCTGTTCTCCTTGCTGACGCCGAACTTGCGCAAGCCGACCACGGTTTCTGCCGACCTGTTCCCGCCCTTGTCGGACACCTCCGCCTCGATGTCCGGATCCGCGTCCGGAATCTCGAAGAAGAAGTTCGTCACGTCGTAGAACACGGTGGACGGGTTGCGCCCGACGCCGCGCTTTATGCACGTGTTCATCCGGCGGATGATCTTCCCGGCGTTCTCGTCCAGCACGGTCAGCGCGTCGTACACGTTGTCGCCGTTCTCGCTCGCGACGAGCCTCTCGTAGTATTTTTCGTTCTGGTCCATCGTCGCGCACTTCGACGCGGGCTCGAGGATCCTGCCGTACACGAGAAGCCGAACGATCCCCTGGAGGTCGTACCGTATCTTGGAGGCGTGCTTGACGCTCGCGAGGAGCTGGCCGAGGCCGAGGGCGGAGAACACCGGGTCGAGGATGCACGCCGCGAGCCGCTTCGGCTCGCCCCTGCACTTCGGGTCGCCCGCCTTGAATCTGATGACCCACTCCTCCTTCGGCGCGTCGTTGACGTAGGGCTTTAGCGCGTCTATCAGCGGCCTGCCCTCGCGGAACGACTGGCGCAGCCGGTTCAGGAAGTCGGGCTTCCCGTCGTCGTGGCGCGACAGGGGGCCGAGGCCCAGCACGAGCCTCTTGCCCGATATGGGCTTGCCGTTGCGCGACAGGCGTCTCTTCGATTCGACGAGCCGGAGGTACGGCCTCTGGCAGACGGTGAACTTCTCGATGTGCACGACCTTCTCCTTGCAGGGTTGCAATCACACGAGAATTATATCATGTCTGCAGCGACGCCGCAAGAGGGAATATTGATTTTATTGAAGATTTCTATCGCGCTCCGCTTTGAACCCTACCGGCGAAGTGGCAAACTCGGGTTATACCATGTTTGGTAACTTCTGGGTTACCTCACGCGGGCGCAGATCGGGGAAGAAGTCCATCTTCAGGGCGCTGGCGAGCTTCGCCGCCGTGCGGAAGGTAATGTTGACGTCCTGGTGAAGCACCTTGGTGATGTACGGACGCGACACCTGCATGCGCTTAGCAAGCTCCGTCTGCGACACCCCCAGCTCCTTCATCCGGAACAGTATCCGCCTCAAAAACGCCGAACCGATTTTATCTATTGCGGTCATTCCCTTCAACCCACCTTCTCAGCATCCTCAATCCGCTTCCCCAGCCCACACTTCTCACATCTTGCCACACCGACCTTGACCCAGCCCTCTCCCACCCCGGCCTGATATTATCTTTCACCTCCGACATTCAATCCTCCCTCTCTCTACTTCCTTCGCTCCACCCCATCACGCCGCATCAAGGAAACACAAGCCCTTCCTCAAAGTGGTGCTGGGTGGTGCTGGTGTATGTCCAGTCAAAAGAGAATTTACACATGCAGCGCACGGGCGATACTATCCGTTGCGAAGTTCCAACAAGACATTTTCGACAATGTAGCCATCACTCATCAGCTGAAGGCCGTATTTCGGATCTGAAAGCTGGCGATATGTTTTCGTTGAATAGAACAAGTCCAATGCGCGCTCCTCGCTTATGGCAAGCACAGAAGCAAGTTCCATGATTATTCTAGCTGTCTTTCTCCAAAGGACGCTATCTCGCATGGGTCACGCTCCTTTCAATTCAACAGACTCAACATGCCTGAGATATATGTCTATGACCACTTGCGCGCTAATACATATCTGATGATTGACTTTCTTGTACGCAAGCTGACCCAAGGCCTGTTCTGCGGTTATCCGCCCGTTCTCGTAGTCCTCTACGGTATCAATCACGTTGTCATTTGCCACGCCGCCTTCGACAACATCATACTGGTTCTGCAGATTTCCACCAGCGCGGCAATCCACCACATAATCCAGCCAGGGGATATCATAAGCATCGAATACCTTATAGCGCTGTCCAAGATCTCTTCTGGCAGCAGCAGTGTCAAACTCGTAGGCATTCAGAAACGCCTTGCGATTTCTGCCGCGGCTTGCTATCGTCTTTGCCCACGACTCGGCCTGTCCGCGCAATTTTGTCAAATAGAAACCCTGTCCGAAATCGACCTTAGCCCGGCCTACATTTGCCAACGGGCCGCGCACAACCGTGTCCGAACCATGAAACAGCTTCATTCCCCAGCCTCCCAATTCTTCAGCGCGGTCACCGTATCATCAACAACCCATTCAAAGCTCTGCGTGTGCAAATCATCATACCTGCCCAGCAGTCGTTCGTGAATCAGATTCTGAGCCTTAAGCCGATCATGCATTTTCTGTCCAGAAATGTGCAATCTCCTGGCTCCACCTTCGATTGCCATCACCGCAAAATGTATGTGATCGTACATCTTGGACCTGGGCTTTGAATTCATTTAACTCTACCCTCCAGTACATTCAGATGACAATAACCTAAATACAATGGGGTCAGCCCACATGGCAAAGGAGTCACTTTCACGATACGCTCCGCGCCCGTGGGGTATGCAGCCGAATACCTCACTTGCGGCACTTTTGCCGCGATTCCCATGGACTTTTCTTTGCTCATGTTTATGCGTATATTATACCATTTTATTTCTTTCGCCCATCAGCACGTCTCGCTATCCATAGATTCATCCTCTTCCCCCTTCCTCCACCAGCGTCAGGATGACGCGCGGAGGAAGCTCCATCTTCATGATCGAGAAAAGTACAGCCCCCGCGTCCTTAAGCCACGCCGCGTTGATGCAGCTGCCGCAGTTCCCGTTCGCCTTGCCGATGACGCGGAGACGCCCGGACACTTCACCTCGAATCCGTGCGCCATCTCGCTCGTGCAGTCTTTCGACCCGTCGTTGACCGCGATGACGTCTAGCCGGTTCAGTGTGTCCGCGTCTCGGATGCGCACGCCCTACTGGATCCTCTCCACGGCCGCGTCGACGAGCTGGCGCGTCTTGGAGTCGAACGCGAGGCCGATGGCGATGATGGGCAACCCGCGCGCGCGATATGGCTCGGCATAGCCCTTCTCGCGGATCTGGGCGAGCGCGTCCGCCGCCGTCGCGTCGACCTTCAGCTCGAAAATGTAGACGCCGCACGGGTGCGTCGCGACGAGGTCGCCGCGGCCTGCCGTCTGCGTGACTTCGGGGTCGTACCGAAAGCCCTGCGCGGCGAGCAGCATACAGAGGGGCCGCGTGTAGGAGAACTCGTTCTTCCGCTCGAAGCCCTCGTGCGAACCATAGGGCAGCTGTGCGTAAAGGGACTTGAGGCCGTCGAAGAACGCATCAAACTGGCTCGCGCGCAGCTTGACGCCGAGCGAGGCCGACCACTGCGCGTCCTTCCCCGCGTAGGCCCCCGCAAGGAGCGCGGCGAGATCCTGCCGCACCTCCTCGTCCGGCACGCGGAGCGTGTAGAGCCCGTAGGAGTAGTCCGCGATCGTGAGGTAGCCCGTCT
>OIZT01000282.1_pt1 | contig 34155 bp, 36 predicted proteins | sample 1588611 | NCBI WGS metagenome assembly OIZT01 (sample SAMN03283278) | human gut metagenome | biome: human-associated habitat; material: feces | host: Homo sapiens | place: Peru | collected 2012
AAGTTTTATGAGTAATACTATCATCATGAAATACTATTAATAAAATAATACCTAGTACCACAAGAAAGCCTACAATAGAACTAATAATGATTATTACTTTTTTATTATTTTTTTTATTACTTACTCTACCATCAAGTAAATCATTAATATTAATACCGTAGTCATTACATATTTCTTTTAATAAAGCAATATCTGGAATATTCTTACCATTCTCCCATTTGCTGACAGCCTGATAAGTAACACCATATTTTAGAGCAAACTTTTCTTGTGTTAAACCACTTTTTTTACGAAGTTCTTTTATTAAATTGCCAACTTTATTTTGATCCATCATATCACTTCCATACTTAAAATTATAATATAATTTCTATATAAATACAATAGAAAAAAGAGATAAATTACTATCCCTTTATTATAAATATTCTTTTAAATCCTCAATATTTTTCTCTTGTATCTTAACATAAGTATCTACTATTTTCTCTACTTCTTTATCCATCTTTTTATCATTTAATATTCTTCTCCCCTCAAGTATTCCCATATTAGTACCCTTAAAGAGAAGCTCCGATATTTTAGCATCACTATCATCAGTCATAGTTCTCATCTCAATACCAAACCAAGTCATAGTCTTTTCCATCTTATTAGTCTCGTGTGGTTCATCATCACTATTATATTTAGAATAAATTTCATTAATATCTTCAGATATCTTTTTATACTCACTAGACTGTTTTTCAAGTAGTTTTTTAAATTTCTTATCCTTAACTTTATCTATTATATAACCAATAGCATCTATGCCCATACAAGCACCCTTATTAATTTCATCTAATACATTAATATTCTCTTTCATATTTATTCACCAATAATATTATTAACAATAAATAGTAAAATATACAGTCCAATCTTGTAATTTAAGAAATTAAATGATACAATTATGGCACAAGGAAAGGATATATATTATGACCTACGATGAAATAAAATACTATATTGATAATTTTTGTAAAGTTTTAAATATAAGCGACTATATTGGAATTATAGCTTATGGAAGTTATGTAAAAAGAACAAATACCACCTTATCCGATTTAGATATTATGATAATAAAAAGTAACTATAATACTCAAGACTGTGGTAGTTTAAATATTGATGGAGTAAGAATAGAATATTTCATTCAAGACATAAAAAGAATTTATGAGTTAATAAAAAATGAAATTAAAAATAACGATCCATCACATCTAACAAAATTTGCAACATGTAAAATCATATATGATACAGATAATAAAGTAAAAGAATTAATAGATTATGCTCAAAAATTATATAGCACAAAAATAAACACTTCATTTACCGACAGAGAAAAGTTTTCTATTTTTTCCATAAATAATAGAATTGAAGATTTGGAGTCATTACTTTATAGCGATAGTTTTTATTCAGTTTATTATATAACATTAGAAAAAATAAGAACTTTATATAGTAGAATAAATGGAATAATAGATCTACCCGCAACAAAAATAGAAAAAATTTATACAAATAATGAGTATGCACAAAAATATATTTCTTCTCCAATTCATCAATTGCCAGAACAGAATTTTATTGAAAAATATCTATTATGTTTAAAATTGAATAACAAAAATATTATGTTTGATAATCTAAAAGACTTATACTTCTTTTGCTTTCAAGGCTTAGACTTTAATCCAAATAATTTTTGTTTAAAATACACAAAAAAAGCACCATTTATAGTATAATCAAAACTCCTTATAAAAATCAATTTCGTTTGAAATTGATTTTTGTTTAATAGTGCAAGATCATAAACCGGCGTCAAGAGGTTCGAGTGAATAAGTATTAAAAAAAGTCCAAATTTACTTTGAACTTCTTAATATACAATTTGGTGCGGGTGAAGGGACTTGAACCCCCACGGATATACCACTAGATCCTAAGTCTAGCGCGTCTGCCAATTCCGCCACACCCGCATAACAATTAAATAAATGGTGGACCCTGTAGGACTCGAACCTACGACCGCCCGGTTATGAGCCGGATGCTCTAACCAACTGAGCTAAGGGTCCATTGCTTTTTAATAATAACACATTTTTTTTAAGTTATCAATACTTTTTTTAAAAAAAGTAAAATATTTTGCAAAAAAACTTAAAAATTGCTCATTACATTATATAATTATGTTTTTTAGTATAAAATATTAATAATTAGTATAAAATATTAATAATATATATAATTTAATTAATTAAAAATATGTACAAAAAAATATATTTATGCTATAATTTTTTTGTAATTGCCCTATAGCCAAGTGGTAAGGCATCGGACTCTGACTCCGACATTTCATAGGTTCGAATCCTATTAGGGCAACCATATTGTTTTTAAATTCTTATTTTATAAGAATTTTTATATATTCATATGTTATTAGGTACAGTTTAAGTACATATAAATAAAAAATAATTAATTTGATTACTATATAAGAATATAATTTTTTATTAGGTAATCATATATGGAGGTAAAAATATGACAAATAAAGATTTAGCTAATGTAATGTATCCAGACGTTACAAAAACAATTTATGATTATGAAGAAATATATAAAGAAAGAAACTTACCCGAAGGTGCAATAGTAACAAGATTTGCTCCAAGTCCAACAGGATTCGTTCATATGGGAAGTTTACTAACAGCATTTATTGCAAGCAAAATGCCAAAAGATACAAATGGAGTATTTTATTTAAGAATTGAAGATACTGATGGTAAAAGAACTGTGGAAAATGGCATAAGCGGAATATTACATGATTTAAAAAACTTCGATATTATACCAGATGAAGGAGTAATCTCAGAAACAGAAGAAATAGGAAACTATGGACCGTATATTCAGTCCAAAAGAATAGATATATATAATACATTTGCTAAATATTTGGTAGAAAATGATTATGCGTATCCTTGTTTTTGCTCAAGTGAAGATTTAGAAGATATAAGAAAGATTCAAGAAGAAACAAAAGATAGAATAGGTTACTATGGTAAATATGCTAAATGTAGAAATATGTCTATCGAAGAAAAAATTAAAAGGATACAAAATAATGAAAAGTATGTACTTCGTTTAAAATCCACAGGAGATTATAATAAAAAAATAACTATAAATGATTGCGTAAGAGGTAAGATAGAATTTCCTGAAAATGACATAGATCATATACTTATAAAAAGTGATGGTATTCCTGTATATCATTTTGCTCATGTAATTGATGATCATTTAATGAGAACAACACATGTTTTTAGAGGAGAAGAATGGTTAAGTTCTACACCACTTCATATAGAATTATTTAATAAATTAAAATTTAAAGTACCAAAATATGCTCATTTAGGATTAGTAATGAAAATAGATGAAGATGGTTCAAGAAGAAAATTATCTAAAAGAAAAGATCCAGAAGCAGCCGTAGAATACTATCATAAATTAGGTATACCAACTGAGGCAGTAAAATTATATTTACTTACTATAGCAAACTCTAACTTTGAAGCATGGTATGATACTAACAAGAGTGTAGATACTTCTAACTTTAAATTAGATTTCAAAAAAATAAGTGCCAGCGGAACCCTATTCGATATAGAAAAATTAAATAATATTTCAAAGAATTATATAAGTAGATTAACTGCAAAAGAAGTTTATGATGGATTACTTAATTGGACAAATGAATTTGATAAAGATTTTTATGATTTATTAGTTAAATATGATGAATATTCTATCAATGTTTTAAATATTGAAAGAGAAAGAAAAAAACCAAGAAAAGATTATGGAAGTTATTCAGAAATAAAGAAAAATATTTGGTATATGTATGATGAATTATTTAATGATTCAGTATATAATAATGTAGAATTAAATGAAAACACTAATAATGAAATACTATTAGATTATATAAATAATTATTATGATGAATTAGATGATGAAGAAACTTGGTATAATAAACTAAAAGAATTAGCAAAAAAATATAATTTTGCAAGTGAAGTAAAAGAATATAAAGAAAATCCCAATAATTATAATGGACATATCGGAGATATATGTGAGTTTATAAGAGTAATAACAACATCATTAACTAAAACTCCATCATTATATGAAATATTAAAATTATTAGGTAAAGATAGAATAGAAAAAAGAATTAATATGTTTATAGAAAGTAGAAATTAAATATTTTTACTTTTTTTTCTTATATTATTGCTAAAAAATATAAAATTTTATATAATAAATTTGGTGATAAAATGAATAATAAAGTTGTAATTATAGGATGTGGTAATGTAGGTATGAGTTATGCTTATGCATTACTTAATCAAAAAACATATGTAAATGAATTAGTATTAATAGATATTAATACAAAAAAAGTAGAAGGAGAAGTAATGGACTTAAACCATTGTTTAGCATATAGTCCTTCGAAAATAACTATAAAATTAGGAGATTACAAAGATTGTAAGGATGCTAAAATAGTAGTAATATCTGCAGGAGCTAATCAAAATGTTGGAGAAACAAGAATGGATTTAATTCATAAAAATAGTAAGATATTTAAATCTATAGTAGATAACGTTATGTCTAGTGGTTTTAATGGTATATTTTTAGTAGCAACAAATCCATTAGATATAATGACATATTTAACTTATAAATATTCTAATTTACCTACAAACAAAGTATTAGGTACAGGAACAACACTAGATACTGCTAGGTTAAGATATTTAATGAGTGAGAAAATTGGAATTAGTCCAACTTCAATAGAAGCCTTTGTAATTGGAGAACATGGCGATAGTGAATTTATTCCATGGAGCAATGTAAGTATTGCCTTAAAAGGAATAGATGAATATTTAAGCGAAGAAGAGAAAAATAAACTAGAAGTAGATGTAAGAAATTCAGCTTATGAAATAATAAATAGAAAAGGCGCAACTTACTATGGAATAGGTATGTGTTTAGTTAGAATAACTGAAGCAATACTAGGAGATGAAAATCTTGTTTTATCAGTTTCAGCATATGATAAAGAAAATAATATTTATATATCTACTCCTGCGATTATAAATAAAGATGGTGTAAAAGAAAAAATATATATTCCTTTAACTGATGAAGAAAAAGAAAAAATAAAATATTCAATTAAATGTATAAAAGATGCAATAAATAGTTTGTAAATAAAAAAATAAAGTTGATGAAAAATTCAACTTTTTATATGATATAATAATTAAAAGGAAGTGTATTATATTGAAAAAAATATTAAAATTAACTAAAGATAACTATAAATGGATAATACTTTCTATTTGTTTAATTTTATTTCTAGCATTAGCAGAAGATGTATTTAATAAAGAAATAATGCAAGTAGATATAATAGGGTATAATTTTGTTAAAACATATTTAATAAAAGAACAAGTAACTCCAGTTATGAAAATAGTAACATTTTTTGGAGGAGCAACATGTTTAATAGGGTTAACACTAGTTTTATTTATAACAATAAAAAACAAAAAAATAGGATTATTAATAGGAATTAATCTTGTTACTATAACAATATTAAATCAAATATTTAAATTTATTTTACAAAGACCAAGACCAACAGAAAATAGAATAATAAATGAAAATGGTTATAGTTTTCCATCAGGTCATTCAATGATAAGTATGGCATTTTATGGATTCTTAATTTATTTAATTTATAAGTATGTAAAAAATAAAAAATTAAAGTATATTTCAATTACTTTAATATCAATATTAATTATCTTTATAGGAATAAGTAGAATATACTTAGGAGTGCATTATACAAGTGATGTTTTAGCAGGTTTCTTATTTTCAATATCTTATTTAATAATATATGTTTTAATAGCTAATAATAAAGTGCTAAATAAAAATAGCAAGTAAAGTTTTGATAATCAAGACTTTTTTCTTGCTATTATATTTTATATATAAAGAAAGGAGTTAGTTAATAACTACTATATATAATAAGATTCTATTATACAAAAAAGAAAGGAGCATAGTTAATAACTAACAGGTTTATTAAAATATATAAAAGAATAAATATTGGTGACCTGTATGGGATTCGGACCCATGTATGTAGCCTTGAGAGGGCTATGTGTTAAACCACTTCACCAACAGGCCAATAAATAATATCTCTTTTAAAAGACATTACTATTTTAGCATAATTTATTTATAAATACAATACTATTTTTAAAATTGTATATTTTCTATTACAATATTATTAAAAAAATATTAATGGTATCTTTAAAATTTAAATTTTAATATTGCTATCACTCTCAAAAATAATAATAAACTTTTTATTCATAATTAAATTTATACAAAATTATAATTTTTCAATTATATATATAATAGCAACTAAAAGTAGCATTAATATGGTGGTATATTGCTAGACAAATTAAATTGTGTATTATATGATTTAATTATCAAAAGGAGGAAAATTATGAAATTTAGTGAAAAATTAAAAAGTATTAGAACAAGATTAGAATTATCCCAGGATGATTTAGCAAGTATAATAAATGTTTCAAGACAAGCAATAACAAAATGGGAAACAGGAGTAGGATTACCTGATATTGAAAACTTAAAAGTATTATCTAAATTATTTAATTTACCAATAGATACATTATTAGATGATGAAAATACTTTACCACAGTTAACTATGACAATAGACTTAGACAAAAATGAATATAGTAATAAATTAAGTTCATATAAAGAAATACTAGAAAAATATTTTAGAAATGATGAAATATTCGCATTATCTACTTCAAAAAAATTAAATACTACTGAAAAAGTATTTGATGTATTATTAACCGGTGGAGACTATGGTTTAATAAAAAACGCAAGTGATTTATCACCTTATTATTTAATAAAAAGAGAAAATGTAAAATTATTAGTAAATATTAGTAAGTGGAAATTAAAAATAATTGAATTACCACATGATGTTAATGAAAATAAATTTACATATGATAATACAATTTTTAAAAAAGTAAATAAATTAATATTATAATTCCTTAATTGGAATTTTTTTCTAACATAAAATACAAACAAATGTATTGACTAAATTAATTTACAATGTTATATTTTAATTGGTGGTGAAACTATGAATAGAATTTATGCATGTATAGATTTAAAAAGTTTTTATGCTTCGGTAGAATGTGCAAGAAGAAATTTAAATCCATTAGATACTAATTTAGTGGTAGCAGACTCTACCCGTACAGAAAAAACAATATGTTTAGCAGTTTCTCCATCTTTAAAACAATATGGACTACCTGGTAGAGCAAGATTATATGAAGTAATGCAAAAAATAAAAGAAATAAATAAAGTTAGATTAAAAGATAATAATTATCATAAATTTACTTCAAAGTCATATTTAGATAGTGAATTAAAAAGTAATAAGAATTTAGAATTAGACTTAATAATAGCATCCCCAAATATGAAATTATATATTGATTATAGTACTAAAATATATGATATTTATTTAAAATATTTATCTAAAGAAGATATTTATGTATATTCAATTGATGAAGTATTTTGTGATATAACTGATTATTTAGATACATATAAATTATCCAAAGAAGAATTAGTAACTAAAATAATTAAAGATATTTATGATACTACTGGAATAACTGCAACTGGAGGAATAGGTACAAATATGTATTTATGTAAAATAGCTATGGATATTGTAGCAAAACATACTAAAGCAAATAGTTATGGAGTAAGAATAGCATCATTAGATGAAATGTCTTATAGAAAATTACTATGGAGTCATGTACCTTTAACAGATTTTTGGAGAGTAGGTAAAGGATATGCAGCAAAATTAAATGAACACAATATTTATACAATGGGAGATATAGCACTATGTTCTATAAATAATGAAGACTTATTATATGATTTATTTGGAGTAAATGCTGAATTATTAATAGATCATGCATGGGGATATGAACCCTGTACCATGAAAGATATTAAATCATATAAACCATTAAATACTAGTATTAGTTCAGGACAAGTATTACATTGTCCGTATAACTATAATGATACTAAGATAATAATAAAAGAAATGACTGATTCATTAGTATTAGATTTAGTAAAGAAAAATTTAATAACAGATAGTGTAGCATTAATACTTGATTATGATATTAATAACAAGGAATATAATGGTACATTAACATTAGATCATTATGGTAGAAAAGTACCTAAACCTTCTAATGGAAGAATAAATTTAGAATATAAAACATCTAGTCAAGAAATAATAATTCCTAAAATAATTGAATTATATAATAAAATAGTTAATAAATCATTATTAATAAAAAGAGTAACAATAGTATTTAATAATTTAGAACAGACAAGTAAAATAAGTAATAAAAAGATATATAAACAAATAAATTTATTTAATATTAATAAAGTTAATGAAATATCTAGATTACAGAAAGAAAATAAATTAAATAAGACTGTTATAGAATTAAAAGAAAAATATGGCAAAAATGCTGTATTAAAAGGAATAAACTTATTAGAGTGTTCTACAATGGTAGAAAGAAATAATCAAATTGGAGGACATAAAGCATGAATAAATATGATAATATAATTAATTTACCACATCATGTATCTAAGTATAGAACACATTTATCTCCTTCACAAAGAGCTTCTCAATTTGCACCATTTAGTGCTTTAACAGGTTATGGTGATGCTATAAAAGAAAAAGAAAAAATACTTGTAGATAAAATTATATTAGAAGATGATGAAAAAGAATTAATAAATGAATGCTTACAAAAATTAAGTAATGATATTAAAAATAATCCATATGTAACAATAACTTACTTTGTAAAAGATAAATTAACTGATAAGGGTAATTATTTAACTATATCAGGTAATTTAAAAAAAATAGATACTATTAACAATTATATAACTTTAACAAATAATACTAAAATATATTTAGATGAAATATTAACTATAATATCTCAAAAATTTAATAATTGACTTTGAACATTTAATAATATATAATTAAGATATAGTTACTAAGAAGGGAAGTAAATTATGGTTCAAGATAATAACTATGGTAGTGGAATGAATAACTCAACCTTTAATATTAATATAGTTGAAGAAGTAAAAAATAAAATAAATATTGAAATAGAAGAATTATTGATAGGAATTAATCAAGCAACAAAAGAATCATATGAGATGTCAAGAATACTTATGGATAGTGAAACATCTTTAAATAACAAATGGGAAGAAATCGGAGATAATCTTAAAAATATTTACAATGAGTTAGTAGATAGAACATCAGAATTAACAACACAACTAAATTATTATATTGAACAAACAAAAGACAACACAATTAATTTAGGACAAAAGATTAATAAAATAAATAGTTCACTTGAAGAGATAAAAGAAAAATTATCATATAAAAATATGATTTAGGAGGTATATATAATATGTCTTTAACCACACAAGGGATAAATAATGCTAGAACAATAATAAATTCTATTGGTAAAGCAATAAATGAGCCGAAAGAAGATTCGCTAAAAATAGTAGATTATGTAATGTCAAATGAAGAATTTAGAAAATTTACCGAAGGAACTGAACTAGGTAAGACAACACTTAATGCGTGGAAAAATGTTCTAGAAGATATAAATGACATATGTGAACAACTAAATACCCTAAAATTAACAACTCTAGATTATATAGAAGAACAAGAAATCTTAAATAATAGAAAAATATAATAAAAATAATACCTAAATTTAAGTATTATTTTTTTAATGCTTTAACTTTAATATTTTTCTTATTGTTATCATTTGTTTTTGTATTTATATTATATTTAAATGAATCAAAAAATTCCTTATATTTTAAATTATCTTCTATAACAGTTATTTCTTTTTCTAGTGATTTTATATTGTTTTCTAATTCATTAATATTAAGTGTTAATGAATTAATTCTTTCTATTACATTAGATTTTTTACCAAAAAAGGTAATTTTAAAACCTACAAATAAAGATTCAAGTAGCATAAATGATGAAATATTTAAATATAAAGTTTCATAGACTAAGTTTCCAGTTAAGTAACTCATAATAGGAATAAGAAAAGGAACAAGAAAAAATAAAGTAAATTTTTTTCCATATTTTAATTGGAATTTTTTTCTATCTAATTCATTATTTAAATCTTCTAAGGAATATTTTAATTCTATAAATTCATCTTCCTTTAATAAAAGGTCATTTAAACTATATTTGATATTCTTATTACTAGTCACATTGTTTTGCTCAATTGATTTTTCATTCATTTCAATACCTCCATAAAATAATTGATTTTATTATAATATTGTTCGTTTGTGTTGCCAATAAAAAAACTCAATTCAATTAGAAATGAGTTTACTATTTATAAATATTTTTTTAGTTCTTCACATGCTTTTTCTTGCATTTTTACATACTCACTAATTAATGAATGAATATCTTTCTCGGTATCTTTATGATTTAGTAATCTTCTTCCTTCGATAATACCCATATTTGTACCTTTTAAGAGTAATTCTGCTAATTTAGAATCAGATTCATCAGTCATAGTTTTCATTTCTATACCATAAAAAGTCATTATTTTGTTCATTGTACTAGTTTCATGTGGTTTTTTATCACTGTAATCAGGATACAGTTTTTTAATTTCTTTAGATATTTGCTTATAATCATTAAGTTGTATTTTTAATACCTTTTTAAATTCACTATCCTTTACTTTATCAAGTATGTAACCAATTGCATCAATCCCCATTGAACATCCTTTATTTAATTCGTCTAAAACATTTACTTCATTTTTATTATTCATATAATCCCTCCATAATTATTATGTAAAGAAGTGTAAAAAACTATACAAAAAAAATTATTCATGATATACTTTAATTACATATATAAAGAAAGGAGGATAATTATATAAAAGGTAGTATAAAATAACTAGTAAAAGCCAATTAGAAAGAGAGGAAAAAAATGACATTAGTTATTATGGCTGCTGGTATGGGTAGCAGATTTGGAGGATTAAAACAAATAGAACCCATAAATGATGAAGGAGATTTTATTATTGATTATTCAATATATGATGCCATTCAAGTAGGATTTACAAAAGTAGTATTTATTATAAAAAAAGAAAATTATGAAATATTTAGAGATACAGTAGGTAAAAGAATTGAAAATAAAATAAAAGTAGAATATGTTTTTCAAGATGTAAAAGATTTACCTAATGGTTATACTTGTCCAATAGATAGAGAAAAACCTTGGGGAACAGGACATGCAATACTATGTGCAAAAGATAAAGTAAATGAACCATTTGCAATAGTAAATGCTGATGATTTTTATGGTAAAGATGCTTTTGTTACTATAAGTAAATTTTTAAAGAACATTAATGAATATAAAGATAAATTACCATGTGCAATAGTAGGATATCATTTAATTAATACTGTAACAGAAAATGGTTCAGTAAAAAGAGGAGTACTAATCGAAGAAAATGGTAAATTAGTAGAATTAATAGAAAGTAAAATAGAAAAAGAAAATGGTAAATTTATGGCATATCCATTAGAAAAAGAGGAATCATTCGAAGTATTACCTAATACTTTAGTGTCTATGAATATGTTAGCATTTACTCCAGAAATCTTTGATTATTTAGAAAAAGGATTTAAAGAATTTTTAGATAATAATATTGATAATTTAAAAAGTGAATTTTTAATACCAAGTTATGTAAATGAATTAATGAATAAAGGTATTATGGATGTTCATGTTTTAAATACTACTGCTAAATGGTTAGGTATGACTTATAAAGAAGATTTAGAGAGTGTAAAAAATGAAATAAAATTATTACATAATTCTAAAATTTATCCTGAAAAACTATGGAATTAATTTACAAATAGTTAACGAAAAATATAACACAATAGTTATAAATTAACTAGTAGATAACAAAAGAAAAGAAGTTCTAAAAAAACTTTTTTTCTTTATTTTATAAGGACTTACAAATATTTGATAAAAAAATGTTTGCAATTCTTTTTCTTTTATGATATTATTGAAAACGTCTTCACAAAAAATACGAAAGAGGTAACAATAAGAAGTATCATGAAAAGCAAAAATATAAGAAAAATATTGATTGTACAATTAACAATAATTGAATTAGTTTTAGTTTTATTACTAATTGATAATGAACAAAATAGTTGTGCAACAAAAGAAAATAATAATTTACTAGTTTATAACTATAGTGCTGGAACATTACTTGCTCCGAGAACGATTAAAGAAGAAATTGAAGTATCTACCAATATTATTGATGAAGACAAAGAGTCAAAAGAAGAAGTTGTTGAAGAAGATACAGAAGTTTCAACTGAAGAAGTTGTTGTTGAAGAAGAACCAGTAGTAGAAACTACATATGTTCCCGAACCTGTAGTAGTAAATGATGTGAATTATACCGTTGCAGAAAATTTAGTAGAGTATGCAAAACAATTTGTAGGATATCCTTATGTGTACGGAGGAAATAGTCTTACAAATGGAACTGATTGTTCAGGGTTTACTAAATTAATTTATGCACAATATGGAATAGACTTACCAAGAGTTGCATATGATCAATCATATGTAGGAGTAGAAGTACCAATATCTAATATTCAAATAGGAGATTTAGTATTATCAGGTTATAGTGGTAAAACTCATCATGTTGCAATTTATATTGGTAATGGTCAAATAGTACATGCCTTAAACTCAAATGTTGGTATAGTAATAACAGATTTATATATTATGCCAATAACACATGTAAGAAGAGTTTTATAATGTAAAATAAGTGACAATAAAGTTGCTTGTTTTTTTGTTTTATGATAAAATAATCAGTAGGATGTGATAACATGGCGGCAAAATATGATGAAAGTTCAATAAAAATACTAGAAGGCCTTGAAGCAGTAAGAAAGCGTCCAGGTATGTATATTGGTTCAACAGATAAAAGAGGATTACATCATCTTGTATGGGAAATAGTAGATAATGCTGTTGATGAAGCAATAAATGGATATGGTAATCATTTAAAAATAATTATGCATAAAGATGGAAGTATATCTGTTACTGATAAAGGTAGAGGTATACCAACAGGTATGCATGAATCAGGTAAATCAACACCAGAAGTAATTTATACAGTACTTCATGCTGGAGGTAAATTTTCTGAAGGTGGATATAAAGTAAGTGGAGGATTACATGGTGTTGGTGCATCAGTAGTAAATGCTTTATCAGTAAGTATGGAAGTAACTACTCGTAGAGATGGTGGAGAGTATTATATAAAATTTGAAAATGGTGGAAAAGTTGCAATTCCATTAAAGAAAATAGGTACTACAAATAAAACAGGAACAACAGTAAGATTTAAACCTGATCCTGAAATATTTTCTACAACAACATTTTCTTTTTCAACAATATGTGAAAGAATGCAAGAATGTGCTTTTCTTGTAAATGGATTAACTATTGAAATAGAAAATGAAATTGATGGAAGAAGTGAAAAGTATTTATATGAAAATGGATTGAAATCATTTTGTGAATATTTAAACGAAGGAAAAAATCCAGTACATAAAGTATTATGTTTTAATAGTATCAAAGATAAAGTAAATGTAAATATTGCTATGCAATATACTGATTCTTATAATGAGAATATTGTATCATTTGTTAATAATGTAAAAACAAGTGATGGTGGAACTCATGAAGTAGGATTTAAAACAGCGATAACAAAAGTATTAAATGACTATGCAAAAGAAAATAACTTTGTTAAAAATAAAGATAAATCTTTTGAAGGAACAGATGTAAGAGAAGGATTAACAGCAATTATAAGTGTTCAAATACCTGAAGATATCTTACAATTTGAAGGACAAACTAAATCTAAATTAGGTACACCAGTAGCAAGAACTATTGTAGAATCAATTACTACTGAAAAATTAAAATATTTTCTTGAAGAAAACAAACAAATTGCTACAATTATAGTATCAAAAGCTTTAAAAGGAAAAGAAGCAAGAGAAGCTGCAAGAAAAGCAAGAGAAGAAACAAGAAAAGGTAAAGATAGTAAAAAAATAGAAAAAATGCTTAGTGCTAAATTAACTCCTGCTCAAACAAAAGATAAATTAGCAAGAGAACTATTTATAGTAGAAGGTGACTCAGCAGGAGGTTCTGCTAAACAAGGTAGAGATAGAAAAACACAAGCAATATTACCACTTAGAGGTAAAGTATTAAATACAGAAAAAGCTAAAATTGAAGATATATTTAAAAATGAAGAAATAAATACTTTAATTCATACAATTGGTGCAGGTTATGGAGCAAACTTTAATCTAAAAGATATTTGTTATGGTAAAGTTGTTATAATGACCGATGCTGATGATGATGGAGCACATATCCAATGTTTACTATTAACATTCTTTTATAGATATATGAGACCGTTAATCGAAGATGGACATTTATTTATAGCAATGCCTCCTTTATATAAAGTAACAATAGGTTCAAAAGAACATTATTTATGGAGTAATGAAGAATTAAAAGAACTAACTAGTGGTAAACAAAACTATAAAGTACAAAGATACAAAGGACTAGGAGAAATGAATGCTAGTCAGTTATGGGATACTACAATGAATCCCGAAAAAAGAAATATGGTTAAAGTAAATATTGAAGATGTAGCCTTAGCAGAAAAAAGAGTATCAGTACTTATGGGAGATGCTGTTGAACCAAGAAAAAATTGGATTGAAGAAAATGTAGAATTTTCATTGGAAGATTCATATAAAATAAAAAATGCTTAAAAATTAAAATATGACATAATTCTTGTCATGTTTTTTTTATAATATATATGGTGATAAAAATGAAAGTATATATTGAAGTAGTAATAATAATTAACTTTATAATAGACTTTATTTTATTATTTGGTTTATGCTTATTACTGCGTAGACAAACTAATTTAAAAAGATTATTATTAGCAAGTTTAATTGGCTCAATTACAATATTATCTTTTTATTTTAAATTACCATCTTATTATTTAGCTTTAATAAAAGTATTAACCTCTTTAGTAATGGTAATAATATGTTGTAAATTTAATAATTTAAGATATACATTTAAAAATTTATTCTATTTATATACATTAAGCATTTTTCTTGGAGGAACAATATATTTAATTAGTACTAATATAATAGAAAAATATAATGAATTATCTTATTTAAAAAGTGGAGTATATACTAATCTTATATCGTTATTAATATTATCACCATTAATAATATTTATCTATATAAAAGAAATAAAAAATATTAAAACTAAATATAGTAATTATTATAATATAGATATATATTTAAAAGATAAAACAAAATATTCTTTAACAGGATATCTTGATACTGGTAATCATTTAGTAGATCCATATAAAAATAGACCGATAATTTTAGTAGATAAATCTAAAATAAAAGTTAATTATAATAATGTTTTATTAGTACCTTATGATTCATTAAATAATCATGGGTTATTAAAATGTATTATACCTGAAAAAATATATATAGATAAAATAGGAATTAAAACAAATTTTTTAATAGGTATAAGTGAAGATAATATAAATATTGATGGAGTAGACTGTATATTACATACAAAATTAATGGAAAAAAGTATTATGAAAGGATAGAATATGAAAAGAATAATTCAAATAATTAAAAAAGTATTAAAAAAATTTAATGTAGTATTTTATGTAGGAAGTAGTGATATATTACCAGAACCATTATCTAAAGAAGAAGAAATAAAATATGTAGAAAAATTTTTGGAAGGTGATAATAATGCTAGAAATATTTTAATAGAGCGTAATTTAAGATTAGTAGTATTCTTAGCAAAGAAATATGAAAATACTAAAGTAGATTTAGAAGATTTAGTATCTATCGGTACAATAGGATTAATCAAAGGAGTAAATACATATAAATTAGATAAAAATATTAAGTTAGCAACTTATGCTTCAAGATGTATAGATAATGAAATATTAATGTATTTAAGAAAAACAAAAAGAAAAAAGACCGAAGTCTCTTTTGAAGATAGTTTGTCTTTTGATAGCGAAGGTAATGAATTGCATCTAGAAGATATTTTAGGTACTGAAGATGATATAGTAACAAAACCAATCGAAGATGAATTTGATAAAAAACTTTTAAAGGAAGAAATTCAAAAGTTAAATAATAGGGATAAAGAAATAATAGAGCTTAGATATGGAATAAATGGAAAAGAAGAATTAACACAAAAAGAAGTTGCAGATTTACTTGGAATAAGTCAATCATATATTTCTAGAATAGAAAAAAAAGTCATCAAAAGACTTTCGCAGATAATTAAAAACTAATATTTTTCTAATCTAAATGGATTTGACTCAATAGAATATCCACGATAAGTTAATTCTCTAACAGCTTGAGATAAAATCTTATTTCGTTTTTTTATGCCTTTAATTCCTAAGCAATCAAGTCCTTCATTATTGACATCTCCCCAGTTTAATTTTTTCTTACTATTATCATAATTTTCAGCGAAATCAGCAAGTTTAAATGACTCTGGTTCAAAAGACTTTCTAAATTCATCATAGTATGTCATATAACCCTCCTAAGATATATAATATATCTTATATCAAAATAATTTTTCTTTAAAAAGTAAGCGCTATATTAACGAATACATAACTTAAACGCAAAAATTATTTCAAATACATACTTATTGTAACACACTTTTTATATATTTTATGTTGCTAAATATGCAACATTTATATATTTTGGCATATTTTTATTAATCTTTCATATATTTTAACTGAGAAAGGAAAGATTATATGAAAAAAATTGTATCATTTAAAAAAGATTTATTATTTAAAACTAAGGTAAGTGAAATAACATCAATATCATTAGAACACAAAATTATTAGTACTTCAGATGATTTAGTAAGTGGAGAATTTCTAATTAATGGTGAATATAAAATGACCGAAGGAAGTATAAATAGAGAAAAATATGATTTTAATTTACCGTTTGATATTGCTTTAAATTCAAAATATGATATTAGTACACTAAAAGTTGATATTGATAATTTTGATTATGAAATAGTAAATAATGAATTACTAAATGTAAGTATAGATTTATTAATCGAAGCAGATGAAAAAGAAGGAAAAGAAGAAGTAAGGGAAGAAAAAGAAGAACCTAAAATTATTGATAATGATAGAGAAATAGAATTAGAAAAAAATATAGTTAAAGATAATATAATTAATGAAGATAATTCTATTGTAAAAAATAATCCTATTATTAATGAAGATAATATTAATATCAATAATAATATTAATACCAATAATTTATTTAATGTAGAAGGTAATGAAACATATAAAACATATTATGTTTACATAGTAAAGGAAGAAGATACTATAGATAAAATATTAGATAAATATAAAATAACTAAAGAAGATTTAGAATTATATAATGATATTACTAATATTAAACCATTAGATAAAATAATTATTCCTACCAATGGAAAATAATTTAAAAAATATTATAAATAAATATAAAGCAAAAAAAATAACTTTAAAAAATAGTGCTAAAATAATAGAAAATGAAAATACTAGATTAGTAATAAAAAAAGATAATCCTAATATATTAGATACATATAATTATTTGCTTTCTAGAAGTTTTGATTATTTTCCAAAAATAATATATAAAGATAATGACTATAATGTCTATGAATATGTCGAAGATGTAAATGAACCTTCTGAACAAAGAATACTAGATATTATAACTTTAACAAGTATTTTACATTCTAAAACAACTTTTTATAAGGAAGTAGATATTGACAATTATAAATATTTATATGAAACAATAAATAAAAAACTAGAATATCTATTTAATTATTATAATGACATTATAACTTTAATAGAAAAAAATATTTATATGTCTCCTTCTAATTATATTATTGCAAGAAATATAAATAAAATATTTGAAACAATTAATTATTGCAAATATGAAGTAGATTCTTGGTATGAATTAATAAAAGATAAAAGAAAAATAAGAGTAGTTAATATTCATAATAATTTAAGTCTAGATCATTATATAAAAAATGATAAACCATATTTAATAAGTTGGAATAAAAATAAAATAGATATGCCTATATATGATTTGTTAACTTTATATAAGAAATATTATTTAGACTTTGATTTCTATGAATTATTTAACTATTATGAATCTAGATATCCTTTAACTAATGAAGAAAGGAAGATGTTATTTATTTTAATGTCTATACCTGAAAAATTAGTTTTAGATAGTAGTGAGTATAAAAATAGTATAAAGTGTAGAAAATTTTTTGATTATATATATAAAACAAAAGATTTAATTAATGAGTATAAAAGTATAAAAGATAAAACTATTAATGAAAATTAGTAGTTTTTTTTCTAATTCAATTGACAAAAATTAAATTTATTATATAATTATTATAGAGGTGGTTGTATGCTAGAATACACTAGTCGTCAAGTTACACAATTATTAAGACAATATGAAATGTTTTTAAAAAGCTTGAGTATTATGACTTCAAGTGAAGATAAAGATAAAATATATAATCAAATGAATAAACTATTAGAACGTATTTTTGAAGAAACTAATTCTATATATGAAGAAGAATATATGTTATTATTAGGTAGTAGTACATACTTAATTAATGAAGAAAAAGAAAGATTATTATGTCTAATTAAATTAATTGAAGATAGAATAGAATATATTAAAGAAAAAAGAAATAGACATAAAGAACTTACTGGATATAGTGTATCTTATCCAAAAGTAATGGGTGAAGATAAACTTGGAGAATTTAAAAGAAATATTAAAATTATAGATAAGTTTAATGAAAATAAAAAGAAAGAAAATAGTTTAAGTATAGAAATAAATGATTTAGATTCAAAAATAAGCGAAGCAGTTAAGAAAATAAAAAACAATAAAAACTTAAATACAACATTAGAAAAGAAAATGATTAATATGCTTACTAAGACATTTGAAAGATTAGAATTATATAAATTAACTGATTCAAAAGAAGAAATAGAGTCAGCTTATAATGAATTGGAGTTTTCATTACAAAAGGCTAAAGAAAATGTAAAGAAAGCTAAAGCCGAAGGTAAAGAAAATTTAATTATTGAATGTGATAGTTTACTTTCTTCGATAACATTAGAGTATGAAAAAGTAAAAGAAAAGAAATATACTTTAAGATTAATGGAAATATATGATAATGTAATAAGTGATTATGAACAATTATTAAATAAACGTGAAGAAATGAATGATATATTAAATGAAATATCTAGTAGTCATTTATATAATATAGTAGGAGAAGAATTAAATAAACAATATAATACAATAAAAATAGAAAAACAAGATATAAATACTTATGAAACATTAGTAAGTGAAAGAGAAAGAAAATTTAGTGAATTAGAACAAATAACTGAAGAAAATAACTCAGATGAATTTAGAGAAGTTTTAGATGAATTATTAGTTAATGAAAGAAAAAAACAAGAAGAGCGTTTACAAGAACAAAGAAAACAAGAATATGAAGAACGTCAAAGAAGATTAATCGAAGAAAAAAGACTTGAAGATGAGCGTAGAAAGCGTCAACAACTAATAATTGAAGAAAGAAAGAAAGAACAAGAGACTCGTACTAAAAAATTACTTGAACAACAAAGAAAAACATTAATAAAAAAAGATAATGAACTAGAACAAAAAGTAAGTTATAATAGTATAAGTTCAAGTCTTCCAAAAGAAGAAGTACCAAAAGAACAAATAAAAAAAGAAGAACCAAAAGAATTACCAAAAGAAAATATTGTATCATTTAATTCAGTTTTAGAGTCTGACGCAATTCCAATAATTAAAAGTAACAATTTAACACCTGAGAAAGTTGGAGAAGATATTGCGATTAAAGAAAAAAAAGAAGAAAAAGATATATTTTTACAAGAAGATTTATTCCCTGAGATAAAAATAAAAGAATAGGAAGGTGTAAGTATGTTAAAACATGATGAATCCTTAACAGATAAGGAAAAAGTAAAGTTAGATTTATATAAAATACTAAGAATGAGTGTTTTGTTAAGTCAAGATGAAGTAGATGAATTAACATTATCTAAATTTAAAGATGCTTCAATAAATCTAGATAAAATGTATACCGAAGATTATGAAGAAAAATTAGAGAGTATGTTTTATAGTACAAGCACTCTTGAAGAAGAAGTAGAAAGATTAAAGAAATTAGTAGAATTTATAAAAGATAGAATAGAACAAAGAAAAAGTTTACAATCTGATTATAAGAATGTAACAGGTAAAGAATTAAATGATTTAGAATATATAGAAAAATCAAGTGAATTAGATTTATACGAAAAAAGATTGAATTTAATAAAAGGTTATTTAGATAATTCTAGAACAATCGAAGTAAATAAAAAAGAATTAACATATCTAGAAGATGAATTATCTAATGAATTTGATAAAAAGAAATCTAATGAAGAAAAAAATGTTAATTTAGAAGATAAATTATATACTGATTATATCAATACTTTATATGAAATGGATTTACAATCATTAACTAAAGTTGAAGATATAGATGAAGAATTAAATAAAATAGCAAAAGAAATAAATGAAGCAAAAGATCAAAAAGATACCTTTGTAACAGCATTTGATAATTTAAAAACTTCAGGTATAAGTGGAGACTTAGAATTAGAATATGCTTCATATGTAGAAAATTCAAAAAGAAACTATTACTATGTAAAAGAAAAAGAAATATTATTAGAGTTATATGAATTAATAGAAAAAAAAGAAAAAGAATATAGTAATTTATTTACTAAAAGAACTAATGTAAAAACATTATTAAAAGAAAGATTAACTCTAAGAAAAGAAATGAATATAAAAGAAAAAGATTTATTATTACCTATATATGATTTAGTCGAAGAACAATCTCATGAAATAGAAGAAGAAAAATCTAATACAGATAATATAAATGTTTTAACAGAAAGAATTAAATTAAAAGAAAATAGATTAGAAGAATTAAATAAAGAAGTTAAAAAACCAGAAGTATTATCAATATTAAAAGAATTTCATTTAATAGATACTTATGATCATGATGATGAATCATTAGATAAAGATTATCTATTTGAAGATGAAAAAGAAGAACAACCAGAACCATTAGAAGATTTAGTTAAAGAAGATATTCTTGAAACTGAACCAGAAGCAGAAGAAAATACTTCAGATAGTTTATTTAAAGATTTAATGGATGAAGTAAATGATAAAGATGAAGAAGTAGAAGAAACACAAGAAGTAGAACCACAAGAAGAAACATACTTACCAAATCAAATTAAATCATCTGAAATGATTATGTCTATGAATTTTGGTTTATCTAGATTAAAATCAATTAGTGTAATGAAAAGAGTAGCAGATATGCTTGGAATAGACACTAAAAAGAAAAATCCAGAACCAGTAGTTAAAGAAGAACCAAAACAAGTTGAAACTAATGAGGATTTATTCTGGACACCAACAGAGTTTGAAGAAATGAAATCAAGTAGTGAAGAACCACAACAGGAAGTAAAATTACCATTAGATGATTTATTCAAAAATAATACTCCAAAAGAAGAAGTAAAACAAGAAAATATAACAACTGTTCCTGAAATGAAGAAAGAAGATAACATTTTTGAAAAAGAACAACCAAGTGATATTTTCTCAAATAATAAATCAAATGATATTTTTGAAAAGGAACAACCAAATAATATATTTGAAACTAACAAACAAAATGATATCTTTAATAACAATATTAATAATAGTAATGTATTTGAAACAAACAATGGTGATGGTAATGTGATATTCCCTGAACCAGTAATGCCTACAATTGAAGAAAAGAAATTACCAGTAGATAATGACAGTGACAAATTTAAATGGCCTGATAATAGTAATTTAGAAAAATTTGACTTAAATGGAATATTTCCAAATTAGAAAGGGAGAATTATGAATTTAGATATAAATAATGTAATTACCTTAGGTAACGATGAACAATATTTAATTGTAGAGAAAGTAATATATGAAAATAAAAACTATTATTACATAGCAGAAGTAAATCAAATGCATACTGATATTAAAGATAATTATAAAATAGTTACAGTAAATGATGAAGATGGTAAACTATTAATTGAAGAAATAACTGGGGAAGATAAATTGAAATTAATTTTACCATTATTTCTAGAAAAATTTAATAATTAAGGACTTATGTCCTTTTTATTTTGTATAATTATTGCAAAAACACTTTATATATTATATAATTAAGAGGAATATGATTTATTAGAGAGGAAGTATATATATGAAAAAAGTAGTAGTATTAGGTGGAGGAACAGGATTATCAGTTTTACTTAGAGGATTAAAATTATTCCCAGTAGATATTACAGCAGTTGTAACAGTAGCAGATGATGGTGCATCAAGTGGAATATTAAGAAAAGAATTTAATATACCTGCAGTAGGAGATTTAAGAAATGTTTTAGTGTCATTATCTAATGTTGAACCATTAGTAGAACAATTATTACAATATAGATTTAAAACTAGTAGTGATTTAAATAATCATGCATTAGGTAATTTAATGTTAACAGCATTATACAATATAACTGGAGATTTAACTGATTCATTAGAAGCTTTATCTAAAATATTAAACTTAAAAGGAAAAGTATTACCATTTACCGAAGATAAAGCTATATTAGTAGCACATACTAAAGATAAACAAGTAATCGAAGGAGAAAGTAATATTACTAAAGCAGGTAAAAAAATAGATTATGTAGAATATAAAAAAGATGTAAAAGTAACAAAAGAAGTATTAAAATCACTCGAAGAAGCAGATTTAATAATCTTAGGAATAGGAAGTTTATATACAAGCATTATACCTAACTTGTTAAGTAAAGATATGAAGAAAGCTTTAACTAAATCTAAAGCAAAAAAAATGTATGTATGTAATATAATGACTGAACATGGTGAAACAGATAATTTTAAAGTAAGTGATTGTGTAAAACAATTAAATAAATATGTTGGAAAAGATTTTATAGATGTAGTAATAGCAAATAGTAAACCAATTAATGAGGAAATACAAGAATTATATTTAAAAGAATATGCTACACCAATATTAATTGATGAAGATAAATTAAAGAAGATGCATGTAGAATTAGTAAAAGAAGAGCTTGCTATAATTAAAAATAATCAAGTAAGACATGATCATTTAAAAACAGCTTTAGCAATATTTAATTATTTAATTAAAGAGGATGAATAATGACTTTTTCTAGTACTGTAAAAGAAGAAGTATCAAGACTAGATACAACAAAACCAGAAAGTATTTCAGAATTATCTGCGATAATTAGAAATAGTGCAAGTATTGATAAAAGTATTTTAATTCATTTAGAAAATAATTTTGTAGCAAGAAGAATCTATAAATTAATTAAATCATTATATGATGTAACTCCCGTAATAACAGTAAGAAAAAAATATTTTAGTAATGGACTATCATATATTTTAGATGTTAGAAACAAAACTGAAGAAATATTAAATGATTTATCAATAATGGATAGTAATAATAATTATTTAAATATACCAAAAGAATATATAGTTAGTGATGAAGAAGCAGTAAGAGCATATTTAAGAGGAGTATTCGTAGTAAGTGGAAGTGTAAATGATCCTAAAACAAGTAGATATCATTTAGAATTTGTGGTAGATAATAATTCTTATGCACAATTTATAAAAAGTTTATTAGATAACTATAATCTTAATGCTAAAATAATAAAAAGAACTAAAAATTATACTGTCTATATAAAAGAAGCAGAAAAAATAAGCGATTTTTTGAGAGTAATAAAAGCATATAATGCAGTACTTTATTTCGAAGATATAAGAATATATAGAGATCATAAAAATATGACAAATAGATTAAATAATTGTGAACAAGCAAATGTAGATAAAATATTTATGACTTCATCAAAGCAAATAAAAGATATAGAAAAGTTAAAAGAATATGACATGATAGATTTATTAGATGAACGATTACAAGAATTAATTAAATATAGATTAGAATATCCAGAAAGTTCATTACAAGAATTAAGTGATATTATATCATTAGAAACAGGCGTTAAGATAACTAAATCAGGATTAAATCATAGGTTTAGAAAAATAAAAGAAATAGTGTCTAACTTAGAAAAGAAAGAAAATGAAAAGTAATATGGAAAAAGTATATAATAAATTAGTAAGAGATAATATTCCTAATATAATTAAAAGTAATGGAGAAATTCCAATTACAAGAATATTAGATAGTGATGAATACAAAAAAGAATTAGAAAATAAATTATATGAAGAATATCAAGAAGTACTTAATTCTTCAGAGGATGATAGAATAGAAGAATTAGCAGATATGTTAGAAATAATAAAAGCACTTGCAAATTTAGAAAATAAAACTTTAAATGATGTTATTTTTGTAGCAGAACAAAAAAGTAAAAAACGTGGTGCTTTTGATGAAAAAATATATTTAGAAAAAGTAGTAATAGATAATAAATAAAAAACTATTTACAAAATAAATTTATTATGTTATCATATAACTATATTTAACGAAGAAGAAATAAAAGTATTTATTTAAGTAGTAATAAGAGAGTTAATGGTGGTGAAAATTAACCAAGTTTAAATAAAGAAGTTACAGTTTCAGAGTTAAAACGGATATTTCACGTTAAGAAAGAAAGAGCATAACTTATTATGAAGTAAAGTGGTACCGCGATTATTCGTCTTTACAGATAATAAGTTTTTTTATTTGAGAAAGGATGATTAAAATGAAATTATATGATGAATTAGTATGGAGAGGACTTATTAAAGATATATCTAGTCCAGAATTAATAGATAAACTTAATAATGGTAGTCTTACATTTTATATAGGAACAGATCCTACAGCAGATAGTTTACATGTAGGACACTTATCAAGTTTTCTAATATCTAAAAGATTAAAAGACCATGGACATAATCCAATACTTTTAGTGGGTGGTGCAACTGGACAAATTGGAGATCCAAGACCTACTACTGAGCGTGCAATGATATCAAAAGAACAAGTACAAAAAAATATTGAAGGATTAACTAATCAGGTAAAGAAATTATTTGGCTTTGAAGTAGTAAATAACTATAATTGGACAAAAGATTTAAATGTATTAGATTTTTTAAGAGATTATGGAAAATATTTTAATATTAATTATATGTTAGATAAAGACATTATAAGAAGAAGATTAGATACAGGAATTACTTATACAGAATTTTCTTATATGTTACTTCAAGCAATGGATTTTAAATGGTTACATGAAAATAAAAATGTAGATTTACAATGTGCAGGAAGTGATCAATGGGGTAATATTACCGCTGGAATAGATTTAATTAGAAAATCTACTGGAGATACTGTATATGGTTTTACAATGCCACTTGTTACAGATAGTCAAGGACATAAATTTGGTAAAAGTGAAGGTAATGCATTATGGTTAGATAAGGATAAAACATCTTCATATAAGTTATATCAATTCTTTACTAATGTTGAAGATGAAATGGTAATAGATTATTTAAAGATATATACTTTCTTATCAAAAGAAGAAATTGAAGCATTAGAATTATCTAATAAAACACATCCGGAGTTAAGGGAAGCTCACAAAGCTTTAGCAAAAGAAATAATTACTTTCTTACATGGAAAAGATGAATACGAAAAAGCAGTAAAATTAGCAAATAGTTTATTTAATAATAAATTTACTGATTTAACAAGTAATGAAATAAAAGAATTATTTTCAACTGAAGAAGTAAAAGAAATAGAATTAAATAAAACATTAACAGATTTATTAATTGATATGAAAGTAGCATCAAGTAAAAGAGAAGCAAGAGAATTTATTAATGGAAATGCTATTAGTATAAATGGTGTAAAAGAAACTAATCCAGAAGTAATAATAGATAGTAAATTTCTTTTAGATAATACATATATCATTATTAAAAGAGGCAAGAAAGCATATTATCTTGCTAAAGTAAAATAATATTAAATAATACATATTAAATTCATATATGTATTATTTTTTTTAACTTATATCATAATAATAATGGTGAAGATATGGAAAATAAAAGTATATGGAATAATTATATGAGAAAAAATTATACTGATAGTTTAACTAATGATATTAATGTAGATGTATTAATAATAGGAGGAGGTATAACAGGATTAACAACAGCGTACTTTCTTAAAGATACATCTTTAAATATAGCCTTAATAGAAAAAAATCATATTGGTTCAGGTTCAACATCATTAACTACAGGTAAATTAACTATAATGCAAGATTTAATTTATCATAAGATACCTTCAAAATATAGAAAATTATATTTTGAAAGTCAAAAAGATGCAATTAATTTAATATTAGATATAATTAATACTAATAATATAGAATGTAATTTAGAAAAGACTTCTTCTTATGTATTTACAAATTCTTATGATGATATTGAAGAATTTAATAAAGAGATAAAAGTATATAAAAATTTAAGTATAAATTATACTACTCATAATAAATTACCTATAACATTTCCTTGTATATATAATATAAAAACTAATAATAGTTATGTATTTCATCCATTAAAATATTTATATTCAATAAAGAAAATATTACTTAATTCTAATATTAAAATATATGAAAATACTACTGCAACTGAAATAATAAAAGAAAGTAATACTTTTATAGTAAAAGCAAATAATAATATAATTAAAACAAAATATGTAGTAATTGCTACTAATTATCCATTTATAATTAATCCATATTTTATACCATTTAAAGTTATGGTAGAAAAGTCTTATATAACTACAGGTCTAGTTAAGAAAAATAAGAAATTTCAAGCAATATCTAGTAATCCAGTTAATTCAATCAGGTATTATACTACAAATAATAAGACATATTTATTATATTGTACTAATTCTAAGAAGTTAGATTATAATGATATAGAACAAAATATACATAAAGAAAATGTTAAAAGATTTAAAGATTTATTTGATATTGAAGTAAAATATTATTTTATGAATCAAGATGTAATGACATTAGATAATTTACCATTAATAGGAAGAGTAGGTAATAGTAATTTATTACTATCAACTGGATATAATAAATGGGGACTTACTAATGGTACAATTGGAGGTAAAATATTATCAGATATAATTAAAGGTAAAGATAATAAGTATATTGATATGTTTAGATTAAACAGAGGATTAACTACTAAAAAGATAATTAATTTAACAATATATAATTATAATAATATGAAAAATTATATCTTAACTAAATTAAATAATTCTTATACTCTTATAGATAATGTAAGAATAGAAACAAAAGATAATATAAAGTATGGAGTATATAGAAATAAAAATGGTAAGGAATTTAAAGTAAAAAATACTTGTCCTCACATGAAATGTAATTTAATATTTAATAGTATAGATAAAACATGGGATTGTCCTTGCCATGGAAGTAGATTTGATATATATGGTAATAGTATTATGGGTCCTTCAGTATATAATATAAAAGTAGAAGATTAAATAATTCTTGTAAAAAAGATAAAAATACTATATAATTATTACGAGGTGACCAATTATATGGAAAGATTACAAAAAGTTATAGCAAATTTAGGATATTGTTCAAGAAGACATGCTGAAGAATTAATAACACAAAATAAAGTTAAAGTAAATGGTGTTATTGTAAATAAATTAGGGAGTCAAGTAAAAAAAGGAGATACTATTGAAGTAGAAGGTAATATTTTAGATAATAATAAAAATTATGAATATTATTTATTAAATAAACCAAGAGAAGTAATAAGTGCTGCTAGTGATGATAAAGGTAGAAAAACAGTAGTAGATTTAATTGAAACAGATACTAGAATATATCCAATAGGAAGACTTGATTATGATACAACAGGATTATTACTTTTAACTAATGATGGTAAGCTAGCTAATTTACTTATGCATCCTTCTTCAAATATAAATAAAGTATATATAGCTAAAATAAAAGGAGTATTAACTCCAAGTGATATATCTAAATTAATTCATGGTGTAGTAATTGATGGAAGAAAGACTTCAAGAGCAAAAGTAAAGGTAAAAAAAGTAGATAAATTAAATAATAAGAGTATTGTAGAAATAACTATACATGAAGGAAGAAATCACCAAATAAGAAAAATGTTTGAAGTATTAGGATATGATGTAATAAAATTAAAAAGAGAAAAATATGCTTTCTTAACCTTAGATAAAGTAAAAGAGGGAGGATATAGAAAGTTAACATTTAAAGAAGTTACAACATTATATAGTTTATGTAATAGTAAAGATAATTAGTTTTAGTTATCTTTTTTCTTTTCATAACTTAAAAGTTATTCCAAGACTTTTTAATACCTTATGAATAAGTTATTAAAAAGAAATTTTGAACCTAAGTTAGTTTCAAAATTTATGTATTATTTATTGACTTTAAATATAAATGATAATATAATGTAGTAGTAATTACATTGAAGTTGATTCTATTTTTGTATGAAAAAGAGTGTCAACTTCTAGAGCTAATAGTTTTATATAATGTAATTATGTTTAGATTGGTCCTGGTCCATATTTGGGGACTGATGGCTAATCTATTAAGCATATTATAATTTAGATGTTATAATGTGTCTGCATAAAATGTGGTCGTGCTGAATTACCAGTGCGGTCACATTTTTCTTTTATAGACGAAGATTCTATTCTCTTTTTTTAATATAACTTTTTGTAAAAAATCTGTATCTTTTCTATTGTATAATTTATGAATTTGTTTTTGTAATTCATTAATATTTAACTCAGGTGAAACTATGTTAAAAATGAAATTATTACTTTGAGTTTTCTTTTTATATATTGAATGGAATAGAACTTGATTACTTTTGCCATTTATTGTTTTCAAATCCCAATATTCACCTCTAAATAAATAATCAGCAGTTTGAATTCCGTCTGGCTTATTTATTCTAGGTAACATATATATTTCTCCACCAAATGTATTTTCTAACCATATAGCAACTTCTTTTTCATTATTAGAATAATCAAGTACAATATTTTTATTATCAGCTTTGTATTTAATTCCGTTATGTTCAAAATATTTTCTATCTTTAACTATATGAGTATTAGGTTTAGCATTTATTATCCATTCACTTGTTACATCAGTATAATTCTCACCATAAAGTGTAGTATCTTCACATACTATAAAATAATTACTATCAAATATATAATCGTATTCTTTTAATGTAAAATCTATTCTATCTAATGATATATCCATGGTACTACATCCTTGTTTATTTTAAGTGTTAGTTTCTATTATAAGATATGATAATACTATTTGCAAGTAATATTTAAAAAATAATTGCTAAAAGAATATAAATATGGTAAACTTATATTAGGATAAGTAGTATAAGATATTTAGTTAACATAAATGTTAATAAAAGTTGACAAATTTCCAACATAAGTTGCTAGACATATATGTTATAAAATGTTAAACTATTGGACAAAAAAGGAGAAGGTGTATGTATGAAATTTTATGAAAAGTTAATAATACTTAGAAAAAAAGCATTATTATCGCAAGAACAACTAGCAGAAAAACTTGATGTAACAAGGCAAACTATATCTAAATGGGAACTTGGACAAACAAAGCCTGATATGGATAAGTTAAATGCAATGAGTAAGTTATTTGATGTAGATATAAATATACTTACTAATGATGAATTATTTTTAGAAGGTAATAAACATGAGAATAAAGTTGGAACTAAGAAAAAAGATAATTCTAATAGAAAGATAATTCTTTATATAGTAATAATTATCTTTGTTGCATCATTAACTACTTTATTATATAGAGTAGGAAGTGATATAATAGAAGTAGCAAAAGAAAAGAATGCCGAAATTCAAAAAACAAAAGAAGATATTTTAAAGAAACAACAAGAAACTGAAGATAAAATAAAGAAAACACAAGAAGAAATAGAACAAAAACAAAAAGAACAAAAAGAAAAAAGTGAAAGAGATAGTTTTAATAGAGATTTTGAAACTTGGGGTGGTAAACAAACAGATTCAGGTGTAGAATTTCAAATAGATAAAATTATAAAAAATAATAAAAAGAATAGTGATCGTTTAGTCGAAGTATTATTTGATGGGACATCATATGGAACTGATCCAAATAATATCAAAACTATAAAAAATAGTCTTAAAACATGGACCAGTGATAGAAAAATTCAATATTATGAAATATCAATAGATTATGATAGTAATGGTTATGTAAATAAAGTAACCATAGAAACAAGGTAAGGGGGAATAAGAAATGTTAATAAATATAATGTTAATAATAGTAATAATCTTATCTGGAATGATTATAGGAACTTATAATAAATTTATAAGAAAAAATAATAGGGTAAAAGAAAAAGAATCACAAATTGATGTTTTACTAAATCAAAGATTTGATTTAATACCAAATATAGTAGAATGTGTTAAAGGTTATGCTAAACATGAATCTTCTACTTTGGAAGAATTAACTAGTTTAAGAACTTCATATAATAATCATGGATTTAGTATTGAAGAAACTGAAAGTATTGATAAGAAATTTAATAATGTAATGATGCTTGCAGAGTCATATCCTGATTTAAAAGCTAATACACAATTTTTAAGTCTTCAAAATAATTTAAATGAAATAGAAAATAAATTAAGCTATGCTAGATCAAACTATAATAATGCAGTAACATCATATAATAATTTAGTAGAATCAGTTCCTTCGAATATTATTGCTAAAGTATTTGCTTTTGAAAAGAAAGAATTATTTAAATTAGAAAATGATAAAAGAGAAAATATAAAAGTTGATTTCTCAAAATAAAGTTAAGTTTATCTTAGCTTTTTTTATTTTGTTTAAATTTTTATTGTTTAAAAGATATATTTGTGATAAAATTATAATAGAAGAGAATATAAAAAGTAGGAGTCAATATGAAAAAAGAAGATATATTAAAATATTTTGAATTATTAGATAAATATACTTTAAATAATAAAGTAGTATTTAATAATGAGGAATTAGAACTAATTAATAAAGTTAATGATGAATTAAATAAGAATCCTGAATTATCTAACTTATTCAATAATTTAAGAAATACTTTTCCTAGTAGTAGAGAAGTATTAATAGATAAGTATTTAGATTCTAAACCTAAATCATTACCTGAAGAAATATCTAAAACATTTGGAATTGATATTAGTAAAATAGAACATAAAATATTAGATACAGGAGTAGAAATATTTTATTTCTATGATAATACTCTAGGTAAAGAAGTAGTATTAGAAAATAAAAAAGATGGCAGAAGTTTAACTGAAATATTAAAAGAAGTACAAGAAGAAAATAAAAAGTATCAAGGTAATGATAATCAAAAAAATACTACTGATATATTAAGGGATAAAAGAGTAAATGAAGATATTGAATTAAAAATGATACCAGTAGAAAATATTGATAAATATTTAGGACAAGTAAAATCTCTATCAAGTGAAGATTACAAAAAATTATTTTTTTTAGTTAGATATTCCACTGATTTAGATATATCATATATAAATATAGAAAATATGATAGGATTATCTAGTTATGGAAAAATATATGAAGTAACTAAAGATAAGTTTGAAAATTTTAAAGTTGGAGAACCTAAATCTGCAAATTATAATGAACAAGATATAGATACTTCAGAAAGAATAAATAATAATGAATCATTAAGTAGTAGTTATGAAGATGTACCAAATGTTAAAGAAGAAATATCTGAAGATTTTGATAGTTATGATGATGATATTAAAGAAAAAGTAGTAATGTTTTATGAAAATCCATCCTTATTAAATAATTTAGGAGAAATAGACAAAGAAATATGGACTCGTAGAGTAGAAGTATATCGAAGATATTTAATGATTAAAGAACAAGAATTAGAGAAATCCAAAAATAAACCATATGTTAAAACATTAAAAAAAGAAGAAGATAAACCAAAAGGTTATGTAAATATGTCTACTTTAATTATGATGTTAGAGATTACAGCAATATTAGTAGTTACATATTTTCTAATAAAAATAATTAAATAAAATAGTTTTTTATCAAGGTATTAACTAATAAAATTAGTTAATACCTTATATTTATGTCAAAAAAGTGTATTTTTAGTTGAATAATGTATCATAAAATGTTATAATTTTTGTAGAGGATAAGGAGCAAAGATGAAGAAGTTAGTAGGTTTATTGTTTATATTATTTATTTCTATATCATTTACTACTAAAGTAAAAGCATTAAATGTAAGTGAAAATGATATAACTTTAAGTAAAGGAAGTAATACAACTCTAAGTATAACAGATAATTTTGATAAAGAAATAAGTAAGATTGAATTTAATTTTGTATATTATAGTTATGATATAACAGGTAATTTTATAGTTAATTCTAATTATAAGATTAATACATCGGGAGTAGCACATACAATTACTTTTGATGAACCAGTAACAGGAAATATTACATTAGGAGAAGTAAGAATAAATGTAGTACAAAATCCAAATGTAAAATCAAGTAATATTAATCTAAATAATATAAGATTAACCACTACTGATGGTACGGTAATTAATCAAGATAATTTAGTAATAACAGTAAAAGTAGATGATAATGCTAATATAGTACAACAAAAAAAAGAAGAACCAAAAGAGGTAAAAAAGAATTTATTAGAAAGTATTGATTCAGAAATAGTACAAATAGAATTAAAAGAAGATGTTTATGAATATACAGTAAATATTGATGAAGATATTAAAGAATTAGATTTAAAACCAGTAGCAAAAGATAAAAATACTACTATTGATATATCAAATCAAAAAATAGAAGATTTAGAAGATAATAAAATAACTATAAAAGCATCTTTAGATAATTCTGATGAAGAATATATAATTAATGTAAAAGTAAATAAAAAAGTTCAAGTCGATAGTTCAAAAGAAACTAAAACTGATACAAGCTATAAAGGAAAATGGTTAGTACTTATAGTAGTATTATCACTAGGATTAGTAGTAAGTATAATACTAGCAAAGAAGAAATAGAAAGTAGTTAATTGGTGATTTAGATGTATAGAAAGGTTATAAAAAAGTTATTAGATTTAATATTAGCACTTATATTGGTTATTTTACTTTCACCATTAATGATAATAATAGCAATAATGATTAAAATAGATAGTAAAGGACCAGTAATATTTAAGCAAATAAGAAGTGGTAAAAATAATAAAAACTTTACTTTATATAAATTTAGAAGTATGATATATAATAACAATTTATATGATACTTCAGTAGAAGACCAAGCTACAAAAATAGGTAGAATACTAAGAAAAACATCTTTAGATGAATTACCTCAATTATTTAATATTTTAAAAGGAGAAATGTCTTTCATAGGACCAAGACCTTGGATATTAGATTATGCAAAATATTTTACAAAACATCAAATGAGAAGATTAGAAGTATTACCAGGGATAACAGGATTAGCACAATGTAGTGGTAGAAATAATCTAGGTATAATTGAAAGAATAGATATAGATGTTGAATATGTAGAAAATATGTCATTATTTTTAGATATATATATTGTATTAAAAACAATAAAAAGTGTATTAAAAAAAGAAGGATTTAGTAATTCAAAATCAGCAATTCATGAAGAATTAAATATATTAAAAAATCAAACTAAGTCGCCAAATAAAAGAAAAAATAAGAAAAACTATGATAAAATCAATCAAAAAATTCGATATATAAAAAACAAAAGTAATGATAATATAGATGATAAAGTATTAGTGGGTAGTGGTGTATAATGAAAATAGTATTTTACACACATGAGTTTAACATTAACGAAGGTGGACCTTGTACTAAAAGAATAGATTCACTAGCTTCATATCTAAGTGAAAAAGATTATGATGTTATAATATTAACAGGTAATCATAATAAAAATAATGAATTAAAAAATATAAATAGAATATTATAATTATGTTTATTTATTATGTTAATTTATTGAAGAGGTATTAATTTTAATGAAAGTAATTGATGTAGATAAAAAGCCCGAGAATGAAAAAATATTTTTTGGAGACTTTGGGCATTATATTAGAATAGATTCTATAAGCCATGAAGTCGCGAGAAAATTAAAAGAAGCGAGCGAAGGAAATACTTGGTTTTCAAAAGAGGCAGATTTGAGAGAGAGAGAGGGCTGG
>OIZT01000283.1_pt1 | contig 34098 bp, 24 predicted proteins | sample 1588611 | NCBI WGS metagenome assembly OIZT01 (sample SAMN03283278) | human gut metagenome | biome: human-associated habitat; material: feces | host: Homo sapiens | place: Peru | collected 2012
TTAAAGCGGCACGCGAGCTGGGTTCAGAACGTCGTGAGACAGTTCGGTCCCTATCTGTTGCGGGCGTAGGAGATTTGAAGGGAGCTGTCCTTAGTACGAGAGGACCGGGATGGACATACCTCTGGTGTACCAGTTGTTCTGCCAAGGGCACGGCTGGGTAGCTACGTATGGACGAGATAAACGCTGAAGGCATCTAAGCGTGAAACTCCCCCTAAGATAAGATCTCCACTGAGGCTCGACGTAGACTATGTCGTAGATAGGTCAGAGGTGGAAGCGCTGAGAGGCGTGGAGCTGACTGATACTAATAAGCCGAAAGCTTGACCAAAGCGCAGGCTCAGTGAGCTTTCGAGGGTTGCGGAAATCACAGTGTTCAGTTTTCAAGGTATATGGAGATTTAAGAAGTCACAGACGAAAGTCTTTGACATAAAGTCCCCACAAGGGACGACATAAGTTGGTATTGATTGCGACGAGGGTCCACCTGTTCCCATCCCGAACACAGAAGTTAAGCTCGTCCGCGCCGACAATACTTGCAGGGTGACTTGCCGGGAAGATAGGTAATGCCAACATAATGAGAAAACCGCCTCGCTTACGCGAGGCGGTTTTTGCTATAGTTAAAAGGGCCCGGATGGGCCCTTTTTCATTTTGAGAACGGGAGATTGCTTTTTCAGATTTTTCTCTGGACGCATCCGCTATTGACAACGTATATTTCATCGGCTACACGTTCAATCACTTTTGAATCGTGGCTTGCCAGAACGATCAGGGCACCGCGGTGACATAGAGATGGTTTCTTTTACATAGGCGCTTGCAAATGAATCAATAAAACCGTCTGTGGAAGGCAATTCCTCCAACTGCCGTATTATGCGAACCTGATTTACGGAAACACCAAGCGCTCCATCACCGGCGTGGGAAACGGAGAATGTGATTGGAAGGAATGTATTATCATCCGTTTCTGCTGGTTCACTGGGCGTAACGTCTTGGGGTGGCAGAGAATCTGTGGAGGAGCTGGTGTGTTCCTTGACTTGGTCCGCCATTTTGAGCCCAATTGTGCTTGCGGTGCAGCCGGTAAAAAGGAAAGACAGTGTTACCAGAAATAGAATGATTTTATGGACGTGATGTTTCATATAAACGATCCTTTCTGTGGGGGATGGCACAATACCAGCCACGGACACGGTTCTGTGGGAGGTCGGCTGGCCAACTAATGGTCAGCCTCCTACCCGATTAAAGACTTACACACGTCCGCTGCGATTGCCGTAAACTGTCAAAGCGTCAACAACAGTGAGCAGTGCTTCACGGTCTTTGCCTTTGACACGCACAATTTTATTCAACACCTCGGATACTGTGGTGCCAGGATAATATTCCTGATTAAGCATTTCCTCGATCTCGTATATTTTGGATGCACCCATCAGGTATTCGGGACTAACGTTGAAATAGGCCGCAATTCTGTTGAGGGTTTCGCGGCTTGGTGTTGTGCGTCCTGTCTCATATTGCGATACTGCTGAGGGAGAGATATACAGTTCTTTCGCCAGCTGAGCTTGATTGAGTTTTCTGCTTTTGCGCAGTTTGCGTAGTGTTTCCGGAAACACAATATCCCTCCTCACATTATTTTCTTGTATCATACAATATAAAATAGCCGTTTTGTTGAAAAATTAGCATATATATTCTAATATTAGAAAATTGATATAAAATATTTAGTATAGCTAATTTATAGAAGTTTGCTGGAATATGATTCCCCTAAATCTTCACTATGGCGATAAAAATACGAACTCTTTTTGTTGCGGATTTGGAGCGCCAATCGTTATAGTTACTTGTATAACGAAACCGAGAAAGAGAAATGGGGATGCAGATGACACAACGCAAAACAAACGATGCGGAAGAGCTGGATAATAGGTTCTTCTTTGAACACTTTTATGAACAGCACAAGCAGTTTCTGTACTATGTCGCTCGTCGAAGATGTCACAATGAGGACGATGTTCAAGAGGTAGTGCAAGAATCATGGATCAGGTTACTGAAGCACATTTCCGTATTGAAAGAAATTAACGAATGTAAAACGCCCAAATACATTGCATTAACGGTCAGGGCAGTGTATATTGATTTGGAAAAGAAAAAGCATTCGGATATGTCTGTTTCCCTGGAGGAATTCCTGCTGGAGGCGTTTCACGGTGGCGAGATACAAATAGAAAATGATTTGGAGGCGATTGATCGTAAAACAAAGGTTTATAGGTTGAAGGAAGACCTTTCCGCTCGTGATTGGTTCGTACTCGAAGGGAAATACATACTTGGCTATACTGATGCAGAGTTAGCAAAGCAGCTAGGTGTTGCGCCTGATAGTATTCGAATGATTTTGACAAGGGCGAAAAGCAATGCCAGGGCTATACTGTTGTCCTGTGATGACAAAGGGGGTGAATAGAATGAACGACCAACGCAGAGAGAGGCTTGAAGATGCATGGGATGAAGCGGCTCTGGAGCTTTTGATGGACGACTATGCCGAGATGGCAGGAAGCGAACTGTACGAAGAATACCTCTCCAATCTGGAGCAAGGGAAGGTTGAGGAGTTGCCCGCGGATTTGGACAAGAGCTGTCAAAACCTAATCCAGTCGTCGTTTTCAGCGGAATCGGAGACGGAAAAGAGCGATTGGATAAATGCTGCAATATGCCGTGTTTGTAGAGCGGCTATGGTGGTTCTGGCGATATTTGGTGCGACAGCAACGATTGTTTTGTCTGTTGATGCATTGCGTGTACCGATTTTCAACTTTTTCCTGAAGCAGGAGCAACGGTATACGATTGTTTCGTCGTCCGAAGAGGCTGATGACCTAATCAGTAGAGAGCATATTGAGAATATTCGTGACTATATCCCTCGAGAGTACAAAATTGTGTACGAGACTTATTTCGGAGATGGATACTACAATCTACGCTATAAAAATGGAAGTGGAGATATTATTTCCATCAGGGCAGGTGAAGGGGATATTGAATTGTATGCGGATACAGAAGATGCTACTTTTGAGAAAATCGATATAAACGGAAAATCTGCGTTGTTCATTCAAAAAAACGGTATGCGTATAATCGTTCAGAAAGCGAACTCACAAGCCGTCCTTGACTTTTATGCGGAAGCAATGGAGGAAAGTGACTTCTTTAGAATTGCTGATTTACTAAGTGATATGTAAGGAGATTCCGGAAATGAAAAGAAAATTTGCTACTTTTTTGGCGTTGGCTTTATTTGCTGCAAGTGTATTCATCCCTGCGTCGGCCGCGGTGTACTACGAAGACATACAGCAGATTCAGCCAAGATACACATATATTGACGCTGTTGGTGCTAAAATTTCGATTAGCTCCAGTGGAAAAGCTACTTGTACCGGAGTGGGGTATGCAAAAGATACATATGCAACGGTTGACCTGACTGTGCAATTGCAGCAGTACGTAGATGGTGGGTGGAAAACATTAGAGATATGGACAGGCTCTGATGTGAATATGGCAGTTGTCAGCGGCGAGTATTATGTCTATAAGGGGTATAAATACCGGACTAAGACCAATATGGTCGTTTATGATGAGGACGGGAATTATCTTGAATCTGCCAGCGGAACCCAGGAGAAAACCTACTAAATAACAGTACCGGCCAGGGAGATACGGTTGATCTCCCTGGCCGGTTTCTTTTTGCCAACGATTGAATCAGCAAAAATGCAACGCAAAACTCATTGTAAACCTATACGAAATTTTTCGACAGCTTTCGTGCAAATATACGAAATTATCCTCCTTCCGTTGCGGATTTTCCTTTCTTGCCGTTTAGCTTATTTGAAAACGATAAGGCTAAGCCTGAAAGGCGGTGAATCCAATGGGTTATTCTTAGCGTATAGCACCTAATGTGGTAACAGTTTGCTTACAACCGACAAAATCTGCACTACGGAGGAAAAACATGAAGCATTCACAATGGAGTAAACTATTGTCGTTATTACTGGTTCTGGCCATGCTGGTTCAAATGATGCCAGTGATGTCCCTTGCGGATGACGACGATCTTCCTTCTTTCTCTGAAACGGCACCGGAAAGCGCTGTCGTTACGGTTATGGGAGAAGTGGAGGAACTACGGGAAGAAAACGTAAAACATTTCCGCTTATCAGACGGCACTTTTGTGGCCGTCAATTATGGCATGGCGGTCCACTATGAAGACAGTGACGGCAACTGGCAGGACATCGATAATACGATTTCCCAGAGTGCTGCCACCCAGACCTTCAATCTGGAGCGGGACGATGCTATTGTCTCTTTTGCTTCCAGTTTGACAAACGGCAAAGTCTTGACTACTTCCAAGGGTGACGCATCCATCACCATGACCCTGCTGGACAGTGATGAGGTTATGCGGATGCTGAACGGTGAGGACGAGACTACCGATGAAACGGAGCCGGAAGAAACGGAAGCCACAGAATCCGAAGCCACGGAGCCGGAGACTACCGAATCAGAAGTTACCGAACCGGAAACAACCGAGCCAGAGACAACGGAACCTGAGGTTACCGAACCGGAAGAAACGCAGCCCGAAACGGAACCGGAGGATGTGCCTACCGAATCTACAGAACCGGAGAATACCGAATCCGAGGAACTGGAAACTGAATCTGTAGATGTAGAGGAGAAATCATCTGAGGACGTTGCCCTTTATACGGCGGAGGATAATTCCGATGAGTATGAAGTGGCGGGGGATTCCTTGGTTGAGGACGTTCCTGATGAAACTACCGGTGAAACCAATGCTGAGGCTGGTGACGGTGAGGAAGAAACCACGGCTCCCGCTGAAACAGAAGTGACGGAGCCTGAAAGCACCGCACCAGAGACAGAGCCGGAAATCACGGAACCAGAGGAAACCGAGCCGGAAACTACAGTCGCCGATGAAACCGAACCGGAAACTACCGAAGCAACAGAGCCGGAACTGGAAGAATCTACCGACCCCGGGGAAACGGACGTGCTGAAATACGACCGTAACGCCTCCGCAAGCATTGTGGAGAGCAATTCCTCTCTGGTAGACCTTCAGAAGAGCACTGCTTGGAATGTGGAAGATGTTATTCCGAAGAAATTGCAGTCTTCTCTGATCTACAAGAATGTATTCCCGGATACAGACCTTCTCTACACCGCCTATGGTTACAATCTGAAAGAGCAGATTGTAGTGAATTCCCAGCAGACGGGTTACAGTTACAACTTCCTGCTGAATTTGGATGGCCTGACTGCAAAAAAGAATGAGGACGGCTCCATCAGCTTCCTGGATAAAGAGGGAACTCCGGTATATGAAATTCCCGTTCCGTATATGGAGGACAATGCCGGTGTTATTTCTGAAGATGTCACATTTACGCTGAATGAAACCGAAGACGGTCTTGTACTTACGGTAGAAGCCAACTCTGAATGGATCAACGATAAAGACCGTGTATTCCCGGTCAAAATCGACCCGTCCTTTACCATTATTTCCGGTAAGGCCCTGGACGAAATTTATTCCGTCTATACCATGGAGGCAGCTCCCAATGATACAACGCTGGGGCGTCAGTATCTGTATGTGGGTGCCCAGCCTTACAGCACTACGAACGATGGCCGCTACAGACTGTTCATGCACTTCAATGATATGCCTTCGATTCCTGCCGGTTCCGAGGTTGTAGGTGCGTCCTTGAGCCTGTATCAGCATCAGTATGTGCAGCGGAACTGCACCTCGTTCCCCATTGGTGTGTACGAGGTCACAATGGATCTGCCCTCTAAGTATTCCGACTATTATAATTGGTTTGCGGCAATGACCTGGCGCAATAACATGCCGGAATATGACAGCTCGAATGCCATCGACTATGTCATGGTGGACTCTACCAAGGGATACCGGGACTGGAACATCACGGAATTGGTTAAGAAGTGGTATGCGGATAAGACCAGCAATACCACCTGCGCCCTTGTGATGATGAACGAAAGTGACATCGACACTTATACGTACTATGCCTCTGCTGCTTTCTATGCGTATGCGGGTTCTATTCCTCCTGTTATGATCGTGTCCTACCGGGATAATACCGGTATTGAACCCTATTACACTTATGCTACTCTGGGTGCCGCTTCTGCCGGAACCGCCTATATTGCGGACGCAACCGGCCAGCTGAAGGTCGGCAAGGAGCTGGCAAGCTACGCATCCACGGTCAATCCGTTCTCTCTGAACCTGATTTACAACTCTGACTATTTTTCCTTGTCTTCTGGTACGGATTATCAGCCGCCTAGCAAGCTTGGACTGAGCATGACGGTTGGTTCCGGCTGGACGCTGGACTATATTCAGAAAGTTGTTCCGGAAACCATCAGCGGTATCGAATATTTAAGATATACGGATGGTGACGGTACCGTTCACTACTTCATCAAGGATTCTTCGCCCAAGGATTCCAGCTATCCCTACTACGATGAAGATGGCCTCGGTCTGAAAATGAAGGTCAACAGTACCAACAATTATACCATGGCCGATGATAACGGCAATACGTGGACCTTTACCAAGAATTACCTGACCACTGTAAAAGACGAAACAGGCAACGTAATCAAAATTACCTATACCAGCGGTCGGATTACCAAGATCGTTCAGACAAACAAGAGTCAGACATCCATCACACTGGCAACTTTCGCCTATAGCGGAAATGCTCTGTCTACCGTAACCGACAACGCCGGAAACGTGTATACTCTCGTTTACGCTGACGGAAAACTCACCTCCATCCAGAAAAACGGAACTACAATTGCCCAATATGAGTATTCCGGCTATCGGCTGGCAAAGATGACCGACAGTGAAAGCAGCTACTCTTTGGCTTTTACCTACGTATCCGGTAAGGTGTCTTCTTACAAGGAACTGGGCGGTTCCACCACCGGTGCTACCGTCGCGATTTCCTATCCAAACCAAGGCCGGACGACCTACCGTGACTACGGCCAGGACCGGAAGCCCAATACCTCGGACGATATTCTGACCCATTATCTATTCGACTATGCCAGAAGAACCGTCAATGCCTATACGACCGACAATAGCGGCGTCATCATCGGTGCCACCAATGCGGCTTACTACGAGCGCAGTAGTACGGATAAGACCAATGACAAGCGGAATAACCGGACCATCCGCACCGCCAGCATTGGCCTTGCCAGCCAGCAGCTGTTGAAGAATACCAGCATTGAGAGCAGCAGCGACGCGTGGACCTTCAGCGGCGCTTCCCGTTCTACGACGAAACCAAGAACCGGTAAGTATTCTATCAAGGGTACGCAGACCAGCAACGGGACCCAGTACGCAATGAAGTCCTCTGAAAAGCTGACGGCAGGGAAGAAGTATACCTTCTCCGCCTATGTGAATACCAGCGAAGTGACCAAGTTTGAGGGCAGCGGTGTGTGTTTGCTGGTTACTGACGGCTCCAAGAGCTGGACCAGTAACTACGTGAACTACATCACCTCTAATACAGTTGACGACGGCTGGGTACGAATCAGCGTCAGTTTCACCGCACCGTCTACCGATGTTTACGGCATCACCATTTTTAACAGCGGTTGCATTGGCACCTTCTATGCGGACGATGTTCAGGTGGAAGAGGCGGAAGCTCCTTCCGGCTATAACCTGCTTGAAAATGGCAGCATGGAAACCTCCAGCTATGGTTGGACCATGGGTTCCGGTGCCTCTTACTATTCCGGTAAGGGCGTTGCATCGTCTACGAAGTCCATCCGCATTGTTGGCAATCCCACGGACCAGGGCACGAATGCCTATCAGGATGTTGCTCTGAATCTGCCTGGAACCCAGACTTATGTTCTCTCCGGCTGGGTCAACGCAAATGCGGTGCCTGATGATGATCAGAATACTTCTAGCGACCTTGCTGACAGAAGTAAGGAATGCGGCCTGCGTGCGATCATTACTTACTCTGATAATAAGACCGAAACCCAGTATGTCCCGTTCAATTCTGACCTTTCCAATACCTGGCAGTTCGTCAGCATGACGGTAGTTCCCAAGGAAAGTACAAAGACCGTTTCTAAGATTCGTGTCATGTGTGCTTACGAAGGAAATGCCAATACCGCCTACTTCGATAATATTTCTCTGATCCGGGAATCTGCTCAGACCATGAAATACGACAGTGACGGCAATCTTGTGAGCGTTACTACCAGCGGACTGAAAGAGGACACCAGTACATATGCGAATGGCAACCTGATCAAGACCGTCACCGGCGGTAACGGCACTTACAAGTACACCTATAGCAGTACTTATAAACACCGTCTGACTTCTGTTACCAACGATCAGATCAAGCAGTCCATGACCTATGACACCGCCGGTAACGCAATCACGACGAAACTCACCGGCAGCGGCAGCAAGACAATCAGTACTTCCGCAACCTATGGCGGCAGCTTGAACCGACTGGCATCTACTACCGACGCTGCGGGTACGAAAGTGACTTACGGCTATGGCACCAAGAATGCCCAGATGATGGCATTGGCTACCACCATTACAGATGCTTACGGCGTTAAAACCAACACGGAATATGATGATAGCTATCGTGCTGTGCAAACAAGTGTTGCGGATTACGCCACATTGGTGTATAATTATGTCAATGGCAACTTGGGTTCCATTGAGAGGACCGATGATGCCAATGTAGCCCAGACCTACAGCTTCACCTATGATAGTTTTGGCAACATGACAGCGTTGAAGGTAGGCTCCAAGACGCTGGCAACCTATACCTATGGCTCCGAGAATGGCCTGCTGCAGAAGCAGAGCTTCGCCAATGGCGATAGAATTTCCTTTATCTATGATAAGCTTGGGCGCACCAAAACCGCAACCTATTCTGACGGTACAGTGCTGACTTATGTTTACAACGGTGAAGGAAATCTTCACAGCATGACGGAGACAAAGGGAGACAGTAGCACCACCTACCTCTACAACTACGATTCCATTGGCCGACTGATCAACAGTGAAAAGCAGGTAGACGGCTCTTCCGTCATTCATAACCATGATGTTTACAATACCTACAATCAGCTGGTGAAAGAGAGCTGGCAGGTCGGCGGTGACGCCTACACCCAGACGAGCACCTACAACTCTGCGGACGGTACTCTGGATACCTTCTCCGTGGAGCAGAACGGTACGGAACTGGCCAAGTTCACCATGGGCTATGATGAGCTGCGCCGTCTCTCTACGGTTACTGGCGCACCCTATGTCAAGGGCTACACTTACCGGGATACCACCGGCTCCAACACTACGACGCAGGTTTCCGCCGTTGATTATTCCAGAACTACTTACGGCAATACCTACAAGTTTGTAAGCTATTCCTATACCTACGACAAGGCTGGCAACATCTTAACAGCAACGGACCAGACGGGGAATGTTATCAAATTCACCTATGACGACCGTGGACAGCTCCTGACAGAAAGCGGAACGGTTATGACATTCGGGGAGGCTCCCTACCCCTATAGCAACGTATTCAAGTACGATACTGTAGGCAATATCAAGAGCGTTTCCGATGGCACTACCACCCATACCTACGCATACGAGGATGCCGACTGGAAGGACCTGTTGACTGCCTACGACGGCGAGAGCATTACCTATGACAGCAACGGTAATCCCACCAGTTACTTCAACGGCAACCGTTGGACTTTCGGTTGGTCGAATGGCCGTCAGCTGACGACCCTTTCCAAGCAGGCCCCTGTTATCATCACGACCCAGCCTGAAAACTTCTTTGGTACTACTGGCGGCATCGCTACCTTTACCGTGAAAGCGGAAGGCGACCGGGTGACTTATCAGTGGCAGCGTAGCAAGGACGAGGGCAAGACTTGGACGGACATCAGCGGGGAAACCTCTGAAACTCTCCGTGTAACCATTCAGTCCGGCGACTTCGGCAACCAGTACCGTTGTATCGCGAAGGACTTCATGGGTCACATTGCCACTTCCCAGGCTGGTAAACTGGCATCCTCCATTGCTAGCCAAAGTGCGTTGGACCCCGAGTACACCGTCATCAATGAGCCGGACGATTACTACGGACGACCCGGTGACATTGCTACCTTTATCGTAGAGGCCGAGGGAAAGAACCTGTCCTATCAGTGGCTGTACCAGGCTCCTGGCTCCGATGAGTTTGTGTACTGCACCAGCAGTGACGCCACCACCAATACCCTCCGTGTGGAGATGACCGCCGAAAGCGACGGTGCCCAGTACCGCTGCTTCATCACCGACGCCAATGGCGATATGGGCAGTACCCGCTGCGCAACGGTCAAGCTGGATGTTCGTGACTGGACCATGGAGTACGAGGCCGGCGGCCTGCGTACCAAGCGTTCCAGTGCCGAGAAGACCTACAACTACATTTACAGCGGCGATAAGCTGGTTCGGATGACCTGTGGCGATAACATCCTGGACTTCACCTATGATGCCAACGGAGCGCCTTTGACGCTGGTCACCGGAGGGAAGGTCTATTATTACCTCACCAATCTTCAGGGCGATGTAATAAGCGTCGAATCCAGCGACGGCACCCCTGTGGCGAGTTATTGCTACGATGCCTGGGGCAAGATTCTGTCGTCAAGCGGTTATCTTGCGGAGCTGAATCCGCTACGGTACCGTGGGTATGTGTATGACCAGGAGACGGGGTTCTACTATGTAGAGAGCCGGTACTATGATCCTGCGATTGGAAGATTTATTAACGCAGACTCGACTCCTTCTACCGGACAGGATGTTTCTGGAACCAATATGTATGCATATTGCGGCAATAATCCTGTTAGCCGTGTGGATGACGGGGGCGAGGTGTGGCATTTAGTAGTTGGAGCTGCGGTTGGTGTCGCTACCCAGTATGCTGCGGATGTATCGATTAATTTGTTATCAGGAAAGTCGTTGCGAGATGCATTGACGCAAACTTCGAGTATTGTCGATTATACGTCGGCTGCAATTGGTGGCGTTTTGGCGGCAAGCGGAATAGGACTAGCTGGTTCTGTTGTAGCGAATGCGACGCTTGGTGGAGCTACATATCTGATGAACAGCAACGTTGGGGGTAAATCGATCAATGATTTGGATCTCGTCGTTGCTACTGTAATAGGTGGAGTAGCCGGCGTAATAGGCGGAAGCGGGGCCAATGGTGCACGCCTTCAAGGTGTATATAAAACATCCAAAACAGTATTGAAAACGGCAGTGTCTACTACCAAAAGAGCTATGTATACAGGTAAGATTACTGCAGTAAAGAGTGCTGTAACAGTAAGTACTATTAGAACAGTTGCTTCTGGTTTTTTCTCTAATATAACAAATCTTGTTAGGAAGGCGTTTACACGTAGTGCCACATAATTCCTAGGAGAATAGTATGCATTATTTTTTCGTTGATAAGCACAACACACCTAATCTAAAGTTATATACTTACCTGATATTTATGGCTTATTTCTTTACAGGTGTAAATTTTATTATTGCTGCTTTTTCAAGCAGAGTAGGAGATATAACCATTCTACGAGCATTTGGAGTAATGGGTGCCCTTTTCATAGTATTGGCTCCTATTGCTGTACTAGACAAACGCAGAGAGAATCGGGGACTTTTAGCGGTAATAGGGAGTGTAGCAATGCATAGTACTTGTACGATATTATGCTCAGTAATATTTGATTTTACAGAAGGGCTTGTTCTTTATCTGGTAGAGACCATTATTTACCTGCTTTGTATCCTTTCCATAAAAATAAAGCGGAAAGTGTAGACGACAGTGGAAGGCTATTGCAAATCTATTTTGTAATAGCCTTTCCATACCTACGAATACGCTGTATTGCGAAGGACTTCATAGGCAATATTGCCACTTCCGGGTAAACTGGCATCCTCCATTGCTAGCCAGAGTGCGTGGGACCCCGAGTATACCGTCATCAATGAGCCGGACGATTACTACGGACGGCCCGGTGATATTGCTACCTTTATCGTAGAGGCCGAGGGAAAGAACCTGTCCTATCAGTGGCTGTACCAGGCTCCTGGCTCCGATGAGTTTGTGTACTGCACCAGCAGTGACGCCACCACCAATACCCTCCGTGTGGAGATGACCGCCGAAAGCGACGGTGCCCAGTACCGCTGCTTCATCACCGACGCCAATGGCGATATGGGCAGTACCCGCTGCGCAACGGTCAAGCTGGATGTTCGTGACTGGACCATGGAGTACGAGGCCGGCGGCCTGCGTACCAAGCGTTCCAGTGCCGAGAAGACCTACAACTACATTTACAGCGGCGATAAGCTGGTTCGGATGACCTGTGGCGATAACATCCTGGACTTCACCTATGATGCCAACGGAGCGCCTTTGACGCTGGTCACCGGAGGGAAGGTCTATTATTACCTCACCAATCTTCAGGGCGATGTAATAAGCGTCGAATCCAGCGACGGCACCCCTGTGGCGAGTTATTGCTACGATGCCTGGGGCAAGATTCTGTCGTCAAGCGGTTATCTTGCGGAGCTGAATCCGCTACGGTACCGTGGGTATGTGTATGACCAGGAGACGGGGTTCTACTATGTAGAGAGCCGGTACTATGATCCTGCGATTAGAAGGTTTATTAATGCGGATTCTGTCCTCTCTACAGGGCAAGGTGTAACTGGACATAATGTGTATGTGTATTGTGGAAATAATCCTGTTGTTAGAGCTGATATAGGCGGTAATATTTGGCATATTGTTGCTGGTGCTGCTGTAGGTGCCGCGTTTAGTATTTTTACTAAGGTAGTAACAAATTATATTTCTAAGGATAAGTTGACGACGGGATTAGTAACAGCGGGAATTGCTGGAGCGGCAAGCGGAGGTTTGGCTGCAAGTGGTGTCGGCATTGTTGGTCAAGTTGTTGGAAACGCTGCTATTAGCGTGGCCAATGATGCTACGGATCAAGTCCTGTCTGGTAAGACTTCTCCTGACTGGGGTTCAATGCTGCTGAGTGGCATGACTGGAGCGGGAGCAGGTTTTGCAGGTGGAAGTGGTGCTGGTAGCAAGAATCTCACAAGAATTGGAACAACAAATTTGAAGCGGACGTGGAATGCATTGACGCATAATGGAATAGGTGCTGCTGCATCAACACTTTCAAGGGGTCTAACTTATTTTGCCAAAAATGCCAATTATATTCGGAAACCGCTATTAGTAGCATTGGCTAAATCTTCTGCTGCTGTTATTGGCAGTACATTTTTTCAAAAACTTAGCGTAATGGAACGGAGGCTCGGACTTGCAAGCAGATAAGGACAGTATAATAACCATTTTTCTTGTACTCCCAATATTTACGCAGTTCATTTTAAGATCGGCAGTTTGCCATATACATGATTTAGGGAAAAGTAAAACGTTCAGGAAAAAGAGTCACCGTAGCTTGTCACTTTTCCAAAAAGTTTTACTGATTGGATATGCTGAAGATTGCAAGTACTATACTAGTCAGGCAAAAAAATTAAGAATTGCGTATTGGGTAGGTATATTTTATCCAATTGTAGCTGTTGTCTGCTGGATATTATCGAGCGCTTTTCCTTTGGCGGTTTACGTTTTGCAAGGGCTATTGTACGTTAAAGTGGTCTTATTTGATATTCCAGTGTTTGTCTTCTTTTTCCTTATGACAAAACATGGGAAGAATGGAGGAGTAACATGGAAGTGGGAAGTTCCGCATTGAACAGACCAACCATTTGTGGCGTATAGGTGCTATTATGTGGCGTCATAATAGTATAAAATCGTGATTTTCCTGAAGATGGAGGGGGAATGCTGATTATGTAAGGATAAAAATAATTTGTTATCTCTGACCCAAAGAGACATGGATTAAGGGGACTGCAATCATGTTGTGAATGCAGTCCCTAATTTTTTATTTCCTGATCGATGACAACTTGATATTTCTGAATAGCAACCTGCCGCAAAGCGGGGATTACTGCGTGGTATGCAGATATCCTGTTTTGCGGCAGGTTTTTGCTTTGCCTCGTGGTCTGGAAGAAGGCAGCCCCCTTAAGAAAACCCTAAGATTCCACCCCCGTCCGTTCACACTTTGTCTATTGTCCCATTCTCCCGAATATGGTATACTGATTCTACATAGGAAGGAGGAAAAGCTATGTACAGTAAAAAGATCATCTCTCTGGCTTTGGCCCTCTGCATGGTGCTGCCCCTGGGCGTATCGGCGGAGGAAACGGGAGATTTTACGGAAAAAATATCCCAGCTGCCGGAGCTGTCCGCGGCCCAGAAGCTGGAAAGCGGAGAGCGGGACGCGCTGAAGCTCCATGTGGAGGAGCTTTGGGAGACGGGCTACTATGCCCTGCCCGGCGAGGAGCGGGCCCAGGCGGAGGAAGCCGAGGGCTTTGAGAATCTGGAGGCATTGACGAGCTACCTCCGGGAAGACCAGGCGGACAGGCTCCAGTGGGTGGAATGCGGGGATTTCTCCCTGGGCAGCCTGGAAACCCTGGAGAATGGAGCGGACTATTTCCTGGAAGAGGAGGAGCTGGTGCTCTCTGGGGAAAAGACCATCGCCCTGACCATGAACGGGGTGGAGACCTCAAAAAAGACCATCCGGGCCATGGGCAATGGGACCCTGGTGCTCTCTGGCCTGTCCATAGAGGCTCCCGAGGGCAAGGCGGCCCTGACCATGGAGCAGGACGGCAAGCTCCTCCTGTGGGGGAAGAACCGGCTGGTGTCTAAGGACCGGGCTGGCCTGGCGGGCAAGGGCATCACCCTTTCCGGCACCGGCACCCTGGATGTCCAGGGCGGCCCGGCCATTGACTGCGGGCGGCTGACGGTGTATTCCGGGGGCCTCAGCGCCGCGGGAACGGAAGGCAAGGACGGCCTGAAGGCCGAGAAGGCCTACGTGCTGGGCGGCTCTGTCAATCTGGTGGGCGGCGATAAGGGAAAGGCCAGCACCTGTGACATCTGCGACGGAAAAACAAAGCTCCAGGCCACCAAGGTCACGCTGGTGGATGACAAGGGCAAGGCTGTCGCCGGGCAGAAGGTGCGGAAGCTCACCATGGATCCGGCGGTGGGCTACAGCCTGGACGGTGTGGTCACCGATGACGAGGGGGCTGTCTATCTCTATCTGCCGGAAAAGACCCAAATTGTGGCCGTGACGCTGGAAGAGGGCCGGTATGAGGGCAAGATCACCGCCGGCAAAGAGGGGACGCTGAAGCTGACCCAAAAGGCGGAGCCCACGGAGGAGACCAAGCCCACGGAGGAAACCAAGCCCACGGAGGAGACCAAGCCCACGGAGGAGACGAAACCTACCGAGGATACCAAACCCACAGAAGAAACAAAACCCACAGAGAAGCCTACAAAGCCCACGGAGGAACCCACGAAGCCCACCGAGAAGCCCGCGGAAAAGAAGACCCAGAAGGCCCCTGCGGTGAAGATCGAGTCTGTGGGCCAGACCCAGGTCATCGTCCGGAAGGTCACCGGCGGCCACGGTACGGCGGAATACGCCTGGGGCTGGAGCAAGGAGGGCCCGGACACGGATTGGACGGAAAAACGGGTTTTTTTGGACCTGGAGCCTGGGGATACCTATTATTTCTATGCCCGGTTTGCCGGGGACGACAAGTATCAGCCCTCTGAGGCAAGCGCGCCCAAGAAGGTGGTCATGACCCAAGAGATGGGAGACATCCAGGTTCGGGATACCACCATGGAGTACAGCGGAAAAATTGCCACCGTCCATGTCTCCATCCCCCATGGGGCCAGCATCAGCTACCGGGAGGATGACAGCGGAGATTACGATCTGACGACCTTCCCGGAGTACACCAAGGTGGGCACCTATGAGGTGGGCTACCTGGTGGAAAAGCCGGGCTATGAGGACGTTACCGGCACCGTTACGGTGAAAATCACCCCGGCCACCCCCACCATTGCCCTGGAGGGGAAGACTGTGAACTACACTGGCTACGGCCAGAGCCTGGGCGGCGCGGAGATCACCGGCGTCAATGGGGAGAGCTACCAGGGCGGCGTGACCTATACCTATTATACCGACAGCAAGTGCACCAAGGGTGCTACCACCGACGCACCCAAGGAGCCGGGTACTTATTACGTAAAGGCATCTATCCGGGCCACCGGCAACTACACGGCGGCGGAGAGCAACCCGGCGAAATTTGTCATCCGCAAGGCCTCCTCCACCGCTGAGACCACCAAGCCCACCACATCGACCAAGCCTACCGCATCTACTCAGCCCACTGCGGCCAGCGGAACCACCTACACCATTACGGCCAGGGCAGGCACCGGCGGCAGCCTGGAGCCCAGCGGCCAGGTAGCCGCTGCCAAGGGAAAAAGCGTCAGCTTCACCGCCAAGCCGGAAGACGGCTTCGTGGTGGACGATGTGAAGGTAGACGGCAAGAGCATGGGCTCCGTAGGCGTGTATACCTTCCGGGATGTCCAGGCCGGGCACACCATCGAGGTCACCTTCCGCCGCACCGTGGCGGAGACCACGGCCCCAACGGAGCCCTCTACGGAGGCGACGACCCTGCCTACAGAGACGGAGGTGGAGGTCCCCACGGAATCCACAGCCCCTGTGGAGCAAAAACCGGCGAAGAAAAAGATATCCATTGCGGTGCCGATTCTGCTGACGATTCTGGCCTTTGGAGCCATTGGCGGCGGAATTGTGGTGTATAAGAAGTTTGAAGAATAACAACCCCCTCGCCTTCCCCGTAGGGGAAGGCGAGGGGTTTTACGGAGCCTTACCACGGATATTTCGGTGCGGTGCCGTTTCCTTTAAAGGTTCCGTCCAGCTTGGAGATGACCCGGTCGTAGTATTCCGTCCCGGCGTCATAGGGGGTGGGCTGGAAGTTGTTTCTGGGGGTTTCGCTGCTGATGCAGCAGGGGATCAGGGTCCGGCCGCCCAGGGTCACGGTGCCGTCAGGATACCGGAGGACCTGCTGCTGGACAATGGCGGTGTCCATGTCCGTAGGGTAGTGGTTGCCGCCGAAGCAGAAGTTCCCCAGGCTGTAGTAGATAACGCCGCCTGCGTATTCCGAGATCTTCTGGAGCAGGTGGGGGTGGCTTCCGGCGACAATGTGGAAGCCTTTATCAATGAGGGTCTGGCCCAATTTGTCCTGGTCCGCCATGGTGTGGTAGCTGTTCTCGCTGCCCCAGTGGACCAGGGCAACCAGAACCTGGGCCCCCTGGGCCCGCATTTCTGCTACGGCGGTGTCGATGACAGCACTGTCGGTTTGGAAAAAGACGGCGAAAATACCGACCTTCAATCCCCGCTCCGTGGTGACGACCTGGGTCCTGTTCTGGCGGACCCCGGTGACTCCGGCGGCAACCAGGGCGCGTTCCGTCTCGTCAATGCCCTCCGGACCAAAATCACCAATGTGGTTATTGGCCAAGCTCACCACCTCGATGCTGCTTTGACTGAGGATCCCGGCAAAGGCCGGGGAGCCCATGAGGCAGAAGCCATCCGGCTTGGTCTTGAACCGGCCCTCCCGGAGAACACATTCCAGATTCCCCAGGGTCAGGTCATCGTTTCCAAAATACCGGACCACATTTTTCATGGGATAGCCGAGATCCTCTCCGACAATGGCGGCGAAGGAATAGGGGCCGTCGGCCATGAGTCCGTCAGAGCCCAGGGCCAGGTCCCCCACGAAGCTCAGGGTGAAGGTTTCCGGCTCCGGGCCTTCGGCGAAGGCCGTCAGACAGAGCAGGGACAGAGAAACCAGAAGCAGGCATATTCTGCGCATAGAAGACCTCCTGTGCAATAGAAATAAAAAGGACACGGTCCCTTGGAAGATAGGCTTTCATCTATCTTACCATAGGGACCGTGTCGAATCAAGAGGGGGAAAAGGAAATTCCCTTACTCCTGTGCACGTTTTTTCATCAGGTTCCGCATCCGCAGGGCGTGATCCAGCTCCCGCTTGCGGATTCGCAGGCTCTTGGGGGTGCACTCCAAAAGCTCATCGTCGGCCAGGAATTCCAGGCACTGCTCCAGGGACATGACCTTGGGGGGCGTTAAGCGCAGAGCCTCGTCGGAACCGGCGGCACGCATATTGGTCAGCTGCTTCTTCTTGCAGACGTTGACGGTCATATCCTCGTTCCGGCTGCACACGCCCACAACCATGCCGGCATAGACCGGGGTACCGGCGCCAATGAACAGCTGACCACGCTCCTGAGCGTTGAAGAGGCCATAGGAGCAGGCCTCGCCGGACTCAAAGGCAATGAGGGAGCCGACCTGACGGCGCTCGATCTCGCCCTTCATGGGGGCGTAGGAATCCAGCACAGAAGACATGATGCCCTCGCCCCGGGTGTCGGTCAGGAACTCGTTCCGGTAGCCGAAGAGGCCCCGGGAGGGAACCAGGAACTCCAGACGGTAGCGGCTGCCTATGGGGGTCATGCCCAGCAGATCACCCTTCCGCTTGCCCATCTTCTCAATGACGGCACCCATGCTCTCTTCGGGCACGTCGGCCACCATCCGCTCGATGGGCTCGCAGAGCTTGCCGTCGATCTCCTTGGTCAGTACACGGGGGGTGGACACGGAGAATTCGTAGCCCTCCCGGCGCATGGTCTCCATGAGAATGGACAGGTGCATCTCGCCGCGGCCGGCCACATTGAAGGCATCGGTGCCCTGCTCGGTAACATGGAGGGAAACGTCCTTCAGAAGCTCCTTCTCCAGGCGCTCCCGCAGATTCCGGGAGGTGACGAATTTGCCTTCCTTACCGGCGAAGGGGGAATCGTTGACGGCAAAGGTCATCTCGATGGTGGGATCGGAGATCTTTACAAAGGGCAGAGGCTCCACCAGGTTGGGGTCGCAGAGGGTGCGGCCGATGGTGATGTCTGCCATGCCGGACAGGGCCACGATCTCACCGGCGCTGGCCTGCTGCACAGGGACCTTGGCCAGACCGTCGAAGGTGTACAGGGCAACGACCTTGCCCTTTGTCTTGTGGTCGGGGTCGTGGTAGTCGCAGATGGCGACCTCCTGGTTGACCTTGATGGTGCCCCGCTCGATGCGGCCTACGGCGATGCGGCCCACATATTCGTTGTAGTCGATGGAGGAGACCAGCAGCTGCAAAGGCGCGTTTTCGTCACCGGTGGGGGGATCGATATACTTGATGATGGTTTCGAACAGAGGGGTCAGATCCTTGCCCTGCTCGTCAGGACCGTAGGAGGCGGTGCCCTGGCGGCCGGAGCAGAAGATGGTGGGGGAATTGAACTGCTCGTCGGTAGCGTCCAGGTCCAGCAGCAGCTCCAGCACCTCGTCCATGACTTCGTGGACACGGGCATCGGGCTTATCGACCTTGTTCACGGCTACGATGACCTTGTGGCCCAGCTCCAGGGCCTTCTGCAGCACGAAGCGGGTCTGGGGCATGGGGCCCTCGGCGGCGTCTACCAGCAGGATAACGCCGTTGACCATCTTCAGGATCCGCTCTACCTCGCCGCTAAAGTCGGCGTGGCCCGGAGTATCCACAATGTTGATCTTGTAATCTTTATAGTGTACGGAAGTGTTTTTTGCCAGAATGGTGATGCCCCGCTCCCGCTCCAGATCGCCGGAGTCCATGACCCGATCCACAGTGGCCTGATTTTCCCGATAGATGCCGCCCTGCTTCAGCATTTCGTCAACCAGGGTGGTCTTACCGTGGTCAACGTGGGCGATGATGGCAATATTTCTGATTTTGTCCTGAGATGCCATAAAAATGCTCCTTCGTATTTGTGTATATTATCAACTCTCAACATCAAAATATACCACAATAAAAGGAGCATTGCAATCTTTTTCTGGTTTTTACAATACAAAAGTTCCGGGAATCCGGATGGGGGTTTTCGTGCATGTTGACACGGCCTGAGCATTCCTTCCGTGAGCGGCCCGGCTTTTCCTTTCCTGCCGGAGGGGGCGCCCGCCGGGAAAGGCAGCCGTCCCCGGAAAGGTATTCATAAATTATTTACGGAAAATGCAAAATTCCCTCTTGCTTTTTTGACCTGAGTGGTATATGATATCTTAGCACTCGGAAAGAATGAGTGCTAATACCGTAGATAATCGCCGGGGGCGATCCCCGACAGTCTAAATACGTTTGTATGGAGGAATCACTATGAAGTTGAAGCCTATGGCAGACAACATTCTGCTGAAAGCCCACGAAGAGAAGGAGACCACCGTCTCCGGTATCATCCTTGCCACCAGCAACAAGGAGAAGCCCGCTATTTATGAGGTCGTCTCCGTTGGCCCCGGCACCAAGGACGTGACCATGACCGTCTCCGTGGGAGACAAGGTGGTGGTCGGCAAGTTCACCGGCACCGACCTGACCCTGGACAAGGAAGAGTACAAATTCGTCAAGCAGGATGATATCCTTGCAATCGTGACCGACTAAGGAGGAAATGAATCATGGCTAAGATGATCGTTTATGGCGAGGAAGCCAGAAAGAAGCTGCAGTCCGGTATCGACCAGTTGGCCGACACCGTTAAGGTTACCCTGGGCCCCAAGGGCCGCAACGTGGTCCTGGGCAAGAAGTACGGTTCTCCCCTGATCACCAACGACGGTGTGACCATCGCCAAGGAGATCGAGCTGGAGGACGCTTTTGAGAACATGGGCGCTCAGCTCATCCGGGAAGTCGCTACCAAGACCAACGATGTGGCCGGCGACGGCACCACCACCGCCACCCTGCTGGCCCAGGCCATCACCCGGGAGGGCCTGAAGAACCTGTCCGCTGGTGCCAACCCCATGGTCATGCGCAAGGGCATTGAGAAGGCCGTTGCCGCTGCCGTAGAGGCCATTAAGGCCAATTCCGTTCCCGTCCACGGCTCCGATGACATTGCCCGTGTCGGCACTGTTTCCTCCGGCGACGAGGCCATCGGCAAGCTGATCGCCGAGGCTATGGAGAAGGTGGGCACCGAGGGTGTCATCACCATCGAAGAGAGCAAGACCGCCGAAACCGGCCTGGACGTGGTGGAAGGTATGCAGTTTGACCGGGGCTATATCTCCCCCTACATGGTTACCGATACCGACAAGATGGAAGCCGTCCTGGACGATGCTTACCTGCTGATCACCGATAAGAAGATCTCCAACATCCAGGAGATCCTGCCCATCCTGGAGCCTGTCGTCAAGTCCGGCCGGAAGCTCATCATCATCGCTGAGGATGTGGAGGGCGATGCCCTGGCTACTCTGCTGCTGAACCGTCTGCAGGGCCGCTTCAATGTGGTCTGCGTCAAGGCCCCCGGCTTCGGCGACCGCAGAAAGGAAATGCTGCAGGATATCGCTGTCCTGACCGGCGGCACCGTGATCTCCAGCACCCTGAATATGGAGCTGAGCGATGCCCAGATGACCGACCTGGGCCACTGCCGCCAGGTGGTTGTCACCAAGGACACCACCACCATCGTGGACGGCGACGGCACCGAGGATGCCATCAAGGAGCGCGCTCACATGATCCGTTCCGCCATTGCCACCACCACCTCCGATTACGACCGTGAGAAGCTCCAGGAGCGTCTGGCAAAGCTCTCCGGCGGCGTGGCCGTCATCAAGGTGGGCGCTCAGACCGAGGTCGCCATGAAGGAGCAGAAGCTCCGTGTGGAGGACGCTCTGAACGCTACCCGTGCCGCTGTGGAAGAGGGCATCGTGGCCGGCGGCGGTACCGCCCAGGTCAATGCCATCGAGGCTGTGGATAAGCTGATCGCCACCCTCCACGGCGACGAGAAGACCGGTGCCCGGATCATCGCCACCGCGCTGCAGGCTCCTATCCGTCAGATCGCCCAGAATGCCGGTGTGGACGGCTCCGTGGTATACGAGAAGATCCGCAACTCCGGCAAGGTGGGCTACGGCTACAACGCCTACACCGAGGAGTATGTGGACATGATCCCCGCCGGTATCGTGGATCCCACCAAGGTGACCCGCTCCAGCCTGGAGAATGCCGCCTCCATCGCCTCCTGTGTGCTGACCACCGAGAGTCTGGTTGTGGATAAGCCCGACCCCGCTGCCGATGCCGCAGCCGCTGCTGCTGCCGGTCAGGCTGGCGGAATGTACTAAACCAAAAATGTTTTGACGGGGCTGCTAGAAAAGTCCCGTCTTAACACAGTGGCCAGTGCTCCCGGCACTGGCCACAAAAAAATTAAGAAAACGCAGACTCTTTGCCACAAAGTCAAGTGGTAAAATCAAAAAGGACAAGCACTAGAAAGAAAGCAGTCTTTCGTAGTGCTTGTTCTTTTTCTTATTCATGTTTTCTGATGCCATAGGTCCCCTCCGTGTTTGAATTTATCAAATCACACTATACTTTTAGAATACAATACCTTTTTAAAAAAAATATTGTTGACAAAGAGGATATGATGTGCTATGTTAAAATCAGAAAGAGAAAGGAGGACGGAATATGACTATTCAAAAGAACACGTTGGTTTACATCCTTCTTGTTTCGTTACTGGTAATGCTCTCCGGCTGTGGTTCCGCCCCGGCGGTTGCGGATTTTCCACCGAAGGAAGAAACGGTACAGAAAGCTGCGGAAGCTCTGGGTTGGACCCTGGAGAAGGGGAAGACGGAATCTTGGGCAGATGACCATGTTATGTATACCTTACAAACGGAATCGGACGGGAAGGCGTCTCTGTCCTGTGCGCTGGTAGACGGGAAACGGACCATGACTTTCATTTACATGGCAATGAACCTTACGGAAGAACCGGTGTTTGCCTGGGAGGACTGGGAAAAGTCCATCTCTCTGGCGGAAACGCTGTACAGTGGAAGCCAGGCGGGAGAGCTCTACAAGAGCTTTTCCGGTGCCCCGGCGGAGAGCGGGGAAGACGGGGCCACCCTATGGGAAGCGGAAAGTAAGGCCTGGTACGCAAGACTGCGCTGGTCCCCGGCCGCCGGTATCACGGAACATAATTTCCCGGAGTCTACCGTTCAGGATTGGCGGGAAACGGTCTATATTTCTCTATATCCTTCTAAAGCAGTTTACGAAAATATGAGAAAAGGCGCATAAATAATAAGGACCTGTTGCAAAATTCGTTTTTGCAACAGGCCTTTTTTGGTACTGGATATGTCGCTGCCGGACAGCTCCGCATGAAGATTGAGGATACTCCAAGTGACCCGCAAATGCTTCTGACCGTGCGGGCAGAAAACTGTTCGGACATTTCTCATATTGTCCAAAGTTGCGGTAGAACTGTTCACAGGTTTTATGGTATAATTTGAATACGAAATTGAGAAACAAATCGGAATTTGTCAGCCTAATTGCTTTTTGATTTCAGCTTTCACTTTATCCAAATCACTGCAAGTCAAGATTGGAATCAGCCGGTTGATTTCGTCAATGCTCCTATCCCACCACTTGAATCTCAGCAGCAATTCAATCAGTTCATCGTCAAAGCGTTTTTGAATTGCTCTTGCAGGATTCCCAACGACCTTCGTATATGGTGGAACATCACTTCCCACAACGCTGTTTGCACCAATGATTGCACCATCTCCAATGTGAACGCCGGGAAGGATTACCGAATTTTGCCCGATCCAAACATCATTTTCGATAACGGTATCTCCTTTTAATGGCAGATCCGTCTTTGCAGGCGGCGACATTTCCCATCCCTCCAAGGTATAGAACGGGAATGTAGAGACGGCGTTCATCTGATGGTTTGCACCGTTCATCACAAACTCAACTCCGGCGGCGATTTGACAGAACTTTCCGATGATGAGTTTGTCATCATTCCACTCGTATAAGTGTGAAACATGACTTTCAAAATCCGAATCGGCAATATAAGTAAAGTCCCCGACAATAATATTCGGATTTGTAATCGTCGGCTTCACATATATTTCTTTATCATACCCTGCAATTGGATGGATTGTATTGGGGTTTGGGTGTTTTCCGTCTTTCATCTTAACTACCTCTTCAAATTCCAGTTTATCGAACAGATAAAACCCCTTTAGAAACCAAAGTGCGCACTTCGATACTCTCTGTCGAGACTATCGTGCGTCCTGGGTCGCTTCATTCCCAGTCGGCAGAGAGAAACTGCCCGACCGAGAATGCTTTGTCACGCCCTTCTGTCAAGGTGGCTACAGCCCCTTTTCTATGGTCTTTGCCTTTGCCTGGCCTCTTCCCGGGCTATGCGGAGCATCCGGGGGAGGGCATAGCGGAAGAGGGCCTGGAAGGATGCGCAGTAATGGTTCTCCGGGACTCCGTCCTGCCAGACCCAGTCGTTTTTGCAGCCGCCGCGGCAGAGACGGCCCCACTGGCAGGTGCGGCATTTTTCCGGAGGACGGGCGCCCAGGTCCAGAAACCGCCGGTAATCCGCCCCGGAGCGAAGGGCCTCCAAAGGACCGGAATCCAGGGTGCCCAGCTTCCACTGGTCCAGCACATAAAAGTCGCAGGGGTACAGGCTTCCGTCGGCCTCGGCGACGAAGTAGCCGCCGCAGCGGCCGCAGGTGGCGCAGGTGCTGGTGCTGTCCCCCAGAAGCATGTGGATATAGTCGTCAAACAGCCGGATGCTGCGGTAGTGTCCCGTCTCCCAGTCCCGATACCACAGGTCGAAGAGCTGGCAAAGGAATTTTCCGTAGGCTGAGGGCGTCAGGGACCAGGGCCGCCCGCCCCGGGGCTCTCCAATAGGATCCAGGCAGGCGATGAACTGGATGTAGTCAAAGCCCAGCCGCTTCAGAGCCTCATAGGCCTTCTTCGGGTGCCGGGCGCACGGACCCGTCACCACACACAGGGCATTGACGTCTACCCGGTACCGCTTCAGCAGCTCCAGGGCGGCCATACAGCTGCCCCAGGTTTCCCCTCCCTGGGGATCTACACGCCAGGCATTGTGATTTTCCCGATAGCCGTCCAGAGAGAGGCCAACCAAAAAGCCCTCCCGCTGGAAGAAGGCGGCCCAATCCTCGGTCAGAAGGGTGCCGTTGGTCTGAATGGAAAAGGCGAGCTTTACCTTCGGCGGCTGCTTGGCCCTGGCGCAGGCGGTAAAGGCCTCAAAAAAGGGGAGCCCTGCCACTGTGGGCTCGCCGCCCTGGAAGGTGAAGGTCACCGTGCCTCCGGGCTCCGATGCCTCAAAGGCCCTGTCAATGAGCTTTTCCGCTGTGGTATTGTCCATCCGGCCCATGCAGGCCTGCTCCCGGTTCTGGGCCTCGTCCTCATAAAAGCAGTACCGGCACCGCAGATTGCAGGCGCTGGAGGCGGGCTTGATGAGAAAATTCACAAATCGCATGTCGGGACTCTCCTTATCGGTTTCGGATGGAATTGCCATCGTAGAGGATGGGCTTCAGAACGGCGGTGTAGTCTTTGTCGTCGCAGTCTCTGTTTTCAATCATCTGCATGAGCCGGAGGGCCACTTGACGGCCCATTTCGAAGCCCTGCTCCACAGAGCAGGTGACGCCCTCCTGGCGGTAGGTATCCGCCGAGTAGTCAAAGCAGACCAGGGAGTAGTCCGCCGGGATCTGCTTTCCCATTCGGTCCAGGGCGTTGCGGACGTGGCGGTAGACAATGTAATTGCAGCAGACAATGGCGGTGCACTTGGGCAGACCTTTTAAAAATTTTTCAATGGAGCGGACATAGCTGTGCTGCCGGGCCTCGTCCGAGATGCACCACTTGATATAGTGGTCCTTCATCTCCAGGCCCCGCTCCTGCATGGCCTCTGCCATGCCCTGGAATTTCTCCACGCTGGCGTAGTTGTCGTAGAAGAAGATCCCGGCAATGTTTTTGTGTCCGGCATCTATGAGCCGGGCCAGCAGCTGCCGGGCGCAGTCCCGGTCGTTGATGATGACCCGGGGGCACCGCAGATTCTTGTAAAAATTGTTATAGAAGATCACGGGGATCTTTCGGCGGTAAAGCTCCTTGTAGCAGTCCAGGTTGGGACTCAGGATGCTGGCCTTGACGCCGTCTACAATAAAGCCCTGGAAATTCTGGTGGGCCACGGTTTCCAGACACCGGCGCTCGTAGTAAAACTTGTTATCCGTGAGGAAGACGTGGAGGTCCACTCTGTCCGGCTCGAGGACGGAGCGAATGCCGTCAATGAGGCCGGAGTTGGCGCTGGTATCCTGGCCCTGGAGGACCAGACCGATTTTCAGGGGGGCTTTGCCGGTGTTCAGCTCCTGGGACATGACTTTCTCCCGGCGGAAATAGGTGCCGCTGCCCTTGAGCTTGTACACCACACCCTCCTGGACCAGAACATCGATGGCCCGGCGGATGGTCTCCCGACTGACCTGGAGCTTCCGGCACAGGGCGTTTTCGGAGGGGAGCTTCTGATTGCCGGAAAATTTATTTTCTTCAATATATACCAGCAGCCAGCGGTAGACCCGCTGGAATTTCTTTTCGGAAGGGTCCAAAGCCGTCACATCCTCTCTGGCAATAAGAATAGTACCGAAACAGTGCCTTTGTCAAGAGAAATTCCGGCCGGACCCCATAGGGCCCGGCCGAAGGAAAGGGGGGATTATCCGTCAATGATGCTGGGCCTTGCGCCCTCCGCCTCCCAGATCCATTCCAGGAGCTTCTGCCGCAGCAGCAGCTTCTGCTCCCGGTAGGCGGGATCGGCCACCAGGTTCGTCAGCTCCCAGGGGTCGCGCTCCAGGTCATAGAGGAAGTCGTCGGCGTAGGTATCCGCTGCCGCGGCCTCGCCGCCGTTGATGCCGGGGGCATAGACGGCGTACATCCACTTGGGAGTCCGGATGCAGCGGCCTACCCGGCTCTCGGAGATCTGAGCGAAAACCTCGTTCTTCCGGTCTGGGGTGGTGCCTTCCAGCACATCCACCAGGTTTTCACCGATCATCCGATCGCCCACGTCCACACCGGCCAGGGCCAGCAGCGTCTTGGGGATGCTGGCGGTGCTGACCAGGTCCTTTACGACCCGGCCCCCCCGGAAGGGGCCGCCGCAGATCACCAGGGGCACATGGAGGCAGCCATCGTGGCAGGAGCGCTTGTAGTCGTCATAGCCGCAAAGGTGGCCGTCCCGGTTCCGGGTCTTGAAGTGAGAGCCGTGGTCCGAGGTGTAGAGAAGGATGGTATTGTCGTACAGGCCCTTCTCTTTCAGCTTGGCCACCAGCTTCCCCAGATTCTCGTCCAGGGCGGCGCACTGGCCCAGGTAGTCCGGGTATTCCTCTGCCGCGTTTCCCTTCAGGACGCGCAGGTCCTCAGGCAGGACAAAATCCTTGAAACGCTCTTTGGAGCCCTCCGGGCCCTCGTAATGGTTGTGGTCGTTCTGGTGATGGGGCTCGATTTGAGAGACGGTCATAAAGAAAGGCTTGTCTCCCGTGTAGCTGTCCAGATAGTCCAGGGCAAACTGGTTGATGCAGTCCGCACGATAGCCCTTGAAATCAATGCGGTTGTTGTTTTCATCGAAAACGTAGCCGTCGTAGCCGTGGGAGGTGAATTCCAGTACATCCGCCGCCCGCCAATAGCCGGTGTAGCCCCCACGGAGCTCCTTGGGCACAGCGGTGACGGTGTGGTCGATGGTGGGCTTCTTTTCCAGCTCTCCGTCAGAGGCCAGATGCCATTTGCCAATGTAGGCGGTCTCGTAGTGAGCATCCTGCTCCATGTAGCTGCCCAGGGTTTTCACATGGGAGGGAAGCATGACGTTGTTGCGGAAGCAGCCGGTTTCCGTGGGGTATTTGCCGGTCTGGAACAGGGCCCGGCAGGGACCGCAGACAGGCTGGGGGGAGAAGGCGTTGTCAAAGCGGACACCTTCGGCGGCCAGGGCGTCCAGGTTGGGGGTGATGTCCAGGGGTTGGCCGTAGCAGCCGCAGGTGTCCCAGCGCTGCTGGTCGCTGAAATAAAAAATCAGATTATAAGCCATGTCAGGTTTCCTCCTTGTTGGGTTGGGCCTTGCTTTCTTTGACCTTGCTTCTGAGAATGCCGAAAATGACCACGACGATCAGGGCAATGAAGATCCAGCAGAACACGCTGCTGAAGAAGATCTTGGGGCTGCCGTCGGAAATCAGCAGCGCCCGCCGGAAATTGGTCTCTGTCATGTTGCCCAGGACCATGCCCAGCAGCACCGGCACCGCGGGAAGCTCCAGCTTCCGCAGGACCCAGGAGAGGATGCCGAAGACCAGAGCCACGCCCAGGTCAAAGTAGCTGCTGTTGACGGAGAAGGCACCGGCGAAGCAGAAGATCACAATGATGGGCGTCAGGATCTGCTGAGGGATGGATACCACCTTGGCGAAGAGCCCGGTGAGATACCGGCCCTGGAGGAACATGAAGATGTTCACCAGGATCAGGCCCAGCATAATGGCATACATAATGGGGCCGTCGGTGGTAAACAGGGACAGGCCGGGGTTCAGTCCGTTGATCATCAGGGCAGACAGCATAATGGCGACACAGCCGTCGCCGGGGATGCCCAGGGTCAGCAGGGGGATCAGGGTGGCACCGCAAACCGCGTTGTTGGCGCTTTCTGCCGCGGCGATGCCTTCCACGGAGCCGTGACCGAACTCCTCCGGGTGCCTGGACATATTCTTTGCGGTGTTGTAGGAGAACCAGGAGGCCTCGGAAGCACCGGTGCCGGGGACAATGCCCACACAGGAGCCAATGATGGAGGAAACGATCACCGGCCGGAGCATCCGCTTGTATTCCTCCTTGGTGATCTTGCCGTCGTCCTTGCCGATGGTACCGGCCCGGGTGTTCAGGTGCTGATGGCTCAGCTCCGCTTTGCCGATGATCTCCACCAGGGCGAAGAGGCCAATGAGGGTCACCGCCAGATCCAGCCCCAAGTAAAGCCGGGGGATGCCGAAGGTGAACCGGTCATAGCTGGTCATGGGGTCCGCGCCGACGCAGGAGATGAGAAGGCCCAGGCAGGCGGCCAGGATCCCTTTGACCAGACTCTTGCCGGAGACACCGGCGATGATGGTCATGCCGAACAGGCACACCATGAAGTATTCCGCGGTGCCCAGCATGGCGGAGACCTTCGCCACCTGGGGTCCCAGAAACAGCAGCACCAGGGCGGAGAAAATGCCGCCGAAGGTGGAGGCGTAGAGGGCAATTTTCAGCGCCGCCTTGGTCCGGCCCTGCTTGGAAAGGGGATGGCCGTCCAGCATGGTGGCCGCCGCGTGGGGGGTGCCCGGCGTGTTGATGAGGATGGCGGAGACAGAGCCGCCGTAGCCTCCGGCGCAGTAGATGCCAAGAAGGAACATCATGCCGGGAATGGCGCTCATGGTATAGGTCACAGGCAAAAAGAGGATGATGCAGAGTATCACGCTGAGGCCGGGAATGGCGGCGAAGACGCAGCCGATGAATACGCCCAGGTTGATCCAGAGGATGTTCTCCAGGGTGAAGAGCAGCCCGGAGGCCGGGCCGATAAAGTCAAGCAATCCCATGTGTCTCCTCCTTAGAAATTCACGCCCAGCACAAAGCGGAACACAGCCCAGATAATGACCGCCGCCGCCAAGGTGATGGCATAGTAGCTCTTTCGCTTACAGCGGAAATAGACCAGGAAGGCCAGGGCGCAGAAGACCCCGCCGAGAACGAACAGCCCGGTGGTTTTCGCCAGCAGATAGGTGACGAAGAGGATCAGCACGATGATCAGTGCCTTCGCTTCTGTCAGCAGGTTCAGCTGCTTCATCCGCATAGGCTGATGCCGCAGGACGTTCAGCCCCTCCCGGCCTACCAGAATGGCGCTCATAGCCAGCATGACCCACACCAGCATAGTGGGGAAGGCCCGGCCGTTGACCACGTCCTTTTCTGATATTTTCACCTGCTGGGGCATAGCCAGAAGCAGCACGATGCCAATGAGCAGAAACAGTATGCCGCAGACCAGATCCACCGGGTAGGACAGGTTGATCCCGGCCAGCTTCACAGCCCAGGTATCCAGCTTCTTTTCCGTGCGTTCCAGAAATTTTTTCAAAAGAATGGCTCCTTTCTCAGAGTGAAAAGCGGGGGGCGGGTGCTGCCCCGTCCCCCCGCTGGGTGCGTCTTAACCGGCAACGATGTCCTTATACTCGTTGACGATGCTCTTTACGTTGTCAATATGGGCCTGGACATCGGCTTCTGTCATGGTGTCTACCTCCAGAAGCATGGTGTCATTCAGCCAATCGGCCACTTCCTTGTCTGCCAGGATGCTGTCGTACAGGTTTTTCAGCTCCGCAACCTTGGCGGCATCGGTGCCCTTCCGGGCCAGGATGAAGCAGCGGTTCCGGAAATAGGGGTAGCCGGCAGCGCCTACACCCTCAACTCCGGCGAAGGGGCCGGACTGAATGGCGTCTTCGTCAAAGGCGCAGACCACGGTGACACCGCCCTGCTGGAAGGTCTCCAGGATCTGGGACTGGTGGGATACGGCGAAATTGGTCTCGCCCTTGGCCACAGCCTGGGCAGCCTCGGCGGCGGACTGGTAGGGGGTCAGCTTCAGCTGATCGCCGGCACCCATGGAGCCGAAGAGGGCAGCGGCCAGGAAGGCCTCGGAGCCGGTAGCGCCGTTGACGGCTACGGAGACGGTGTTGCCGGCTTCCACATAGGCCTTCAGGTCGGCCAGGTCCTGGATGTTCAGGTTGGAGTCGGCGGACAGGACAAAGACGGAGGAGTAGAGGTTTTCAACGAAGACAAAGTCCTCATAGCTGAACTGCAGCTTGGCGGGATCCAGGATCTCGGTAATGGCGAAGAGACCTTCACCGGCGAAAACAAGCTCCTTGTCGTTGGCCTTGGTGCTGGCGACCCAGGTGTTGACGGTGGCGGCATCACCCTTGATGGCTTCGGCAACCAGGGTGATCTTGTCGGAATAATCGGTGGATTTGGCGGCGGCTTTCTGGCTCACCATGGCGGCAACGCCGGAGGGGGCCCAGGGACAGGTGACCTTCCAGCTCTCCTTTTTGGCGCTGCAGCCGGTCAGCATAGCGAAAGCCATGACGGTGGCAAGAACCAGAGATACGATCCGTTTTTTCATTGTATTCTCTCCTTATTTTATTTTTGCGCCCCATGCGCTTTTGATGGCTTCATGATACCATCGGGAGGAAAATGAAGTCAACAAGTTCGGAAGAAAATATAGAAAAGTTGTATGGTTGTTGTAGGAATTTCCTATTTCTGTATTTGCGTGAAAAATGGAGTTTGTGCAAAGTGCTAATATTCAAAGGAGCCCTTTTGTGTATTCTGCCCCAACTCCCGGCACAGGGCGATCAAGCGGACCATGCTGGCAGAGAGATATTTTTTGGGATGGTATACGATGTTCAGGGTCCGCAGCAGGGGCTCCTGGAAGGGACGCATGACTACGGTGCCGGTTTCCGCATCCCGCTCCGCCAGCAGCTTCGGCAGGACGGCCACGCCAAGCCCCTGGGCCACGGCTTTGATCAGGGCCTGGGTGCTGACGCTTTCCCAGGCGGGCTCTATGTGGAGCTGGTGCAGGGCAAGAATGGCCTCCAGGCCGGTGCGGCCGGCGCTGCCCGGTTCCCGCATGAGCATGGGATAGGCGGCCAGCTCTTCGATGGTTACGGAATCCCTGGCTGCCAGGGGGGAATCCGGCGGCAGCACCGCCCGGAGCTCGTCCGTTAAGAAGGGAATGGCCCGGAGCTCCTTGTGAAGGGGCTGGGCCTCAATCAGACCCAGGTCGATCCGGTTGTCCAGGATCAGCTGCTCCACCTGGCTGGCGGGGCAGACCTGAATTTCTACCTTTAGTTCCGGAAATTCCCCCTGAAACTGTTTGACAAGGCCGGGGAGCAGGACGGTGCCGATGGTGATGGTGGCGCCGATGCGGACGGTGCCCACCGTATCCCAGTTGCGCATCTGGGTTTCCAGCTCGTCCATAAGGGAGACTACGTGAACGGCATAGCCATAAAAGGCATTGCCGCACTCCGTGGGCACGATCCGCCGCCTCATTCGGGTAAAGAGCTCCACCCCATAGTAGTCCTCCAGCTCCTTGATGGCCAGACTTACCGAGGGCTGAGACAGGTGCAGCGCTTCCGCCGCCCGGGTGACGCTGCCCTTCTGATAGACAGCAACCAGAATTTTCATATGCCGCAGGGTCATGGAAATGCCTCCAATCTATAATAAAAACAATATATATTTCATAGAATAATACTATTTTACAAATATGTCAATTGCTGGTACACTGGAAGAAAAAGAAATTAGGAGGCTGGGATTTTGAAAAACAAAAAAGAGGTGCTGAAGAAGCTCTTTTTCTCCACATTGTACCTGAGCGCCTTCACCTTTGGCGGAGGCTATGTCATTGTCACGCTGATGAAGCAGAAGTTTGTGGACGAGCTCCACTGGATCGAGGAGGAGGAGATGCTGGACCTGATCGCCATTGCCCAGTCTGCCCCCGGAGCCATTGCCGTCAATGGGGCCATCGTGGTGGGCTATAAGCTCCGCGGACTGCTGGGGGCCCTGGTGGCGATTTTTGCCACCATCATTCCGCCCTTTCTCATTATTACGGTGATCTCCTTCTTCTATGAGCTGTTTCGGGATAATTTTGTGGTCAGCAGTCTGCTCTCCGGCATGCAGGCCGGTGTGGGTGCCGTCATCGCCTCCACCGTCTGGAACATGGGCGGCGGTGTGGTGAAGCAGAAGGATCCGGCCAACCTTCTGATCATGGCAGCCGCCTTTGTGGCCGCCTGTGTGTACCGGGTGAACGTGGTGTATATCATTCTCACCTGTATTGCCATCGGTATTGTCCGGACGGTCATTGCCCAGAGGAGGAACGGAAAATGATCTATTTGCAGCTGTTTCTGAGCTTTTTGCAGATCGGTGCCCTGAGCTTCGGCGGAGGCTATGCCGCCATGCCCCTTATCCAGGCCCAGATCGTCACCAATCACGGTTGGCTGTCCATGAGCGAATTTACGGATCTTGTGACCATCGCCGAAATGACCCCCGGCCCCATCGCCGTGAACTCGGCAACCTTTGTGGGCACCAAGATCGGCGGCGTTCTGGGGGCCCTGGTGGCTACCGCCGGGTGCATCCTGCCCGCCTGCATCCTGGTGACCCTGATCGCCAGGCTGTACCTGAAGTACAGAAATCTGGCGGTGCTCCAGAGCGTTCTGGGATCTCTGCGGCCTGCCGTGGTGGCCATGATCGCCTCTGCCGGGATCCTCATCCTCATCAGCGCCTTCTGGGGAGGCACGGTGGATCTGGCAGCGACAAATTGGCTGATGGTGGGTATTTTCCTGGGGGCCTTTGCGCTGCTGCGGAAAACAAAAATGAACCCCATTGCCGTTATGGTCCTGGCGGGAATGGTGAATTTGGTTTTTCGGCTGGTTGAGAGAGGTATATGATTTCCAATATCCCGATATATAGGGAAAACCCGGAAGTTGCACAAAAAATACAGGCTAAATTCTACGGGTTTTGACGGAATTTCCAGTTTACAACCAGCAAGATATATAGTATAATGGAATCCGTACGGGAATATCGATAATCCGTGCTGACAGAATAAGATGCTGCCGCGTGGCGGTAATTTTGAAATGGAGGAATTCCCATGTCTGTTAAAGTTGCTATCAATGGTTTTGGCCGTATCGGCCGTCTGGCTTTCCGTCAGATGTTCGGCGCTGAGGGCTTCGAGATCGTCGCCATCAACGACTTGACCTCCCCCAAGATGCTGGCTCACCTGCTGAAGTACGATTCCACCCAGGGCAATTACGCTGCTCAGGGCCATGTCGTTGAGGCTGGCGAGGACAACATCGTTGTCGACGGCAAGAAGATCACCATCTATGCTAAGGCCAACGCTGCCGAGCTGCCCTGGGGCGAGCTGGGCGTAGACGTTGTCCTGGAGTGCACCGGTTTCTACACCTCCAAGGCTAAGGCTCAGGCTCACATCGATGCCGGCGCCAAGAAGGTCGTTATTTCCGCTCCTGCCGGCAACGACCTGCCCACCATCGTTTACAACGTCAACCACAACACCCTGACCAAGGAAGACAACATCATCTCCGCTGCTTCCTGCACCACCAACTGCCTGGCTCCCATGGCCAAGGCTCTGAACGACTATGCTCCCATCGTCTCCGGCATCATGACCACCGTCCACGCCTACACCGGCGACCAGATGCCCCTCGACGGCCCGCAGCGCAAGGGCGACCTGCGCCGCAGCCGCGCTGCCGCTGTGAACATCGTTCCGAACTCCACCGGCGCTGCCAAGGCCATCGGCCTCGTCATCCCCGAGCTGAACGGCAAGCTCATCGGCTCTGCTCAGCGTGTCCCGACTCCCACCGGCTCCACCACCATCCTGGTCGCCGTCGTCAAGGGTAAGGACGTCACCGTCGACGGCATCAACGCCGCGATGAAGGCGCAGTCCAACGAGTCCTTCGGCTACAACGAGGATCTCATCGTCTCCTCCGATGTCATCGGTATGCGCTTCGGCTCCCTGTTCGATGCCACGCAGACCATGGTCAGCAAGATCGACGACGACACCTATCAGGTTCAGGTCGTTTCCTGGTACG
>OIZT01000284.1_pt1 | contig 34043 bp, 31 predicted proteins | sample 1588611 | NCBI WGS metagenome assembly OIZT01 (sample SAMN03283278) | human gut metagenome | biome: human-associated habitat; material: feces | host: Homo sapiens | place: Peru | collected 2012
CAGGAATTACAAGACCGATAGCCTTTGCAGCACCTGTTGAGTTAGGAACGATGTTAGCAGCACCTGCTCTTGCTCTTCTCTTGTCGCCCTTTCTGTGAGGACCGTCAAGAATCATCTGGTCGCCTGTGTAAGCGTGGATTGTTGACATAATACCGCTCTGGATTTCTGCATACTTGTTAAGTGTGTCAGCCATAGGAGCGAGGCAGTTTGTTGTACATGAAGCAGCTGAAATGATTGTATCGTCAGCTGTAAGAGTCTTTTCGTTTACGCTGTAAACGATTGTCTTAAGGTCGTTGCCTGCAGGAGCAGAAATAACAACCTTCTTAGCGCCGGCATCAATGTGAGCCTGGCTCTTAGCCTTTGATGTATAGAAACCTGTGCACTCGAGAACTACATCAACACCGAGTTCGCCCCAAGGAAGCTCAGCAGCGTTTGGCTTAGCATAAATTGTGATTTCCTTGCCGTCAACGATGATTGAGCCTTCGCCGGCTTCTACAGTGTGAAGGTTTTCACCAATCTTACCGCAGTAGCCGCCCTGTGCTGTATCGTACTTGAGAAGGTTTGCGAGCATAGCAGGATCTGTAAGATCGTTGATAGCTACTACTTCATAACCCTCAGCACCGAACATCTGTCTGAAAGCAAGACGACCGATACGGCCGAAACCGTTAATTGCAACTTTTACTGACATAAAAAAATTCCTCCTAAAATTCTAAGGTGCTTCTATTATATTACATTTTTTTCATTTCTTCAATAGCTTGACAAAAATTTAACGAAAAATTTTTTACTTTTTTACAAATACGGTAAAAAACACGGTCTATTTTTGCTTTTTTAAGGCAGATTTGAGCTGTAAGCGTCAAAAAACTGTAATCTTTTCGTTTTCCATAACTAATTATCTGTAAAAATCCCTTGCTTATTCTTGACAATTTGGTGATTCTATTATAAAATTGTATCATCCGCTGTTACGGATTTTGGCAAAAGTACAGTTTTTGGCTTTTGCAACTTTTTTAATCAGACTCTTTAAAAGAGCCGTTATATATAGATATTTTTTATAATTTTTATGACATTTCGCTGTTGGAAATGTTGAAAACGGTCATTATGGTGTTTTTTGACTGTGCATATAAATATGTAAAAAAATATTTAGAAAGTAAAAATGAAAATTGAATATCTTTTTAACGGCACCTTTAAAGTCTAATTGATTGGGAACTGTGAAATACTTGAAAGAAAATCAAACTAAGGAGGTGTCCAAATTGCCATTGTGGATAAGTATTATCTGCATTGTTGCCGCAGTTGTTATCGGCGCAGGTGCAGGTATTTTCCTTGGAATTGCCATCCGCAAAAACACTGCCGAAAAGGAAATCGGAAGTGCTGAGGAAGAGGCAAAGAAGATTGTGGCTGATGCGATTAGAACAGCCGAAGCAAGGAAAAAAGAAGTAGTCCTTGAGGGTAAAGACGAGGTTCATCGTTTCAGAAATGAGAGCGAGAAAGAAATTTCCGACCGACGCAAGGAAGTTCAGCGTCAGGAGAGAAGAATCCAGCAGAAGGAAGAAACTCTTGACAAAAAGCTTGACAATATGGAACGCAAGGAAGAAAAGGTCAACAAAAAGCTTCGTGACGCAGACGCAAAACTCGAAGAAGTTGAAACCTTGAAGAAGAGCCAGTTTGAAATGCTTGAAAAAATTTCGGGCTACACGGCAGAACAGGCTAAAAGCTATTTGCTTTCACAGCTTGAAAATGAGCTTGCTCACGAGAAGTCGGTTAAGATTATGGAATACACCGAACAGCTCAAAGAGGAAGCAGACGACAAGGCAAGAAACATTATTTCGCTTGCAATTCAGCGACTCGCCGCTGAGCAGGTTTCAGAGGCAACAATTTCGGTTGTTCCTCTTCCAAACGATGAGATGAAGGGCAGAATCATCGGCCGTGAGGGTCGTAACATCAGAGCTATCGAAACTCTTACAGGTGTTGACCTTATTATTGATGACACGCCTGAGGCTATCACGCTCTCGTGCTTTGAACCTGTCAGAAGAGAAGTTGCAAGAATTGCACTTGAAAAGCTTATTGCAGACGGCAGAATCCATCCCGCAAGAATTGAGGAGATGGTTGAAAAGGCAAGACGAGAGGTTGAGTCCGAAATCAAGAAAACAGGTGAGAGAGCTGTTCTTGACGCAGGTGTTCACAACATTCACCCCGAGCTTGTTAAATATCTTGGCAGACTTCGTTACCGTACCAGCTACGGTCAGAATGTTCTTGACCATTCTCTTGAGGTTTCATACCTTGCAGGTATGATGGCAAGCGAACTCGGTCTTGACCCGACAATTGCCAAGCGTGCAGGTCTTTTGCACGACATCGGTAAGTCCATTGACCACGAGGTGGAGGGAACACATATTCAGATTGGTGTTGACCTTGCCAAGAAGTATAAGGAAAGCGACGCTGTTATTCACGCTATTCACGCTCACCACGGCGATGTTGAAGCGAGAACAATCGTTGCGTGTCTTGTACAGGCAGCTGACGCTATCTCAGCCGCAAGACCCGGTGCAAGAAGAGAAAATGTTGAAAACTACATTAAGCGACTTCAGAAACTTGAAGAGGTTGCATCTTCATTTGACGGTGTTGAGCGTACCTTTGCGATTCAGGCAGGCCGTGAGGTTAGAGTTATGGTTAAACCTGAAATCGTCAATGACGAGCGTATGATTCCGCTTGCAAGAGAAATCTGTAAGAAAATCGAAGAAGAGCTTGAATATCCCGGACAGATTAAGGTTAATATTATCCGTGAAAGCAGAGCTTCCGATTTTGCAAAATAAAATATCTTGATTTTTAACTACGGTTGACAGGGCTATGTTGACCGTAGCTTTTTATTTTGTAGGGACGATATTATCCGCCGGCACGGCGAGCCGCCGTACCTGATTCGTGTAGATAGGTTCATTAAATGAAAAATTGAAAATTGAAAATGGAAAATTGCGGTCGGGAAGATGGTTTGCAATATAAAAAACATATTATACCCGAGCGTAGTATAGTAGCTGTTTGCACAATTTAAGAAATGAATAAATCGCAATTGTATTTTTATATCATAATTATCTTAAAAAATAATTTGTATTAAGTCTTAATTGAAAGGAATTTGAAAATGGCGTCAAGCAAAGAATATCTGAATTTTGTTATGGGTCAGCTGTCGGAACTTGAGGAGATAACATACCGCAAAATGATGGGTGAATACATTATTTATTTTCACGGCAAAATTGTCGGCGGAATATATGACGACAGATTGCTTGTAAAGCCTGTTAAATCGGCGGTCGATTTTATGCCGAATGCAGTGTATGAATTTCCGTATGAGGGTGCAAAAGAAATGCTCTTGGTTGATGAAGTTGATGATAAGAATTTTTTGACAGGCTTATTTAATGCAATGTATGATGAATTGCCAGCACCAAAAAAGAAGAAATAATTTGCAAGAAAAATAAATAAACTTGCAAAACTTGAATTTGTGCTGCAGCTTAGGTTTTTGACCTGTTATTGTAAACTGTAATTTAAAAAACAGCAAAAAACTTTAAAAAATATTCAAAAAAGTATTGACAATCGGCTTTTAAGGCTTTATAATTCAAGACAGTAAGGCAAAGACCTTGCAGAGTTTTCGGAAAACTGAATATAAAAAGGACAAGGAAGTTCACTTTGGTTTCTTCTGATTTTGCAACAAAGTTTTTAAAACTTGCAAAATCGGATAAAAACATTGTGAGCTTTATTTTTTTGCTTTGGCAAAACGGTTTATGTGGAGGTTTTAAAATGGATTCAGGAAATATAGGCTTTGTACTGATTTGTGCGGCTTTCGTATTTGTAATGACACCGGGTCTTGCAATGTTTTACGGCGGTCTTGTGCGAAAGAAAAATGTTGTAAACACAATGATGACCTCAATTTTCATCATTGGTATTGGAATTGTTATGTGGGTGCTTTTCGGCTATTCACTTTCATTCGCTCCGTCGGGAAATGCTTTTATCGGTGATTTCCGTTGGCTCGGTCTTGAGGGTGTTTCACTCACAGAGGGTTACACAGATGACGCATCAATTCCGAATATGGTATTCTCTGCATTTCAGATGATGTTTGCCGTAATTACTCCTGCACTTATCACAGGTGCGGTTGCAGGCAGAATGAAATTCAAGTCAATTTTTGTTTTCACAATCTTCTGGTCGCTTATCGTTTATTATCCGCTCGCCCATATGGTATGGGGACAGGGAGGACTTTTAGGTGCAGACGGTATCGGTGCTCTCGACTTTGCAGGCGGTGATGTTGTACATATCAGTTCGGGTGTTTCAGCACTTGTACTCTGCATACTCCTCGGCAAGCGTCACGATTATGAACATTCAATTTACAGAATACACAATATCCCGACAGTTGTACTCGGTGCATCACTTCTTATGTTCGGTTGGTTCGGATTTAACGCAGGTTCTGCACTTGCCGCCGATGGTCTTGCGGCTCACGCATTTATGACAACAGGTGTTTCAGCCGCTGCCGCAATGCTCTCTTGGATGCTCTGCGATGTTATCAAGAACAAAAAGCCTACTCTTATCGGTGCAAGCACAGGTATGGTTGCAGGTCTTGTAGGTATCACACCGGGTGCGGGATTTGTTCCGATGTGGGCGGCAGTTATTATCGGTTTGACAACAAGCCCTGTTTGCTATATTATGATTTCATACGGCAAGAAAAAATTCGGTTTTGACGATGCGCTTGACGCATTCAGCTGTCACGGTACAGGCGGTATCTGGGGCGGACTTCTCACAGGTGTGTTCTCATGTACGGCAATCAACAGCAGTGCAGGCAACGGTCTTGTGTACGGTGAGTTTGCACAGTTCGGTGCTCAGGCGGCTGGTATCGGCGTCACAATTGTAATTGCGGTTGTCGGAACACTCATCTGCTATGGCATCACAAGACTTCTTACAGGCAAAATCAGGGTTGACCTCAGAGATGAACTTATGGGACTTGATGTTTCACAGCACGGTGAATCTGCTTATCCGTCATTTAACGGTCTTGACAACTAACGGAGGTTTTAAAGTATGGAAAACAATAACGAAATTCAGCTTATAAAAATAGAGGCCGTTGTTCGTGAAGAAATGTTTGTCGATGTAAAAAAGGCTCTCACGGATATCGGAGTAAACGGAATTACAGCGTATCAGGTTGTCGGCTGCGGAATTCAGCGAGGTATGTCCGAGTATGTAAGAGGACAGAAGGTTGATGTTCAGGTCTTGCCGAAAATCAAGTTTGAAATTGTTGTTTCTTCCGAGGAGTGGGAGAGAAAAACAATTGATGCAATCAGAAAAACAGCCTTTACGGGCAACCCGGGTGACGGTAAAATATTTACCTACTACCTTAAACAGGCGGTTAAAATCCGTACGGGAGAAACAGGCTACGATGCAATTCAGACTCCCAACTTTGACGACTGATATTTTCCTATTTTCCTATATCAAAAAAGTGCGTACCGAATTTCGGTACGCACTTTTTGCTTGTAAAATTGTTTATCTTCTTATTGTAATATCTTCCGGGCTGACAGTATTGTCACGAAGTCTGTTGTAATAATCGGGATTTGAATGCTTTATGCTTATCGGTTTTAGCTCGGGAGTTGCAAAACAGTGTGTTGTTCTGCCTGTTGCAGAAAGTTCTACGTTTTTATTGTTGAAGATTTTATAGTCAAAAATCATTCTTGAACCCGTAAAAAACACAAGATTTACATCAACGGAAAACTCATCGCCGAATTTAAGCGGCTTTTTGTAACGGGCATATGCGTCAACATTTGGAATATATAATCCTTTTGATTGCATTTCGGCAACATCACAACCGATGTCGTGCATATACTGAATTCTTGCATCTTCAAAATATCTGATAAAATTTGAGTGATGAACAATGTTCATACAGTCTGTTTCATAGTATGAAACCTTTGCTTTGTATAATTTCTCGGTCATATTTTCTCCTTTACATATATTCGGAAAATCCGTAATTATTTTTTAAGCAACAAACCGTTTTTAAGGTCTTCTGCGGCTTGCTTCTTAATTACAAAATGCTGTTTTTTGCCTGTTGCAGTCTGCGGAAGTTCATTGACAAAGCGGTAATATCTCGGAGCCTGATATTTTGAAATATTCGGTGAGCCGTCGCAGAAGTCGATAAGCTCGGCAACCGTAAGGCTTTCGTCGGCCTTGATTACATATGCCGCAACGCACTCGCCTCTTGTTGAATCGGGAACACCTGTTACGATACATTCCTGAACCTTCGGGTGTGAGTTGAGAATTTCCTCAATTCTTGCAGGATAAATATTTTCGCCCTTGCTGATAATCATATCGTCTTTTCTGCCTGCAATTGTAACGAACTGCTCGCTGTTCCAAGTGCCGATGTCGCCTGTGTACATCCAACCCTTGTAGAACTTGTCTTCTGTAGCCTTTTCGTTATTTACATAGCAGTAGGTAGTTTTGCTCGGACATTTGATGATGATTTCACCCTCTGTTTTGTTATCGCAGGGGACTGTGTCATCGGGTTCTGCTTTTCTGTCATCATAAACATTAACGAGTCTAACTTCATCATCTGTGCATGATCTGCCTGCCGAACCTGCCATTTCAGGAAGGTCATACGGACGAAGAAATGTATTCCAGAATGATTCAGTTGTGCCGTAGCCGTTGAAAATGTTGGGGGAGAGAAGTTCCTGATAGCGGATGCAAGCGGCTTTTTCAAGCGGACTGCCCATTGTAACAATGCCCTTGAGCGAAGAAAGGTCTTTCGGATGCTTTTCCTGACGGTTTGCAAGCATCTCAAGTGTTGACGGAACGCCTGTGATGAATGTAATGCCGTATCTTTCGATAAAGTCCATGCAGCTTCTTGGGTTGAATGTTCTCATAATGATAAGACACGCACCTGCATAAAGGGTAGGTGTAGGACCGCCCGAATGAATACCGCCACGGTGAAACCACGGTGTCATATTCATCGTAATGTCAACGGGTGAGAGCGGAAAGTGCATAATTACATCGTGAGCCGAAAGAACTTCGTTGATTGCGTTAAGCGGAACGCCCTTTGGAGTGCCTGTTGTACCCGAGGTCTGAAGTCTTAAAACCTCGTCATAAATATGCGGTGCATAGTCGACAGGCGGATTTTCGTCACTGCTGTCCTTGATGTAATCGTCAAAGAAAATGTGTCCTTCGGGAAGAGTTACTTCCTTTTTGGAATTATTAACGCAGATAATCAATTTTGGTTTATGTTCGCAAATTTCAAGAGCCTGTACGGCTGTTTGCATAATGTCTGCGTCATAAACATAAACAACAGGCTTATTGTGTCCCATAATTTCAGCGGTTTCGCCCGGTGAAAGGTTAAAGTTAGCGGGATTTGAGATTGCGCCGAGTTTTTGCGGCGCAATGTAGCCGAACAAAAACTGCGGTGAGTTGTAAAGCTGCATAAACACGATGTCGTTTTTCTTAACACCGTCTTTTTTCATAGCGTTTGCAAATCTGTTTGCATCGGCATTAAGCTCTTTGTAGCTCCATGTTCTGCCGCTCTGAGGGTCAATTGCGGCAGGCTTATCCGAAAAGCGTCTTACATTTCTCATAAAGCCGTTAAGCCATGTAAATTCACTTTCAAATGTTTCTCTGAACATCTGTGAATCATATGTTAAATTCATAATATCCCCCTGTCCTATTGTGTACGGGTGTACATTATTTTATACATATATAGTGTATGTCGTTTTTGTCGGCAGATTATTTGCCGTATTTGCCTACGATAATGCTTGAGTTCTGACCGCCGAATCCGAATGCGTTTGACATAGCAAAGTTGATTTCGGCTTTCTTTGCGGTATTTGCAACAAAGTCAATGCCTGCACATTCGGGATCAACTTCGTTAAGGTTGATTGTCGGCGGAACTGTGCCTGTTTCAATAGCCTTGATACAGGTAATTGTTTCCGTAATGCCGCCTGCGCCCATCATATGACCTGTTGCGCCCTTTGTTGAGCTTACATAGGGGAGAGTGTCGCCGAAAACCTTCTTGATTGAAGATGTTTCAACAGTGTCGCCCTTGTTTGTTGCAGTACCGTGAGCGTTGATGTAGCCGATGTCGGCGGGATTGATTCCTGCCTCTGCAATTGCCTGTTTCATACAAGCGATTGCACCTCGTCCTTCGGGATGCGGAGCAGTTACATGATAAGCGTCATCTGTGTTGCCGCAGCCTCTGATTTCTGCATAAATCTTTGCACCTCTTGCAAGAGCGTGTTCCTCTGTTTCGAGAACGAGCGCACCGCCGCCTTCACCTATTACAAAACCGTCACGGGTAACATCAAACGGACGGCTTGCTGTGCTTGGCGAATCGTTTCTTCTTGAAAGAGCCTTTGCGTTTGCAAGTGAGTAAATTACAAGAGGACAGAGAACGGACTCTGCTCCTACTGCGAGCATAACATCAGCCTTGCCGCTCTGCATACACATACAAGCTGTGTTGATTGCGTCACCGCCAGACGAACAAGCTGTGCTTACTGTAAAGCTTGGTCCTTGAATGTTGTAGTCGATTGCGATATTTGCAGCGGCAATGTTGCCGAGAATTTTAGGAATAAAACGAGGTCCTACCTTTTTGTGAGATGCGCCTGTGAGTGCCTCCTGAGTGTATGCGATTGTTGCGATACCTGCCATTGCAGTACCCATAACAATACCTGTTCTTTCGGGTTCAATTTTGATTCCGCTCTGTTTCATGGCTTCCTCAGCCGCAATATAAGCGTATTGCATAAACGGATCTGTTTTTCTGATTAAATCCTTTGGAAGATAGTCGGACGGATTAAAGTTCTTTACTTCGCCGGCAATCTGAACAGCGAGTTCAGACGGATCAAAAGTCTTAATTGTGTCAATGCCCGATGCACCTGCCGTGATATTATTCCAGTAGTTTTCAACGCCGATTCCTACAGGTGTCACCGCACCCATACCGGTTACAACTATTTTCTTCATTCGTTAAGCTCCTTGTTTCAATTTGTTTCAAATAGGTTATTTACATTTTGCATATTATTATGCTATACTTGAATTGTACCAAATATGGGAAAATTATTCAATACTGTTGATTATGCAAAAATGGCGATTTGACAGCCTCAAATCTTCAGTTCTGCATAATATTGGAAATAATCCGACAGACTATTGCAGAAAATTATAAAAACGGAGGTTATTATGGATATAAATCAGCTCAATTGCTTTATAACTGTGGCTCAAACCCTCAACTTTTCCGAGGCGGCAAGGCGAAATTATGTTTCGCAGTCAACCGTCAGCAGGTATGTAAGCGACCTTGAAAAGGAGTTTGGGGTTCAGCTTTTTACACGCTCTCACCGTGATGTTATCATAACAAGCGAGGGCAAGGCTCTTTTGCCCTATGCAATTGAAATTGTTGAAACTTTAAAGAAAGCGAAAACCGTTATCAAGCAGATGCATGACGGAGGTCAGGGCAAAATCACGCTCGGCTGTGATGTTACCTCGCTTTCATTCCCGACAAAATGTATTGCCGACTTTGCGGAGAAATATCCGGGAATTACGATTGATGTCCGTCAGCTTGACGAGGCTGACCGTACTCTTGCAATTACAGGCGGAGAGTATGATTTTTGCTTTATGCCGAGAGATATGGTTCCCGAAAGTTCGGGAATTGAATCAATCGTTACTCACAACGAAACCTTGTCGGTTGTAACAGCGAAAAATTCAAAATTCAGTGGAAGAAAGAGCGTAAAACTTTCCGAACTTGCAGATGAAAGCATTCTTGTGCTCTCTGAGTCGGTTGCACCGATTGTGTATATGGAAATTATGGACTTGTTCCGCACATTCCATATAACCCCGAAAATTGAAAATTCATTTGACGACCTTGTTTCAATATATGTGTCGTCGTCTTCCGGAATCGGTGTGTCTGTCATACCAACCTCGGTCGCCGCATATACATCCAATGAATACACCGATTCATACCTTATTGATGATGCGGATACAAGCATAGCCTATGTTATGGCATGGGGGAAGAATATTTCAAATCCTGCCGCAAAGCTTTTTATGGAGGCTGTAAAGAAATATGCCAAGGGCGATGACAACATTTACGGCTTGTAATATTGGTGCAAATGTTGCCGGATTCCTGTATACAGGGTGATATTTTAGTGTTTGTTACTTGTTATAGTTCTGAATAAGAATTATAGTGAAAATTTCACAAAATAAACACACAATTTTTTCAAAAAAGGTATTTACTTTATAAATCTACGGTGTTATAATTACGGTAGTCAAGGAGAAGTTGACAAAATATCCTTTCAGGAGGTAATTATAATGTACAGATTTACTTTACCGAGAGATCTTTACCACGGTGAGGACGCTCTCTCAAGTCTTAAAAATTTATCCGGCAAAAAGGCTGTTGTAGTTGTCGGCGGCGGTTCAATGAAGCGTTTCGGTTTTCTTGACAAGGCTGTTGACTATCTTAAAGAAGCAGGTATGGAGGTTAAGCTTATCGAAGGCGTAGAGCCTGACCCATCTGTTGAAACAGTTATGAAGGGTGCCGCTGTTATGCGTGAATTTGAACCCGACTGGATTGTTGCAATGGGCGGCGGTTCTCCGATTGATGCCGCAAAGGCTATGTGGGTATTCTATGAGTATCCCGACACAACCTTTGAGGAAATTATCACTCCGTTCAGTTTCCCAACACTTCGTACAAAGGCTAAGTTCTGCGCTATCCCGTCAACATCGGGTACTGCAACAGAAGTTACAGCTTTCTCAGTTATCACAGACTATGCGAAGGGTATCAAATATCCGCTTGCTGACTTTAATATCACACCTGATGTTGCTATTGTTGATCCTGCACTTGCCGAAACAATGCCGGCTAAACTTACTGCTCACACAGGTATGGACGCTATGACTCACGCAATTGAGGCTTATGTTTCAACTCTCAACTGTGAGTACACAGATCCGCTTGCACTCCATGCAATTGAGCTTATTCACGACAACCTCAAGAAGTCTTATGACGGAGATATGGCTTGCCGTGACAAGATGCACGATGCACAGTGCCTTGCAGGTATGGCATTCTCAAATGCTCTGCTCGGTATCGTTCACTCAATGGCTCACAAGACAGGTGCGGCTTACACAGGCGGTCACATTATTCACGGCTGTGCAAACGCTATGTATCTTCCTAAGGTTATCAAATATAACTCAAAAGATCCTGTTGCAGCTGAGCGTTATGCTAAGATTGCCAAGTTCATCAACCTCAAGGGCGAAACAACAGAAGAACTTATTGACGCACTCATCGCTGAACTCCGTTCAATGAACGATCAGCTCAACATTCCGCAGGGCATTAAGAACTACGGTCCGGGCGGTGTTAAGGCTGACGAGAGCATTATCGACGAAAAAGAATTCCTCGAAAAGCTCCCCGAAGTTGCCAAGAACGCAATTGCCGATGCCTGCACAGGTTCTAACCCACGCCAGCCAAATCAGGAAGAAATGGAAAAACTTCTCAAGGCTTGCTACTACGATACAGAAATCGACTTCTGATCTATTTGAAAACTCATTTGTACTTACTGCAGCTCCCTGTTTTCAGGGAGCTGTTTTTTTGCTTTAAAATGACTGATAAATGAAAGAAATTTAATCAAATTTGCTTTAAACTATTGCTAAATTAATTCTTTTGTCATATAATATAAACAGTGAAAGGAGTTGATTGATATGACAACAGTAAGTCTTCGTTTTGATGACAATACTAAAAAAGAGCTTGACGAAATGTGTGCTGAAATGGGCATGAATCTGACCACCTTTTTTATGATTTATGCAAAAAAGGCACTTCGTGAGCGAAAAATTCCGTTTGTGATAGATGCTCCTTTAAAGATTGATGAAAATGATAATTATGATGATTAAGCATCTGTCAAACGGCAGGTGCTTTTTGTCTTTTATAATAGTAAAAAATCCGCATAAAAATGCTCTTAAAAGGCATAAAAATCATATGGACAATATTGTTCTGTTGTGCTAAAATTGACTTGAAATTGATGAATTTGGTGATATAAAATGAAAATTGCGGTAATAAACGGTCAGAACCATAAAGGCTCGACCTACCACATAGGCAAGCAGGTTGCCGACAAATTGGGCGGCGAGGTTACGGAGTTTTTTCTTCCGAGAGATTTCAACGATTTTTGCGTAGGTTGTACGCAATGCTTTTTAAAATCCGAAACACTTTGTCCGCATTATGAGCGACTGAAAAAGATTACCGAGGCTATGGACGAGGCTGATGTACTCATCTTCACAACGCCCGTGTATGTTTATCATTGCACAGGCTCAATGAAAGCATTTCTTGATCATTACGGTTATCGTTGGATGGTTCACCGTCCCGAACAGAAAATGTTTACAAAGCAGGCGGTTGTAATTTCGACAGCCGCAGGTTCGGGTACAAAATCTGCCAACAAGGATATCGCCGACAGTATGTTCTTTTGGGGCGTTCCAAAAACTTATCGTTACGGTGTCAATGTTCGTGCAATAAATTATTCAGGTGTCACCGATGAACTCAAAAAGAAAATTGACAAAAAGACCACCTCAATTGCCAACAAGGTAAAGAAAAATAATGGCAAAGTTAAGGCAGGTTTTAAAACAAAAGGCTTTTTCTATATTATGAAAATGATTCAGAAAAGAGGCTGGAATAAAGCCGATAAAAATTACTGGGCAGAACGAGGTTGGAACGGTAAAAACAGACCGTGGAAAAATACATAAGGAGATGTTTTAAATGGCAAAAAATACTGAAATCAGCTTGAGAAACAAGGTTATTTATTCGGTTTATGTCCGTAATCACACAAATGACGGCACATTTAATGCCGTTGCAGAGGATCTTGACCGAATAAAGTCACTCGGCACGGACATCATTTGGTTTATGCCGATTCATCCGATTGGCGTCAAGAATAAAAAAGGCTCTCTCGGCTGTCCTTATGCAAACAAGGACTATCGCACAACAAATCCCGAATACGGCACAATGGACGATTTCAAGAGCCTTGTTGAAAAAATTCACGCAAAGGGTATGAAGTGCATTATTGATGTTGTCTATAATCACACTTCGCCCGATTCAAATCTTTCGGTTGAACATCCCGAGTTTTTCTACAGAAAGCCGGACGGCAATTTTGGCAACAAAGTCGGTGATTGGAGTGACATAATTGACCTTGATTATTCCAACAAAGAATTATGGCAGTATCAGATTGATTCACTCGTTATGTGGGCGAAGATTGTTGATGGCTTCCGTTGTGATGTTGCATCATTCGTTCCCGTTGAATTTTGGAAACAGGCAAGAGAGGCTGTTGCAAATGTGAATCCCGACTGCATTTGGCTTGCCGAAAGCGTGCACAGCTCTTTCAATGTGTTCTCTCGCAAGAGCGGAATTTATACCGCAAGCGACTATGAGCTTTTTGACGCTTTTGATATGGAATATGACTACGATATCCGTGAGGTTTTCGACAAATATTTGAAGGGCGAAACCACACTTTCAAATTATATGGATATGTTCAATTGTCAGGAGGCAATTTATCCGCAGAATTACGATAAAATGCGTTGCCTTGAAAACCACGATCAGCCAAGAATTTGCCATTATGTCAAGGAAAAGAGCGACCTTGAAAATTACACCGCTTTTCTGTATTTCCTGAAGGGTTCAACTCTCATCTATGCCGGTCAGGAGTTCGGTTGTGATGAAACTCCAAGCCTTTTTGACAAGGATGTTTTCCCACGCAACACAGGCATTGATTTAAGCAACCTTTTTGCAAAGCTTGATACAATCAAGAAAACCGTTCTTGATGATGACGATTATTTCAAGGCCGATGCAGACGATGAAAACGATATTGCAATTCTTGAGCGTGACAACAACAAGAGCAAAAAAGTCGGCATTTTCAGCCTTAAATCAAAGTCGGCTGATGTAAAAGTTGATCTCCCCGACGGCGACTATAAAAACGAAATCAGCGGTGAAACAGTTACAGTTTCAAACGGAAAGGTTCATTGCAACGGCAAATCAATAATTATCCGCAAGTAAAATAAAATTCCATATAGGAATAATACAACCTCCCTGCAAGGCAAAATTCGATTGCAGGGAGGTTTTTGTGTAGATAAATGTTCCTGTTTAATTTTGTTTTGATTCAAATTCACTTTTTAACATGGAAAAATACAATCGACCTACATATTCTCCGTCCATATAAAAGTAATCACGCAATGTTCCTTCATATGTAAAACCGCATTTTTCTATGACACGCTTTGAAGGTTTATTTATTGTCTTTGTACAAATCTGTACCTTGTGCAGGTTAATTTTATCAAATCCATATTTTATAACTGCTTTCGTTGCTTCTGTAGCATATCCTTTGCATTGAAAATCAGAGCCTATGCAATATTCTATTTCGGCAAAATTATTTTTGTTGTCAACAAGAAAATATGCTATCTGACCTATACATTCACCTGAATTTTTTTCTATGATTGCCCAACGGTAGTAATCATTTTTTTGATACGAATTGATATATTTTTCGAGAAGTTCATCAACTTCTGCTTTTGTGGTGTAAACAGGTTCGGAATACAGAGATTGAATTTTTTCATCTGCAATCCAATATTTTAACATAGCCTCATCGTCTGAAATTTTAAATTTGCGGAGTATCAATCTTTCTGTTTCTATAGTGTCTGTTCCGATATGTGTAAGCATATTTATCCTCCTAAAATAAGTTGTATATATTATTTTCTTTTACTATTTTGAAGCGAAAAACTAATTTTCACCATATTAAAAAATAATTTCCTACAAATTTTACATTAAAAATTTGATCGTGTCTATCAACTGAATTTAACCGAAATGTTAGCGTTGGTTGCGGAGTTTAGTCTTATTTCTGAACAACACGGCAAGCGGAGTAATGATTAAATAGAGAATTGTCAGTATCACAAAGAACATTATATCGGCATTGAGAAATACATAAATTATGTTAAAACCAAAATGCAAAAGTACAGAGTAAATCAGATTGTTGTGCCTTTCAAGAAAAATGTTCATCAGAACGGTGATTGATGTGATAACGACAATGTTTGAAATGATGTAGGGAATAGCCCTTAAATCCGTAAATTCTGAATCAACTATCCACAAAAGTGTGTGCCAAAAACACCAAACAAGTCCCTGATAAATTGACGATTTTACAAATGAGTATCTGCTGTTAAATTCTTCACGCATAAAGCCTCGCCACCCAAGTTCTTCGCCTGTAGGACCTGAGGTGAACGATAAAAATATGCTCAGCGGCAATGCGGTTGTTCCGAAATTGATATAAGACATTATCGGCTTTCCGTCAAATATTGAAAAAATGAACAATGATAAAATGCTTATGCCAAAAGTCAAAAAGAAAGATAGCAGTAAGGGGAAAATTTTAATTTTTCCCGAAAAACATCTTTTGATGAAAGTAATTCTGCTTTCGGTTGGTCTGAAAAATTTCCAACCTAATAAAAGTAAAAGTGTAGGTGACCACGCAAGTAGATTTCGGACAATCCACATCACAACAGGCGGTGCGTGAAATATCATACTTGCCGTTCCTGCAACAAAAATAATCAAAAACCATATCAAAGCGTATGAGCTGATAATGTACCTTTTTAAGTAGTTCGGCTCTTTGTTCATAAGTTTTACTCACCTTTCAAAGTTGAATTACAGCTTGATTTTACTCTGAAAAGTGCAGTTGCTTCAAGAAACCACGGGTTTCCCTTGCGGTTGCGTTTTTAAACAGCCTTGAAAAAGGCGGTTTTTGCCAAATAATAACTTTCATTGCATATAAAAATCCGTGTTGCAAAATCCGTGTTGCATGGTTACAACACGGATTTCTTGGTTTTATTTAATTGAACCGTCGCCACCCATAAGAGCGGTCATTTCTTCAATGCGTTCCAAAGGAAACGGTGGTTCGCAAAGCGGTTTCATGGCAATTGACATAAGTTTCATTGGGTTATCGTCAGCGGCAACTCTGTTTGATGAAAGTTCTCCGCATCTTCGACAACTGTGAATAATTGCCCATTCGCCGTTTTTTCGCACCCAAACCGCAACAGGTTCCATAATTCCGCCGCAGTCCGAAGCTCTGTCACCGGGTTCAATGTCAACATGCAAACTGCTCAGGCAGTTTGGACAATGATTTCTGTGATTTGAGCCTGCACCCTCCGGCACAACCTGTCTGTCGCATACCTTGCACACGAAGGTTTCGTTGCAAGCGTGAGTTTTGTAGTAATTCTTCTGATATTTTATCCGTTTATTTTCACGGTTCATTGTAAATCCTCCAGAAAGTTAAATATCAAACCCTTCGGGAGGTCTCCCGTTATTGTACGCAAGCCTCCCGACTTGATACAATATCCATTGCCTTAAACTTCAAAAAAGCTCTCCTTTTATCACTTCTATAGGCTTTTCGCCTATGTCTATTGTACTTCATCATTTGACGAAATGCAATAGAAAATCATAAGAAATTACATTTAAAAAGCACAATTTTATTTATATACTCACTTAGCTTTCTTTTTATTACTGCCGAAAATTTTAGTCGGAATAATGCTTCCGAGGAATGCGGCGAGCAAAATCCACGGAATAACTCTTGCGTCAAAGCAGAGCAAAAGGAGCATTGTTACGGCAAGCGGTTTTTTCATTGTGACACCGAGAAGTCCTGCCGTTACGACTGCCGCACAAAATGCCGTGTCAAGTCCGCCGAGCATTGCAACACCGTAGCCGATGCTCACTCCGCAGAAGATGACAGGGAAGAAGTGACCGCCTTTCCAACCCGATTTTATGCAGATGTTTGTGAGAACAAGTTTAAGCACACCGCTGATAATAAGAATCCACGGTGCAAATTCGGCAAAGCTTTCCTTGACAACAGTAATGCTTTCTTCGCCCGAAAACATTGTGAGGGGGAGGTATGTACCCATAACACCGAGGATAATTCCGCCGAGAGTTGTGCTGATGATAATGCCGAGTTTACCCTGAATGAGTGCGAAAAATTTCCCAAAAATCTTTGAAGATATGATAAACAGAAAACCGCATACAGCGCCCAAAAGTGCGAGAGGAATTCCCCACAAACGCTCAAAATTTGTAATGTTATAACCACCAAGTCGTGGAAGTCCCATACTTCCGCCGAAAATCGAGTTAAGCAAAAACAGAGTTCCCGCCGCAAAAAGTACGGCAATGATGTTTGAAATAAGCTTTGTTGAACGAATATCGGTAGGCTTTTCTTCGCTGTCAAGCCTTTCTTCATTTACCGATGCAAGACCGAAAAGCGGTGCGTAGAATACCGCACTCAGGGTTGCACTTATGCCGATTTGCATTAGTTCGGGAATTTTACTTTTAGCGTCTTTCATATGACTTCCTGCCCAGTAGCAAAGTCCCACGATAACACCTGTCAAGCCTGCCTCGGGACCGAGACTTCCGCCGAAAACAAGGGGTAAAAGTGCCGAAATGCAGAGTAAAAGCACCTTGTTGTACGGGTAAAATTTATCTTTTTTTACCTTTTTCATAACCTCGTCAAGTTCATCGGGAACGGCATTTGTCAGCTTTTGCCATATTCCGAGAATAATTCCGCCCGCCGTACAGACGATAATCGGATAAAATTTGAAATCAAAATTTGACGGAATCGTATCCCACACAAGACCGATTCCAAAACTCATAAGTTTTAGAAACAGCCATACTATCAGCGAAGTAACCGCACCGCTGAATCCGCAAAAAAGGTAGTATAAAAAATTGTTAGCAACAGTCCGTTTAGTCATTGTCGCACCTCCGTATGTTATGTGGTATGATTATACCATAAAACACAGCAAAAAAACAATTATTCCGCACAAAAAGTACGAAATAATTGCTTTTTATTATCTTTTTAATTTTAGAGCCTCTTCTAAACTAAAACAGCTGACACCAATGCCGATGTCAGCCGTAAAAACCTATTTGATTTTAAATTTGAAAAGCGGCGCTTACCTTTTTAAATTCTCTTTTTCTGATGATGAAGTAGGCAATCAAAACGGATGTGCCTGTGATAAGCCATGAAACGGGGTAAACCATAAGGAGCATATCGTAGGTGTGGAATGCCTTGAATACTGTGAAGAGCCAGATGATTCTGAACACAACAGAACCGAAGATTGTGAGAATTGCAGGGAGGAGTGAATGTCCGATTCCTCTGAGCGCACCGCCGCTGATTTCGTATGAACCTGTCATAAGCTCAAGGAGCATAACAATCGCCATTCTGATGATTGCGTACTTGATAACGGTGGGATCGGTTGTGAAGAAGGTGATGAAAAATCCGCTTCCGAGCATAAATATAATGCTCACACCGCCTGTAAAAATACAACTGTACAGCATACAAAGCCTAAACACCTTTTTGCATCTGTCAAACTGAAGTGCGCCGTAGTTTTGACTTGTGAATGTAACGGCTGTCTGGCTGAACGCACATACTATATAGTATGTAATGTACTCAAAGTTGAGTTCAGCCGATGAGCCTGCAACCGCCTGTGAACCGAATCCGTTTACGGCTGTCTGAATGAATACATTTGAAATTGAGAAAACCATACCCTGAATACCTGCAGGAGCACCGATTTTCAAAATCATAATGAGATGTTCTTTTTTGAATGAAAGTTTTTTTGGATTGACTCTGATTGACTCGTCTTCGTTTCTGATGAGAAACATCATAACAAGTCCGGCGCTTATGCCGTCGGCAATTACTGTTGCAACGCCGACTCCCGCAACGCTCATATCGCAGACGATTACAAAGAAGAGGTTCAAAAGAACATTTACAATACCCGAAATTACAAGACAATAGAGCGGACGGCTTGTGTCGCCGACACTTCTCAAAATTGCCGAACCAAAGTTGTAGAGCATTACAAACGGCATACCCATAAAGTAAATTCTCAGGTATGTTGCCGCAAGGTCAATTACATCATCAGGTGTGTTCATCAGCCTTAACAGCGGTGTTGCAATAATCTGACCGAGTATCAGAAGAAGAAATCCGCATATAAGTGAAAGTGTTATTACAGTGTGAACAGCTTCCGAAACTTTTTTACGGTCATTTTGACCGATATATCGTGCAATCAAAACATTTGCGCCGACTGAAAGTCCCGTGAATAACAGCACAAGCATATTGATGAGCGGACCGTTGCTTCCGACTGCGGCAAGTGCCTGACTGCTTGAAAATCTGCCGACAACCGCAACATCGGTTGAGTTGAAAAGCTGTTGTAAAATACTGCATCCTGCAAGCGGAAGTGTGAAAAGAAGAATTTTCTTTCCGAGCGGACCTTCCAGCATATTTATCTGGTGTGAGCGCTGTCGCTTTTCTTTTACAGTATTCTGACCTTTGTTTCTTCTAAACAGACTTGCAAACGCAAGTGAGGGCATTTTTTTGACTTTCTCCATTAACTTCTAACCTCTTCAATCACATAATCTTTGCAAACAATACCATTCTTTTCCGTTTTCCACAATTATTGTAATCCTGTTGCCCGAAATAAACAAGCAAAATACCTTATAAACATAAAGTTTACTTTGCTCACAATTTTAGTTACAATAACTACCTCGTCAAAATTCTTCTTTTTATGCCTTTATAATATGGTAAAAACTGCTTTTCTGCATATTTTTATACTGTTTTTTCTCAATAAGCAAGGCTGTGAATTTGTTCGCAATTTGTGCCTTTTCAACAAAAGTAAAATTGCTGTATTGTAAGCATTGACGAAAATATTTTTTAACTTACAAATAAATGATTTTAAAATTGGTGTATATGCCGATTAATTTATAATGATACAATTATGATACAAGCTTAATGTAGTATATGTTTAAAGGGATAAGCGAAAAGGAGTGATTGTTATGAAGAAAAAGATTGCTGTAATTGTGGTTGCAATTGTTTTATGCGTTGCCGCCGCAGTATTTGCCGTGCCGAAAATCAGTTTCTATGCGTGTGAGCCTACCGTGTATTTTGATGTTGAGTACTGCGACAAGGTTGACGCTAAGATGTCTGCCGAAGATGCCGAAACCGTGAAGAAAATGTTTGAGGGCAAGTACGAATATTTTGATTCACCCTCGTGCGGTTTTAACGAAAAGGCATCAATAAGAATAGGCTGTAATACATATATGCCTGCGTGTGACGGTGACGAAACAGTTAAGCACGGATTTATGTATTTTAATCTTTCAAAAAGCGAAAATAACGAACTTCGCAAGATTATGAAAAAGTACGGAGTAGATATGAGAAAAGCCATCTAAAACCGTTGACAGACGCATTTCCGTGTGTTAAACTTTTCTCGAAAAATATACGGAGGTGTTTTTATGAAAAACTACAACTGGGCAACACTCGGTTGCGGAGTTATCGCAAATGAGCTTGCAGCCGCACTCAAAAGCAGAGGACAGAAACTTTATTCCGTTGCAAACCGTACCCATGAAAAGGCGGTTGCGTTTGCCGAAAAGTACGGCATTGAAAAGGTTTACAACGATATTGACGAGCTGTTTAAAGACGAAAATGTTGACATAATTTACATTTCCACACCGCACAACACGCATATAAAATATCTTCGCAAGGCTCTTGCGGCAGGAAAGCATGTTTTGTGCGAAAAGTCGATAACGCTCAATTCAGATGAACTTGACGAGGCAATCTCTCTTGCGGAGAAAAACCATGTTGTGTTTGCAGAGGCAATGACAATTTTCCATATGCCGATTTACAAGGCACTTCTTGAAAAGGTAAATTCAGGTGACCTTGGCGAGCTTAGGCTTATTCAGATGAATTTCGGCAGTTACAAAGAGTACAATATGAACAACCGATTTTTCAACCGCAATCTTGCAGGCGGTGCAATGCTTGACATTGGCGTGTATGCGCTTTCGTTTGTTCGTATGTTTATGAGCTCTTGCCCAAACGATGTGTTGTCGCAGGTTAAATATGCCGAAACAGGTGTTGATGAACAGGCGAGTATTCTATTAAAGAATAAAGAGGAGGAAATGGCAACCGTCATTCTTTCGCTTCACGCAAAACAGCCAAAGCGTGGCACAATCTCGTTTGACAAGGGTTATGTTGAAATTTTTGACTATCCCAGAGGTATGGAGGCAAAGATTACATACACGGCTGACGGTCATTGTGAAACAATCTCGGCAGGTCAGACAAAGGACGCTTTGCTCTATGAGGTTGAAGATATGGAGAAGGCGATAGAGGGCGACACGGCTCTTATGCACCTTGATTACACAAAAGATGTTATGAAAATTATGACCGACATCCGCAAAAGCTGGGGAATGAAATATCCCGAAGAAGAGTAAGTTTTGAACTTTTCAAAATAATTTATATTATAAAATATTGTAAAATTGAAAGTTGAAAATGGAAAATTGAAAATTTCGGTCGGGAATAAAATTTTGTTAAATGCAAAACTTATTGTTCCCGACCGTAACACAGCATTTATCAGTACAACTATGTAGGGGCGGATATTATCCGCCTGCTCTGATGAAATTTTATGCTTATGCTCATATGTTTTGATATAATAAAAGTCGTGCATTATTTTGTAGCATTTATATAAGAATATATATAAACCGCAAAAGGCACATAACCGTCACTGTTTTCGGTTATGTGCCTTCTTGTTTTTGTTAGGCTGTTTTTTCACAGCCACATTTGATATTCTGTGTTCTATTTTAAATTAGTAGTTTTCTGCGTGGATTTCAAAATAGCTCTGTGGGTGGTTGCAGACGGGGCAAACCTCGGGAGCCTCTTTGCCTACAACAATGTGACCGCAGTTACGGCATTCCCAAACCTTGATTTCGCTCCTTTTGAAAACTTCTGCAGTTTCAACATTGCGGAGTAATGCACGGTATCTTTCTTCGTGGTGCTTTTCAATTGCGGCAACAAGGCGGAACTTGTGTGCAAGCTCTGTAAAGCCTTCTTCCTCGGCAGTTTTAGCGAAATCTTCGTACATATCTGTCCACTCGTAGTTTTCGCCCTCGGCAGCGGCAAGAAGATTTTCGGCTGTGTCGCCGATTCCGTTAAGCTCCTTGAACCACATTTTTGCGTGTTCTTTCTCGTTGTCTGCCGTTTTTAAGAAAAGGTCTGCAATCTGCTCAAAGCCCTGCTTTTTGGCAACAGACGCAAAATATGTGTATTTGTTACGAGCCTGTGATTCGCCTGCAAAAGCAGCCTCAAGGTTCTTTTCTGTCTGTGTTCCCGAATACTTTGTTGTTTTAGCCATAATATTTCCTCCGTTAAATTAATTTTTGAAATTTAAAAATACACAATACGCCTTTGTGTATTTACTTTTTGAATAAAATAATAATCATTACTGATTTAATATTACTATACCTATTTTATATAGATTTGTCAATAGATTTTCGCAAAAAAATATTTCTTTTTTAGGATAGGCATATTTTATTTGAAAATACCTATCCGTTATTTTATGCCTGTTTTTCGATTTTATTACTATTTTTGCAAAAAATATTGCTTGTGTATTGTTGCAATTTGCTAAAGTGTCGGATGAGTGAAAATTTTACCTTGACTTTTCACCCTGTACAGTATAAAATAGTTCTCAAAGTAACGCATAGTAAATTGATAGGAATTGTAGGTTAAATAAAATAACCTCGAAAATCCAAAAGGTGACGCTTATGAAAAACATTTACAATCTGAAGAAAATACGAATGTGTACCTCATTTGGAGGCAAGCCGTACTGTTGTATGTAATTGCCTGTCAGAATCTAAAATCAAATTAATTTAAAGTGAGGTAATCAAAATGAAAAGTTTAAGAACAAAAGTATTATCGGCAGTATTGGCAGTTTCAGTATTGGGTGCATCAGCGGTTGCCTTTACAGGATGCGGAAAAAAAGATACTACAAACGATTCAAAAGTAACATTAACAAATGTTTCGTATGACCCTACACGAGAGCTTTACGAATCATATAATAAGATTTTCGCAAAGCATTGGAAAGAAGAAACAGGACAGGATATTGAAGTTACCCAGTCACACGGCGGTTCGGGCAAACAGGCTCTTGAGGTTGCAAACGGTCTTGAGGCGGATGTTGTAACACTCGCACTTGAATACGATGTAAACGCAATTCGTGACGCAGGTCTGATTGAGGACGGTTGGGTAAATGAGTTTGACAATGACTCTTCACCATACACTTCAACAATTGTATTCCTTGTTCGCAAAGGTAATCCGAAGAACATCAAGGATTGGGACGATGTTGCAAAAGACGGCGTGGGCGTTATCACTCCAAACCCGAAAACTTCGGGCGGTGCAAGATGGAACTACCTTGCCGCTTGGGCATATGCAGACAAGAAATATAACGGTGATGAGGCAAAAATTGAAGATTTCATTAAAAAGCTTTATCAAAATGTGCTTGTGCTTGACTCAGGCGCAAGAGGTGCTACAACTTCATTTGTAGAAAACGGACAGGGCGATGTTCTTCTTGCTTGGGAGAATGAGGCGTACCTTTCAATCAAGGACAATCCCGACGAGTACGAAATTGTAACTCCGAGCGTCAGCATTCTTGCACAGCCGTCTGTTGCTGTTGTTGATGAAGTGGTTGACCAAAGAGGCACCCGAAAGGTTGCAACAGAGTATTTAAGTTATCTTTACAGCGATGAGGCTCAGCGTATTGCAGGAGATAACTATTACCGCCCTTATAATAAGGAAATTTTGAAGGAATACTCCGATGTGTTCGACCTCAACATTAATCTTGTAACAATCAACGATTTCGGCGGTTGGGACGAGGCTCAGAAAAAGCACTTTGCAGACGGCGGTATCTTTGATAAGATTTACGAGAAAAAATAAAACCGATTAAAAATGACATCAGGCAGTTTATAGGCAATTCTGTCTGATGTCGGATAATATTTTACAGGGGAAACAGGTGTGATGATGGTTCAGGCAAAAAAGTCAAAAAAAGCAAAAAGAGTAATCCCGGGCTTCGGTCTTTCTTTGGGTGTAACGATTACATTATTAAGCCTTGTTGTGCTGATTCCTCTTGCCGCTCTCGTTATTTATACGGCACAGATGAGCCCCTCTGAATTTTGGGAGGCAATCACCCGTGAAAGAGTGCTTGCAAGCTACAAGGTTAGTTTTATAACCGCATTTATTGCATCTCTCATCAATGCCGTTATGGGTGTAATTCTTGCGTGGGTGCTTGTTCGTTACAAATTCCCGTGCAAAAGAATTCTTGACGGTATGATTGAACTTCCGTTTGCACTTCCGACAGCGGTTGCGGGCATTGCACTTACTTCTCTGACTGCCGACACAGGTCTTATCGGTGGTTTTTTTGCAAAATTCGGCATAAGCATTGCCTACACAAGAGTTGGTATTACGGTTGCACTCGTGTTTGTTGGAATACCTTTTGTAACAAGAGCAGTTCAGCCTGTTCTTGAAAAGCTTGATCCTGTTTATGAAGAGGCGGCAGGAGTTATGGGTGCTAGCAGATTCAGAATTTTCAGAAAAATTATTCTTCCCGAAATTCTTCCCTCGGTTCTCACAGGCTTTGGTCTTGCATTCGGAAGATGTCTTGGTGAGTACGGTTCGGTTGTTTTCATTGCAGGCAACAAGCCGTTTGAAACAGAAATCACTCCGCTTATAATTATGTCGGAGCTGCAGGAATATGACTACAAAAGTGCAACGGCAATCGCACTTGTAATGCTTGCCGCATCGTTTTTGATTCTGTTCCTTGTAAATATGGTTCAGCACAGAAATGCAAAAATTCTGAAAGGAGGAAGATAAAATGTACGAAGAAACAAAGCGTTCAAAAGCTGTAAAATACATACTCATAGGCATTGCGCTTTTATTTGTATTCGTAATGCTCGTTCTTCCTCTTGTTACGGTAATCTGCGAGGCTTTCAAAAGCGGTGCAGAGGTGTTCTGGCAGGCTGTCAGCGATGATTACACGGTAAAGGCAATTGTGCTTACTGTTGAGGCAACCGTGTTTGCGGTACTGTTCAATACGGTATTCGGAATTTTTGCCGCCTGGTCAATTACAAAGTTCAGATTCAAGGGCAAAAAACTTCTTACAACACTCATCGACCTCCCCGTAACGGTTTCGCCCATAATCGCAGGTCTTATATTTGTACTCACATTCGGCAGACAAAGCCCGATATATCCGCTTTTAAGCGAACTTGGAATCAAGGTTATCTTTGCCGTTCCGGGAATTATCCTTGCAACCGTGTTTGTAACATTTCCGTTCATCTCAAGAGAGCTTATCCCCGTGCTTGAATCCGAGGGTACGGATGAGGAAGAGGCCGCTGCACTTATGGGTGCAAAAGGCACAACAATTTTCAGAAAAATAACATTTCCACACATAAAATGGGCATTCCTTTACGGAGTTGTACTCTGTGCCGCAAGAGCAATGGGTGAATTTGGTGCAGTTTCTGTAATTTCAGGACATTTAAGAGGAAAAACAAACACACTTCCTCTCCATGTTGAAATTTTGTTCAACGAGTTCAAGTATGTTCCCGCATTTGCGGTTTCATCAATACTTGTGCTTATGGCGATTGCGATTTTGATTATCAGAAGTGTGGTTGAATACAAAGGAAAGAAGGATGCGTAATGTATGTTGAGCTTAAAAATATAAATAAAACTTTCGGTGACTACAAGGCATCCGACAATGTAAACTTTGGTATTGAAAAGGGTAAGCTTATCGGACTTCTCGGTCCTTCGGGCAGCGGCAAAACAACAATTCTTCGTATGATTGCAGGACTTGAAAATCCCGACAGCGGCGAAATTGTAATTGACGGAAAGGTTGTCAACGATATTCCCGCAAGCAAAAGAGGCATAGGCTTTGTGTTCCAAAACTACGCTCTTTTCAGATATATGACAGTTTTTGATAACATTGCTTTCGGTCTGAAAATTCAGAAAAAGAGCAAGAAATTTATCAAGGAGAGAGTAAACGAGCTTGTAAAGCTTATCGGTCTTGAAGGACTTGAAAAGCGTTATCCAAGCCAGCTTTCGGGCGGTCAAAAACAGCGTGTTGCCTTTGCAAGAGCGCTTGCGCCAAACCCGAATCTTCTTCTGCTTGACGAACCATTTGCCGCAATTGACGCAAAGGTTAGGCAGGAGCTTCGCTCATGGCTTAAAGATATGATTGAAAGACTCGGCGTTACAAGTATATTTGTAACCCACGATCAGAGCGAGGCTATTGAGGTTGCCGATGAAATCATAATTACAAACAAGGGCAGAATTGAGCAGATAGGCTCGCCGATTGACATTTATCAGCATCCCCAAACCGCATTTTCCGCATCATTTTTCGGTCAGACTACTACGCTTGACGATTATACAAAGTTCAAGACCTTTGATGTTGTCGATAATGTTGACCGTGCAGTTATCCGTCCCGAATTTGTAAAGGTGACAAAGCTCAGCGAAACAACCGCACAAAAAGCGTCTGTATCCGTCGGCGAGGTTATAAAAACTTCGTTCAGAGGCGACAATATCGAAATTGCCGTAAAATGTGACGGAGGCACGGTTTATGCGTACAGAGGACTTGACGAAACTCCGATTACCGTCGGAGAAAAGGTCAATGTATTTCTTTATCGGCTTTTCATTACCAAAGGCGATGAGGTTCAGATTCTCCGTAACAAATCACTTCAGGAAGAATCGGTTATCATCTAATCTGTTTAATCACGATATCAACTGTAAAAAATCCTATAAAAACAAGCAAAGCACCGAGGGTAATTTCTCTCGGTGCTTTGCGTTATTAAAAATTACATTTACTTAATCAAATCCTTGATAACTTCGCCGGCTATGATGAGTCCTGCAACTGACGGAACAAATGCGGTACTGCCGGGAACCTGTCTGCGTTGGGTGCATTTTCTTTCAGTGCCGGGAGGGCATATGCAATTTGTTTTACAGCTGATTGCCATATCGTCAACGGGTGTGATAGGCTTTTCTTTTGAATAAACAACCTTCAGTTTTTTGATACCTCTCTTTTTGAGTTCGTGTCTCATAACCCTTGCAAGAGGACAGACCGAGGTTTTGTAAATGTCGGCAACCTCAAATGCTGTAGGATCAAGCTTGTTGCCTGCTCCCATTGAACAGATGATAGGCGTTTTGACTTTGTCGGCTTGCATAACAAGCTCAATTTTGCCTGTTACCGTGTCAATTGCGTCAACTACATAGTCGTATTTTGAAAAGTCGAATTTTTCCGAGGTTTCGGGAGTGTAGAAGGTCTGGTGCTTGTTAATGATTATGTCGGGATTGATGTCCTTGAGCCTTTCCTCTGCAACATCAACCTTGTATTTGCCTACTGTTTTTCTTGTTGCAAAAATTTGGCGATTGATGTTTGTAAGGCACACCTTGTCATCGTCAATAAGGTCAAGCTCGCCGACTCCGCTCCTTGCAAGAGCCTCCGCCGTGTATCCGCCTACACCGCCGATTCCGAAAATTGCAACTCTTGTTTTTGAAAGCTTGTCCATAGCTTCTTTGCCAATCAAAAGTTGTGTTCTTGAAAACTGATTAAGCATAAAAACGCTCCTTAATACATATTCAAATCATTTAGTATTCCTATCGGTACAATAAGTATTTACATCGGAATAAAACTCCCGCTGTTTGCTGACGGGAGGTATCTTTGTATAGTTTATATTGTAATCACTGTTTTTGTCAAGCAAAACCCGAAATTTATTGACATAGAACGGTGAATGTAGTATAATCAAAACATACCAAGCAGATAGGTTTAGTGGTAAAATAACTGACTAACTTTAATTGACAATAACTGTCGGCAGTAATAAAATAACTTTAAAAGTGTATTTTACTGTCGGATTTTATTTGTAACGGAGCGAAATTTTTATGTACTGCCTGAGCGTAAGTCACAAAACTTCAAATGTGGTTGTGAGAAAGAAGCTTGCCTTTCCCGATGAGCAAAAAAAGACATTTCTTGACGAACTTTGTTATTCTGAAAATATCAGCGAGTGTTTGATTCTCTGCACCTGCAACAGAACCGAGGTTTATTTTTGCGGTGACGAATCATCTGTGAAAACGGTTGAAACCGTTCTTTCGGATTTTTCGGGAATTGATTTTGACGAACTAAAAAAGTACATCTGTCTTTTCTACGGTGACAGGGCTTTGCTCCATCTTTTCAGGGTGGCAGGCGGAATTGAATCAATGGTTATCGGTGAAGATGAAATACTCGGTCAGCTAAAGCGAGCCTACGCCTTTGCAAAAGACAGCGGCACGGTTGCCTATGAGCTTAATATGTGCGTTCAGGCGGCTGTTGCCTGTGCAAAAAAAATCAAGACCGAAACCGCCATTTCAAAAACATCGGTTTCAGTTGCAACTCTTGCGTCAAACGAGGCGGCAAAATTCAAAGACGGTGAGCTGAATGTCCTTGTAATCGGCGCAACAGGCAAGGTCGGCTCAACCGTTGTGAAAAATCTCTTGTCGCACAAAGGTATAAGCGTTACCGTGACTTCACGAAAGCACAAAGCAGAAACTGTTTTTGAAAATACGGGTGCGAATGTGATTGATTATGACGAAAGATACAAAGCGTTTGATTTTGCAGACTGCGTAATCAGTTCCACAAGCGGACCGCATTACACGGTTACATATTATGATTTGAAAAAGAATATAAGAACCGAAAAATCAAGGCTGTTTATTGACCTTGCCGTACCGCCCGACATTGATGAAAATATCCCCAAAATAAGCGGTGTAAGGCTCATTAACATTGACTGCATAAAACAGCTTGCAAACGAGAACAATGCTCTCAAACTCGACAGCGTTGAAAGTGCAAAAGAAATAATTTTTGAGGAAATTGAAGTTCTCAAAAAAAACCTTGCCTTTCACGAATTTCTGCCGTGTATGCAGTCCGTAAAAAATGCAATGCCGTCAGATTTTTCGAAAAAATTCATTTATAAGCTGAAATCCGATGTTTCGGCAGAAGAATTTGCAAGAATACTTGAAATCTACAGAAAATGCGGAGAGAATAACTAATGGCATACTTCCCGTTTTATATCGACATTGAAAACAAAAAAATACTCGTAGTCGGCGGCGGAACAGTCGCTCTCAGAAAGATTGAAAAGCTGATGCCGTTCTCGCCCGACATAACTGTTGTTGCTCCGAAAATCTGCGATGAAATTAAGGCTTTGAATGTAAAAAACATTGACCGCAGATTTTGTGACAGCGACCTTGACGGTGCGTTTTGCGTTGTCAGCGCAACCGATGATGAAACGCTCAACGGCAAAATTTTTCAGCTTTGCAATGAGAAAAATATTCTTGTCAACACAGTTGACGATAAGGAAAAATGCGGATTTATTTTTCCTGCAATTGCAAGCAAAAACGGCATAACGGCAGGAATTACAACATCGGGCAAAAGTCCGATTTACGCAAAATATCTTAAAGAGCTTTTTGTGGGAATCCTTGAAAGTATGAACGAAAACACAACCGAGGTTTTGTGGAAATATCGCCCGATAATTAAAGAAAAAGTTGAAAAGGAAGATGACAGAAGGAAGATTTTTGAACAGCTTCTTTCGCTTTGCCTTTCGGGATTTGAACCTGATGAAAAAACTGTTGAAAAATTGATTGAGGAATACAGACAATGACGATAAAAATCGGAACACGAAAAAGCAGGCTTGCCCTTGCACAAACCGAAATGTTAATAAAAACTCTGAAAAGCCGTTTTCCGAATGTCGAAATTGAAACGGTTTACATTTCGACAACAGGCGACAAAACCCTTGACAAACCGCTTGCAGTTTTAGGCGGAAAAGGTGTGTTCATCAAGGAGCTTGAAATGTCACTTTTGAGCGGAGAAACAGATGTTGCCGTTCACAGTGCAAAGGACTTGCCGACAAAAATTGCAGATGGACTGGAAATTTCTGCCGTGCTGCCAAGGGGCAGTTATGGCGATGCTTTTGTTACACGCAACAATTTTGAAACAAAGGACGGTTTTGTAATCGGAACTGGCAGTTTAAGGCGAAGGCTTTTTGCGGAGAAAATCTATCCTAATGCAAAATTCAAGGATATAAGGGGCAATGTTGACACCCGACTTAAAAAGCTGTTGAACGGTGAGTACGATGCGCTTGTGCTTGCAAAGGCAGGACTTGAAAGACTTGACCTTTGCAACGGTGAGGATTACACGGTAACTCCGTTTGATACCGATGAATTTCTCCCTGCACCGTGTCAGGGAATAGTTGCGATTGAAAGCAGAAAAAACAGCGAGGTTTCCAAAATGCTCGCTGAAATCAGCGACAAAAATACAATGCTTTCGTTTGAAACCGAAAGACAGGTTCTGCTCAGCCTCAATGCCGATTGTTCAACTCCCGTCGGTACAATTTCAAAGGTTGAAAACGACAGGATAATGCTTTCTCTGTCTGCCGACTGCAAAAAAACAGTCAGCGGAACAGATAAAATTTCAAACAGAATCAAACTTGCAAAAAGGCTGGTGAGCGAAATTGAGTAACGGAAGAGTGTATATTGTCGGTGCGGGATGCGGCGATTTTGACCTGATAACAATGCGTGGTGCGGAGTATATCAGACATTGCGATGTGCTTGTTTACGACAGCCTTATAGATGTGTCATTGCTCGGTTTTGCACCCGAAACTGCTGAAAAAATCTGCGTTGGAAAGCGTTTTGGCAGACACAGCGAAAAGCAGGAAAATATTAACGAAATCCTTGTTGAAAAGGCGAGAGAGGGCAAAACGGTTGTTCGTCTTAAAGGCGGCGATCCGTTCGTGTTCGGCAGAGGCGGAGAGGAGATTGAAACCCTCAAAAGTGCCGATATTCCGTTTGATATTGTACCCGGAATTTCTTCCTCAATTGCCGTTCCCGAGCTTGCGGGAATCCCTGTTACACACAGAAATCTGAGCCGAAGTGTTCATATAATCACGGGACATACGGCACAGGACACCCTGCCCGAAAATATAAAGAAATGTGCCGAAACCGACGGAACGCTTGTCTTTCTTATGGGCTTGAGAAACCTCCCCGACATTGTGGAAAATCTCATTCGTAACGGTAAATCGGAGGATACTCCCGTTGCAGTTGTGTCAAACGGTGCTTGTGCAAAAAACCAGACCGTGAGGGGAACTCTCTCGACAATCTGTGAAAATGTTAAATCAGCAGAGGTTGTACCGCCTGCCGTTATAGTGGTTGGCGAAACCGCAAAATTTGACTTTGCTCCTACAATTACAAGACCTTTGAAAAATGTTTCCGTTACCGTTACGGGTACGAGAAAGCTCTCCGACAAGCTCGGCAAAATGCTTACGCTTTCGGGTGCAAAGGTCAAAAGGCACGACCTTTTAAAGGTGATTGAATATCATGACAACGAAGCTTTTGACAATGCAATAAACGGTATTGACGGTTACGATTATGTGGTGCTTACAAGTATGAACGGTGCAGAAATTTTTATGAGCCGACTGCGTAAGCTGAAAAAGGATATCCGTAGTTTTGCAAATGTCAAGTTTGCGGTGATTGGTTCGGGAACTGCGGCTGTACTTGAAAAGTACGGAGTTTTTGCCGACTGTATTCCGAATGTCTACACAACCCGTGAACTTGGAATTTTGCTTGCAAAAACGGTGAAAAGCGGCGAAAAAGTATTGATTCTGCGTGCCGAAAACGGTTCGCCCGAACTCACTCGGATTTTGGCTGATAACAACATTGATTTTGACGATATCAAAACCTATGACATTCAGCTTGAGAAAAAACAGGATAATTCCGTTGTTGATACCGACTTCATCACTTTTGCGAGTGCGTCGGGTGTGAACACATTTTTTGACGGCGGAGCAACTATTTCCGACAGAACTTCCGTTGTCTGCATAGGTGAAATTACCGCCGAGGCACTTGAAAGTCACGGCGTAAATTCGTTCAAGATTGCAAAAACGAAGGACACAGACGGAATTTTGAAAACTATAATCAAGGAAGTAACTTTGAAAGAAGGATAAATATATGAGAAGATTCAGAAGATTAAGAGCAGGCGAACAGATTCGCAGCCTTGTTCGTGAAACAAGAATTGACAAGGGCGATTTGATTTACCCGATTTTCATTGCAGAGGGTGAAAATATTAAAAAGCCTGTTGATTCAATGCCGAATGTCTACCAATATTCGCTTGACAGAGCAGACGAGATCCTTAAAGAAATTGAAAACAGCGGCATTGCAGGACTTCTTATTTTCGGAATTCCAAAGCATAAAGACGAGCTTGCAACATCAGCATATGACGATAACGGTGTAACTCAGAACGCAATCAGATACATAAAGAAAAATTATCCGTCACTCCTTATTATTGCCGATGTCTGCCTTTGTGAATACACAAGTCACGGTCATTGCGGTGTTGTTTGCGGTCACGAAATTCTCAATGACGAAACACTTCCGCTCCTCTCTAAAATGGCTGTCAGCCTTGCAAAAGCAGGTGCGGATATCATCGCTCCGTCGGATATGATGGACGGCAGAGTGTCTGCAATCAGAAACGCACTTGACGAAAACGGACTTATCAACACTCCGATTATGTCATACAGTGCAAAATTTGCCTCAGGCTACTATTCGCCGTTCCGTGACGCCGCAGAATCTGCCCCCGAATTTGGCGACAGAAAAAGCTATCAGATGGATTACGCAAACGGCAAAGAGGCTCTGCGTGAAATTGCAGACGATATTGACGAGGGTGCGGATATGGTTATGGTCAAGCCTGCACTTGCATATCTCGATATCGTAAAAGCCGCAAGCGAACGCTTTGACCTTCCGCTTGTTGCCTATAATGTAAGCGGTGAATATGCAATGGTCAAGGCGGCTGCCGAAAAAGGCTGGATTGACGAAAAGAAGATTGTATGCGAAAATATGATTGCAATCAAGAGGGCGGGTGCAGATATCATAATCACATACCACGCACTTGATGTTGCAAAATGGATTGACGAATTTTACAAATAGGGAAGTGCTTTTATGAATACAACTCAAAGCGAAAAGCTATACGCACAGGCGCTTGACTTTATGCCCGGCGGTGTGAACAGTCCTGTCCGTGCGTGCCGTTCGGTCGGAAGAACTCCGCTTTTTATCGACCGTGCAGAGGGTTCAAAAATTTATGATGTTGACGGAAACGAGTTCATTGACTATATCTGCTCATGGGGACCGAATATCCTCGGTCACAAACAGCCTGATGTTATCAAGGCCGTGACTTCTGCCTGTCAGAACGGACTTACATTCGGTGCGTGCCACAGCGGAGAAATTGAACTTGCCGAGCTTATCCGCAAAAATATGCCGTCAATTGAAATGCTCCGACTTGTAAATTCAGGCACAGAGGCGGTTATGAGCGCAATCCGTGCCGCAAGAGGCTTTACAAAAAGGGATAAAATTGTAAAATTCGAGGGTTGTTACCACGGCCATTCCGACGGCTTGCTTGTAAAGGGCGGTTCGGGACTTCTGACAAATTCAATTCCGAACAGCGCAGGTGTGCCGAAAGGCTACACAGACACAACTTTGCTTGCAAAGTATAACGATGAAGAATCCGTTCAACAGCTTTTTGATAACTGCGGTGATGAAATTGCCTGTGTAATCGTTGAGCCTTGTGCCGCAAATATGGGTGTTGTACCGCCCAAAAAAGGATTTTTAAAATTCTTGCGTGAAATCACTGAAAAGCATGGTTCACTTCTTGTTTTCGATGAAGTAATCACAGGCTTCAGACTTTCACTCGGCGGTGCTCAAAAGCTTTACGGAGTAAAGCCCGACCTTACAACCCTCGGAAAAATTGTCGGCGGCGGAATGCCGCTTGCAGTTTACGGAGGACGAAAAGAGATTATGGAGTGTGTTGCTCCTCTCGGTTCTGTTTATCAGGCAGGCACACTTTCGGGCAATCCCGTTGCCGTAAGCGCAGGAATTGAAACTCTTAAAATTCTTGAGGAAAATCAAGACGAAATCTACACAAGGCTCGAAAAAATTTCTGCTCAGCTTGAAAACGCAATGCAGGAATCGGGACTCAATGTAAATCGTGTCGGCTCGATTATGACTGTGTTCTTTACAGGCGAAAAGGTAAAGGATTACGATACAGCCAAAACCGCCGATACCGCTCGCTTTGCCGAGTATTTCAGACATATGCAGGACAATGGAATATATACAGCTCCGTCACAGTTTGAGGCAATGTTTGTTTCGTTTGCACATACCGATGAGGATATAGATAAAACAATCAATGCAATCAAAAGTTTAGAATAATAACGAAAAGAAAAAGTGCAGCAATTCTATAAT
>OIZT01000289.1_pt1 | contig 33806 bp, 25 predicted proteins | sample 1588611 | NCBI WGS metagenome assembly OIZT01 (sample SAMN03283278) | human gut metagenome | biome: human-associated habitat; material: feces | host: Homo sapiens | place: Peru | collected 2012
ACACCAGAGCCAAGAGCTTGAAGGTCTATATGGACACCTACAAGCCTGCTTATGCTATCAAGCTCTCTGCCAAAAACTTCGGCTTTGAGGACAATAAAAAAATCGTTCCCCTCTATGCCGCGTTCTGTATCTGAAATCAATATTACAAAAATAACGCTCACGAAACGTGGGCGTTATTTTACTTTATTAAAGGTATCAATTTGTCCCGTCACATCAGCTTTGAATCAAGCGTTCCTTCCTTGACCTGATAGATTTTGGCATTGGAGCCGACGCCCCTTTGCTTAAAGCAATCGGACGGTTCAACATCTTTCATCTCAACCTTGCGTTTTCCACCGAGAATCAAAATCTGAATCTTTTCGAGCAGCGGAAACATAAGCGGAATAACCTTTTTATTTGAAACACTGTTCCATATCTCTGCCGCAAAGAATGTACAGTTAAAATAAAGTCCCCACCAATCCCACTGCTTTATTCTCTTACTGACCTTCAGAAGCTGCTTCTTGGTGATGTCCATGCCGAGCGACGATTCGTGCTTGAGACCGTATTTGTTTGCACAATAAGCCTCAACGTTGTAATAAAGACCGGGGCCGTCAGAACGGCTGATAAAAAATGCACCCATTGAAACTCCCTGATAAGGCTTGAGCGTGTAGCATCCGACAGGCATATCGCCGTTAAAACCACTTTCAATGTAAATCCACGAGTGACCGAGTCCGACCTGCTGAGTGCAAATATACATTCTGCCGACAATCGTGTCATCCGGAATCTCGTCAAAGTTAAGTTCAGGCTCTTCAGGCTCTGTTGGTTCAGTAGGCTCTGTTGGTTCCGTCGGCTCTGTCGGTTCGGTTGGCTCGGTTGGTTTTGTGGTTGTTTCGTCCTCATCGCCGTTTACGGAAGTCGTTGTGGTTTCGTTTTCAGATGCAAAAAGCGTTGTCGTTATTTCCGCAATCTGCTTGTCAAACGCAATCGACGGCACGGAAAACACCGTCAGTATGACAAGTAGAACAGCAATAACCTTAATCAAATTTGATTTCATAATATCATTCCCTTTTTATATGTCGGTCTTATTCAGCTTCAGGTGCAGGATAAGAAAACATTTCTCTTTCCTTAACCGCATCAAGATTTTTCTTTGAAATGTAAACGCCATAGAAAGTAAAAATAACCGGAATAACCAAAATTGAAAACAACATATACACTGCCAAAAGTATTCCCAACACTATAACGACCGGAAACAAAATAATAAGTGCCATAGATGTCGGTTTCTTAATGATACGCTTAAAGAAAACATAAATTGCTTTTATCGGTCCGAGCGGCGACGAAATTGCAACAAAAGAAGATGCGATAGATACCGACCATATTACAAACAGTATTGCTTCTACAAAGCGTGAAATTTCCATATCTTTGAAAACGAAGAAGATAATTGATGCAACAAGTGAAATCGGAATACATATCAGCGACCTCTTGAATCTCTGCTGAGCATCCTCTACTGTGTCGTTCTTCATCGAAAACCATTTCTTAAAATTAAACTTACTTCCTGTCATGTTAATGACCCCTTTCAATAAATTAATAATTTAAACCTATCCTCTTATTTTTTTCGCAATATTTCAATCGAGCAGAGACTTTTATGCCTCTGCCCGTTTGTTTAATTGAATCAATACCAAATCCATCCAAAGAGAACGTATTTAATAATAGCCTGCCAGAATGTATATCTGATTGTTACAGTACATGTATCGAATACACTGTTGCCAAATTCGTCTGTTACTGTGCAAGTAATTTTAGCACTGCCCTTGCCTACTCCGGTTACCTTTCCGTTCTTGTCAACTGTAGCAACCTTTGTATTTGATGATTCATACTTGACAGTATAATTTACCTTGCCATCTGTTTTAACGTCGGGCTTAATCGTTGAAGACGACTTATAATTAAGCGAAATATCATTGATTTCGACCGAAACGACCCTGCCGTCTTTATTGTCATCGATTTTTTCGTTAAAGTGCATCTTTGCACTTTTCAACGCTTCATTTCCCTTGCTTATTTCAACCTTTTTCCACTCATTCTCAGTGCCGGGGAAATAAACCTCCAAATCCTTACACTCTCTGAAAGCATCTTGACCCACCGTTTTAATTTTTGCTTCAAATACTACGGTTTTCAGGTTTGTTGAACATGATGTTGAACGGAAAATTTGTGACGGTACAGAGGTAACATTTTTGCCAAATACTACTTTCGTAACACCGGAATCACCGAACATATTCGGTGAACCGTCACCAACTGCCGTTAATTCAAAAACGTCACCGTTTGCATTGAAGTAAACCGTTTCCAGCTTTGTGCATCCATAAAAAGCTTCTATTCCTATACTTCTCTCGGTCAATGTTTCCGGGATAGTGACTGTTTTAAGATTCATGCACTCCGAAAAAGCATCCGCACCAAGGCTTGTAATTTTACCGAGGCCTAATTCTCTTATTGCCGACTTCATAAAAGCTCCTTCACCGATAGTCCTGAGAGAATCGGGAGCAATAAACTTCTGATATGAAGTGTTATAAAAAGCCCATTTTCCTATGCTGATTAACTTAGATAAATCATTCTTTTTCTCAACACCGTTTTCGGTATATGTTTCAATGCTTTTCAAAGAGGTACAATTCACAAAAGCACTTTCACCAATATTAGTTACGGTATCTTTAAAAATAACTGTTTCGAGATTGCTTGCGTTAACCAACAAATTATCCGGGACCTTAACAACATCTTCACCGAAAACAATTTTGGATAATGTTGAACCTCCGAAGAAATTATATACTCCGGCGTATGTGGCATTATCCGTTGAGCAATTTACCGCATTAAAATATACAGTTTTCAATGATACACAGTCGATAAATGCTCTGTTTCCAAAATTTACAATACCCTTGGGGATATTAACATTTTTGACATTCTGTCCTCTAAATGAATCCCAGCCGATGCATTTGACATTTATACCGTTCAGCTTTTCGGGGACTGTGTAATTCTCCGGGAAATCGCCCTGTGCACCCTTGATTGTCAAGCCTTCATCGCCAATCTCATATTCATAAGATATTCCGTCCAGCTTTACAGTCATTGTGTCTGCGGCACTTGCTTTTATTGCAAAAGGATTAACAGATGTGCTGCCGACTGCTGCTGCGCCTGCGCCAAACATCATTGAAAGTGCCAGCGTTGCTGAAAGAACCTTTGTCATAATTTTTGTTTTCATAATAATTCACTCCTAATTTCGTAATAGACTTTCTCTTATCCGATATATTTAATCTTATCCCCGCTTTATCCGGCTTCTGCTGTGAACAGAATCCTCAAAAGTCTTTTTCCCATTGTCGCAAGGCTTACGGCATAACCGGCAAAAACAAAATAAATTACAAATCCGATATCAAGCTTCAGCCCTATGAGCAAAACTAAAGTTGCAATCAGCGAAATTACACATGCCGTTATCGCTCCTTTGATTTGCCTTCTTGTACCGTTCGTTTGACGGTGTTCGCATTTATCTCTCATTCCCTGCATCGGTTTTCCTCCTTTCGTTTGCTTCTCTCGATTACAGCTACATTATAATCATTCAAACGCGCTAAAGATTAACAGCCGGTATAAAACCGCATTTTGAGGGTATGAAAGCAAAAAAGCAGCCCGTTAAGGCTGTTTTTTTGACAAATTATGTTGTTAATTTTAGAAAATAATGGTATTATATTTATAATATATTTAAAGGGTGTTGAAGATGAAAATTGCGGTGTGTGACAATGATGAAATTATAACCCGACAAACAGTTTCACTCCTTGAGGATTACATGGAAGTGAAAAAAGTCAATTTGAAATATGAGGTCTTTAATTCATATGAGTCTGTGCAGGACAGAATTGATGATTTTGATTTGTTCATTCTTGATTACAACATGAACGAAGACAGCATAGCTCCGGACGGAACGGATTTGATGAATGGTATGGAATTTGCCCGGCTTGTCCGCTCGAAGGCAGACCCGCACAAGGGAATAATTTTTCTTACCTCGTATAACGAAATCGTTTATGAAACATTTGAGGTTCGTGCATATAATTTCCTTGTAAAACCGATTCAAAAGGAAAAGTTATTCAATGTGCTTGACTCTTATTTGAAAACAACGGTCGAAACCGGGAAAATAATGGTCAAATACAAGGACGAGGTGCATATTATCGACATTGATGATATTTATTATTTTGAGGTTATTATAAAGGATGTTTTCATTCATCTTGAAAATAAAACTATCAAATGCCGTAAGAAGATTGAAGCCTTTGAGGAAGAACTTGCGCCGTTCGGATTTTTCAGGACTCACCGCTCCTATCTTGTAAACATTTCAAAAATAGACACCATCAACAGTAAAAGTGCAGTTATGAAAAACGGCGATGAGGTCTATGTAAGCGGAAAGAAATATGCGGAGCTTTGCGAGAAGTTCCTTGAAAAGAAATAAGAGGAGAAATAAAGATGATAATTACATATTTAAGCTACATGCTGACTGTTTCGCTCGGTTGTATTTTTGAGCTGTTTATCTTAAACAAATTCTTAGGCTATGAGCTGAGAGTTAAGAAAGTGCCGCTGATTATTACATCTGTCACCTTAGCTGCGTTGATGTTTTTACTTGTGTGGAAAAATCTTATTGATATCGCAAATATTTCAATGGCTTTATTCTATATGATTACTCCATATATGGCACTTGATTTAAAAAAGAAGAAGCTGTTTATTCTTTTTGGATTCGTTTTAGACTGCTTTTTTGATGTGCTGACACAAGTCTTTACATTGCTTTTCAGAATAAAATCATCAACAATCATTTATAACACTATTTTCTCGGCGTGGTTCTTAGTATGTATTTTTATATCTTTACTTCTATATTATAAAAAGCATTTTGTCATTCCGAAATTCTTTCTTGAACAGATACCAACTATTTTTTATATCTTATTCTTCATTGCATTTTTCGTTATATCGCTAATGCTGGACAAAGACAAAGAAACCTTTGGGCTATTAGAGTTGTACCTTGCCGGTGGATTCGTCATAATCTCATTTTTCGGAATATCTTATATTGTGGTCAAATACATAACCGTTTCCTCTAAGCAAAAAGAATCCGAAATTCAGCTTGAAATGCAGGCAGAACATTATCAGGATTTGGCTGAAAAAAATCGTGATATTCGCCGCTTCCGACACGATATCAAAAACAATTTGCTTGCCTTGGATATTCTCCTCTCCGACGGAAAATACGATGAGGCGAAAAATTATATCGACAGCATGAACGAATCGGTCAAAGAAACCGAAAACAGATTTTCAACAGGCAGTTATCTTGCCGATGCGATTCTTTCGCATAAAGCCGATGAAATAAAGAATGATAAACTTGATATTGAATTCAGCGGAACCGTTCCTTCGGAAAGAATCAGTAACAATGACCTTTGCACAATTCTTACAAACTCAATCGACAATGCGGCAAGAGCCTGCAAAGAGGTTGCACCGTGTAAAATAAATGTCACATCCGATGAAACAGAAAAGGGCTGCACAATCACCGTTTCAAACCCTGTTTTAAAGAAAGTTGAAATTAAAAACAACTCAATTAAAACATCAAAGAAGGATGCGCAGAATCACGGCTTCGGAATTGAGAACATTAAAAAAGTTGCAGAGAAATATCGCGGCTTTGTTCGTCTTAGCTGCACGGATTCGGAATTTACAATTAAAATAGGCTTATTATATTAATCAAGCAAAGCAACGGGGCGATGCATTTAAGCATCGCCCCACTTTTTATCTTTTCCACCAATTCTTGATTGAAGCCCACACGCCTTTAATTCCTTTGTAAACCGAATTAAGAACGAACGTAAAGAATTCTGTCACTGCCTCAACAATCTTCTGGAAAGATGTTTTTTCTTCAATATTGCCAAGACGAATAGTTTCGCCGTCTCTGATTATTGAAAGGGTAACCTTTTCACTTTTCAAGCTACTTTCATCAACATTTTCAAGAACATCGGATGAAAGCATTTTGCTGACATCAAGTTCACCAAAGTATATGTACTGCACATCGGTATCCTTAACAAGTCGGCATATGCAGCTCCACATATCCTCCGTTAGAACCACCTTGCCGTCAAGCGCCAGCATCGGCTTATCCTTATCATCCTTGTTCACCGTAAAGCTGTATGGGATGACGTTGTAATCTCCCTTTAACGCATTATATACACTCGAATTCTTCGGTGCAAGAATCTGCATATTGTCGTTTTTCGGGAAGGCAGTAGGATAAACAACTTCAATGTTAGCAGAAATTAAAACACTAGTTAGACTTGAACATCCTTCAAAAGTATTACGCGCTATATTTTTGATACCGTTTGGAAGACTAATTTTTGTTAGGGAAGTGCAATTCTTAAATGCATATTCTTCTATCATTTTTATGCTGTTGGGAATAATTACATTTGTTAAACTTGAGCATCCCATAAATGCCGCATACCCAATTTTTGAAACATTGTCTGGAATTGTAACATTTTTTAACGATGAACAACTTTGAAAAGCAGATTTTTCTATACTCGTAATACTGTTAGGTATTATGATACTCGGCAGATTCTCACACCCATGAAATGCAAAAGCACCTATGTTTTTCAAATTATTGCTTATAGTGAGAAAAGTTAATCTTTTACAACTATCGAATGTATACTGTCCAATATTTATAACACTATTTGACATTTTTACATCTGAAAGATTATAACAATACCTAAATGCAGATTTTTCTATTTGAGTAACGTTATCAGGAATTGTAATATACTCTATTTGTCTGCAGTTACTAAATGCAGATTCAGATATAGTTGTAATACCTTTACCCAATCTTATATTCTTTAGTTTTTCGCAGCCGTAAAAAATAAATTCGCCTAAGCTTGTAACACTATCTGGAATTGTTATATTTGCTAAACTTTTGCAATTATCGAATGCAGAGCGGCCAATACTAGTAATGCCTTCTTTCAATATTAAATTTGTCAATTCTGTGCAGCCCGAAAAAGCAGAATCACCAATGTCTTTTACGTTTCCCGGTATGGTCACGTACTTTATACTCGTGCAATACGCAAATGCATAATTTTCAATACTTGTTATTTCTTCCCCAAATTCCAAATGGGTTAAACCGGTGCTCCCGTAAAAGGCATATTTGCCTATATTTGTTAGCTTTTCCGGAATAATTAAATCAGTTAAATCTTTGCAGTAGTAAAAAGCGTATGAACCTATGCTTTTTACATCATCCGGTACAACCGTGTTTTGGCAACCCAAAATCAAGCAATTACTTTTTGAATCAATAATTGCGTTGCAATTATTTCTACTGTCATAAAATATATTATTTATATCAATAGTAATATGATTAAGATTTATGCACCCCTTAAACGCACATTCACCTATGCTTTTTAAGCCGCTACCAATATTTACACTTTCTAATTTAATGCAAGATAGAAATGCATTATCTTCAATTTCAGTAACGAAATCTGGAATTGTTATACTTAGTAAAGATTCACATTCTTCAAATGCAGATTTTCCAATACTCGTTACGCTACTTGGTATCGCAACACCATTTAATCTGATGCAATGCTTAAATGCTTCATCACCAATACTCATAACGCTATCTGGTATAATTAAATCTGTTAAATTTATACAATCACTAAACAGTCGGCTACCAATACACGTAATACCTTTTGGGATTGTTATATCTGCCAATTTCGAGCAATAGCTAAATGCGCCATCACCTATACTAGTAACGCTTTGCGGTATAATTATACTTGTTAGTCCAGTACATCGACTAAATGCATTCTCACCTATTTTCGTTACACCATTAGGTATCGTTATATTGGTTAAACTTATACAATTATCAAACGCAGAATAACCGATACCCGTGATACCATCGGAAATTGTTACACTAGTTAATCCGGTACACCCCTGAAACATTCCATTACTTATTTCACCAATGCTTTCAGGAATCTTGATTTCAGATAAACCTGAACAACCAAAAAAAGCTTGAAATCCTATATTAGTAGTATTTTTCGGAATCGTTAAACTTTTTATGCCTGAGCATCCTAAAAAAGCAAAATTTCCGATAGATACAATACTCTCTGGAAGCGATATGCTTGTCATAGCCGTGCAGCCGTCAAACACGGAATCACCTATATTTAAAATTCCTTCATCAACAATTACATCTTTAATTATACTCTTTTTGTAATAAAATGGAGAAATATTATGATTACTATAATTATTCATTTCACCTGAACCGCTTATTGTAAGCAAGCCGGAATCTTCATTTAACGAATAATAAGCATCATCTCCAAGTTTTCCACTTGTCTCTTTCGCCGACGACTTCACAGTGAAATCGGAAGTCAAGTCCTCAACTCCGCTCATCGGGACGAACGAAAGAAGCATCGCCGCAACTAAAACCGAAGATATAACCTTTTTTACAGTTTTTTTCATAATAATCCTCCCTTATCAAAGAAGCCATAATTATATAAACATCGCACAACTTCTTCGAAATATTTTAGCACTTTGTTTAATTAATTGTCAAGATACATTGCATCTAAAATGCCACAATTTAGTTCAAGTCTTGCTAATATTCTCGTTTCTCATAAATCATCTGACTGTCCCCCTCACCATTTCGTTTGTGATATTATATCCCCTCCTCAGGTCATATCACAAATCAACCGGTATGAAATCACGATTTGAGGGTATGAAATACCAAATACTAAACTTTCAAAACGGATATTTAAAATAATCTCAACAATAAAATAACTATAAAAGCAGCCAAGTCCCTCGAAAACGGTTTAATGCCGTGGTCGAGGGGCTTAATTATTATTAATATTATTAATTATCTTTTTATTTATTATCCTTTTTACGTTTTGCTGCGATTCTTACGGTTGCGTGAATAGGTACAGCCTTCTTTATGTCACTAATGACTATTTTACGACGCTCCATTCTGTCCTCCTCAAATGTCAACTGTTTTGCAAAAGATATTTGCCGTTTACTGTAATTCTTTCCATCATTGAGGTCCTGAAAATAATCTGAGATGATGCAATAAACTTTTTGGCCGAGTACACAAGGAAAACCGTTTTTCCCGTTATACTTCTCATAATGAGGTTCTACCTGCTTTGGATTGTCCTTATTATATCGTGTGTAAAATCCAAATTGACGCCGAATCCATTTACCGTCAATAGGCTTATTGTTTTTGTCGCTCCTTTTTACTTGAAGCAAATTAAGAGTGGCAGCAATATCGATAAGTGAGTATCCGGCTGCCATCATCAGTGCAATAAGTTGTATTACGATTGCCTCTTCCGGGTATATCTCATATTTTTTTGTTTTGTCATTGAATCTATATCCGTAATATCCGTGTCCTCCACGATGAGGTTCATTCATATCATCACATCCTTGTGTTAATATTTTACATCATCAAATGTCAACTTTCAAGATTTATTGCCAAATAACTATATGCGAGTGTCCGCTATAATCCTAAAACATTAGCAATAATTTTATGATATATAAGGATTATTAACTTATTTTCTTGCGGTAATATCAAGTCGAGTGTCTATTTTTACGCCTTACTTTTCTCATCTGAACATATTTATAGTGTCTGGACAAACAAAAGCAAAAGCCAAAAATCATCGTTTTGACATTTAAATAAAGCAATGATTAACGGTAATTGCCATAGGTTGACTTGACACTATCTTATTAATTGCGCAATTATAAGACCCATTCTCTGTGGGTAACAGAGGCCATCGCTCGTTTTCACGGGCACAAATTAATATCACCTTGCCCCCAGGGTAACGGGGAGAAAGACGTAAAATGAAAGTCGTTATAAACAGAAAAAAATATGACACTGATACAGCGGAATGCGTGGCCTGTTACAGCTATGCTTGGCCCGGCGATTATAACTATTTGTCAGAAGCATTGTATCGCAAGAAAACAGGAGAATACTTTTTACACGGGGACGGAGGCCCAAACAGCAAATACATGCACGAAAAAGGTAATACATATTACGGCGGAGAAAGAATTATCCCGTTAGACGAGGAAGAAGCAAAAGACTGGACAGAGGAATACGCTCCGGAAGACTATGAGGATATTTTTGGAGAAGTAGAGGAATAAAGAAAAAAACAGCTGTGCTATCGGCTATACGGGCAGAAAGAGGATGATAAAATTGATAGTTACGGTGATGAACGACAAATTTAATGCTTGCATCAGAACAATTAACATTACATGGGATGATTTTGTTGCAATGTGCTTGTGTCCCGGATGTATGGATTATAAAGGGAACGGTGCAATTGTCGGCGGCTTGTGTGTCTGGGAGACCGAAATAAGCTATAGCACGCATAATCGCCATAAAATTTTTGAGCACAAAAACCGTCGTTGTATTAACAGACAGCTGGTGATACTCGACGCGGATAATCCCCAAGACGATTTTCTTGACAGGACGCAGTCTTACTTCGCAAAACTTGATGCTGCCTGGGTATATTATACGACATTTTCTGCAACAAAAGATAATCCACGATACAGAATTTGTACATACCTGGACAAGCCGGTCAGCCCTCAAAGCTACGAAACAATCGCCAAATCTATAATGTACGGCATCGGTTTCGAGGAATTTGACCCTGTATCGTCAAATGCAAATCAAATAATGTATCTCGCTGTAATGCCGATAAAAATCGACCCGGAAAGCGGCGAAGAAGAAATCTTTTTCAGGCGGGATTCGTTTGACGGGAATCCGATTGATACAAACAGGTTAATGGACGATATCACAACCGTCAGCTGTGGCAAATCCCCAAAAATAGTTCTACCGAGCAATATATCCGAAAAATCAAAATTAAGCGCAGGCACCTCAAAGCTCATTGACCCTCGAACAAAGGACAGCATCGTCGGCACTTTCACCTCCCTGTTTTCGATTGAAGAAGTAATGGAAAGGTTTCTTCCGGATGTTTATGAAAAAATTGGTGACAGATACAGACCAATCGGCAGCGGAAGCACTCCGGGCGGCAGAATCGTCGAAAACGGTCAGTATTATCTCACCTCACACACCAAAAAAGACAATGCTTACGGCAGCCTCAAGAACTCCTATGACCTTGTACTTTGCAATCTCCAAGAAATCACCACACCGGAACAGCTTGAAGAGCTAAAACTCAAAGCACACTCAAAAGGTAAAAATTGTGAAACCGCAGAACAAATTATGTACGAATGGGCTATGAGCATCCCGGAAGTGTACGAGGCGGAAGCAAAAAGAATTAACAAAAGAAAGAAGGATTTTAAATGAATTATACATATCCCCAGCTTATAGACGTTTTAAAATTTACAAAATGCGGCATGAGCATAAAGGTATCGGGATTCAAAACAAACTTTGTAGCAAAGGAACTCCTAAAAAAAGATACATATGTTTATGCCAAGATTGAAAACTCTGACAAAGGCTTTATTTACATGTACGATAATGCGTCCGGAGTGTACAAATTAGTACAAGAAAAAGATATCCTCAGAAACATTAAAAACTTTTTGGAGCATTACGATTCTGATTTGGTCCGTATGTCTGCATTAAATGAGATTGTTGATTTAATGGTTACAGAGATGGATACAATACCGCTAGATAATTTTGACAACAATCCGCAAATAATAAATTTTCAGAACGGTATTTTGAACCTGGATACGCTGAAATTATCGCCTCATAGCAAAGATGCTCTTTGTACTGTTCAGATGCCTGTTGAGTGGAACGGAAATTTTGTCGAGCACCCGGAGCTTGCTCAGTCACCGATTTTTGACAAATATCTTGATACTCTGACCGACGGCTACTCAGAAAAGGATAAAAATGACATCAAAACCGTTCTCCTTGAGGTAATAGGAGTCGTGCTCAGCAACATCCCCGGGTATAAATTCAAAAAAGCCTTGCTTGTTTACGGTAAAGGAAACACCGGTAAAACACAGATTCGTAACCTTGCCATCAGCTTGGTGGGCGAACGGAATTCTGCCGTAGTAGAACTTGCCGACCTTGAAACAAGAGAAGGTCCCTCGAGAGCTTACAAAAAGCGTCTTATCGGTTCCGGCGACATGAAGTTTGGAACGGCAGGCCAAATTGCCACATTTAAGGATGCAACCGGCGGCGAGACATTGCCCATAAGATTTTTATATAAAGAGGCATTCCCTGCGAAGATAACCGGTGTATTTTGGTTCGGTGCAAACTTTTTACCGCTTTTCGGCGGCGATAAAGGCGACTGGGTCTATGAGCGCTTTATCCCGGTTCAGTGCAAAAACGTAATTCCCGAAGAAGAGCGAGACCCCGATTTGCTTGAAAAGCTGCTGACAGAAAAAGATGCGATTGTGTACAAGGCGATTATGGCAATGCGTGAGGCTGTCAAGCGAGGGTATAGATATACTATCCCCGAGTCATCAAAAAAGGACCTTGAAGTATACAAATCTGTAAATAATATCATAGTTGAGTTTTTTAACGAACACTGTATAAACCTAATGGCCGGTATTGATTATGATGATGCCGCTGTAAAGTTCTGTGATTTAAAATCTTCGCACAGCGGTGCAGTAATTTTCAACACCTTTCGCAATTGGGCAAAATCAAATTACAACACCACTCCCACAAAAGCTGATTTTGAAAATACCATCGCGGAAATCTTAGGCATCCCGCGCGATAAAATAACTGTGCGGACCGCTGAAATGCGTGCATATTACGGTTTTGATATTGAGGACAATTGTTTCCAAGAATATTACAAGCCGTAAATTGCTCCAAAGACTTCGCAGAATCAATACTTCTGCGAGGTCTTTTGCTGTTACTGCTCCCAAAAACATTGCTTCTGAAGAGTTCTTGTGACAAAATGACAGAATGACAGGATAATAAAAAAGTATATAAAAATAAAATTATATATACCTTTTAGAAAAGGCTGTCATCTTGTCATTTTACCAATGTTTTCGGTTGCTTGGACTCTACCGGCGGCGCTCAACTCTCCCCTCCTCCCTCCAGCGGCAACTGTTTTCAATAACGCCGCAAATCAAACGACCACGAAAAGAAAAAACACCCGGCCGTCGGAATTAACCGACAGTCGGGTCTGTGTTTATGAAATTGTAGCCGGATATTTGTCTTACAATCGTTCACTAAGTCTTTTTTACATAAGCAATTATCTCGTTTTTTCTTACGTAATTACTTAATTAAAATATACTGCCACAATATCATCCAACTGCTTTCTAATCTCTGAAAAGTCGCAATCCAAATCAAGCGTCTTGACAGAAATAGCATTGCCGCTCATATGATATTCACAGTCAACGGTTTGCTTATCGGTCTCAGCATAGAGGAGCATTCCGGCAACATTGCCCGTGTTATTCCTATCATAATTCTTAACATAAGTAAAAATCTGATACAAATTCCCGGAGCGATTTTTTTCTTTATCATAGTTAGTTGCCGTTATGTTTCCGTAATATTTTGCGTCAATAATAAGCACTTTTCCGTCTTTTTTGAGAATAATATCACTCTTCATTTTCGGCAGCAGTTCGCAATAATCGTCATCAAGATTCCACTTGATTTCAGATGCAGCCGCATTGAGTTCCGGATGCTCTTTCCGATAATATTCAAGCAGGAATTTCTCATATAGTCTGCACATACGCTGTTCATCCAGAAAATCCATCATTTTGACTTTGCCGTCCGACTGTGTCTGAAGCAGTCCGTTAATAATCAGATTGCAAATTGAAATCAGCATTCTGTATTCCTGATTGTTACGGTCAATTCTAACGTTCCAGTTAATTAAATTGACATCAAGCACATCAACATTTGCAAAATACATCAACAGTTTGCGGAGCTTGTTTTTTCGCTCTGGCGCAATATCGGCATGAAGAAGCTTCAACATAGTCGTTTTGATTATTCGATTCATATACGAATTTTCGGAAAACTCATCATACTCGCAAACCAGCCGTCTTTTAATCATCGACTGTTCTTTTATTGAAGAAGATATGTCAATTTTGCCTTTAACGGCTGCTGTGGTTTCCGTCTTCAAAACATACTCTCGTGCGAGACCCTTTTTAATCAATGAACTCGTACCATTGATTAGTATCGCCGAACAAAGGTCTGCATAATTTTTAAATTTTTCGGTTGCAACCTTTTTGTATCCCTGCTTGTTCAAAATTTTGAAAGCGTATGAGAGCATATAATACACATTTCTAATTGGAATCATTGTTCTGCTCCATTTGAATCTGTTGCTTTACTTATTTTTTCCTTTAATTCGTCTATTTGTTTTTTAACTTTTTTAGGCTCATCAAACCAATACTCACTGATGAGGGGTTTAATCTCATACTCGATAACATTATCAAGCCATTCATCGGTGATATCCTCATCGGTGCAGAAATAGCTGTGTCCGATTTTGAACCCCTCACCTAAATTGTCGTCATCGGCAATCTCTTTGTTCAACTCTTTTACAGCATTTATAAGGGCTTTAAACTTATCATTATGTTTGCTATTTATATATGCTTCGAACTTTTTGTTTCCATTTTTATCATTGTTACCATTGTTTTCATTATTCTCATTGTTATCATTGTTTTCAAACGCCGGCTTAAAACTATAGAAAGCAAATCTTCTGCGAAGAGCATAGTCCATCATTGCAAGACTGCGGTCTGCAGTGTTCATCATTCCGATGATGCGGATATTTTTCGGAACACAGAATTCCTCATTTGAATAGAGCAAATTAAGCCTCTCGCCTCTGTGGTCTTTTTCAATAAGCATCATCAGCTCGCCGAGAATTTTACTCAAATTGCCACGGTTGATTTCGTCGATAATAAAGAAATACGGTCTGTCAATATCGTTCTCCGCCTTATGGCAGAAGTCATAAAATACACCATTTTTCAGAACGAAGCCGTTATCGGTCGGTCTGTATCCCTGGATAAAATCTTCATAGGAATAGCTCTGATGGAACTGCACAAATTTAATGCGGTTTTCGTCCTTCTCGCCCATAATCGAATAAGCGAGTCTTTTTGCCGCATAAGTTTTTCCCACGCCGGGAGCACCTTGAAGAATGACGTTGTACTTCATCTCAAGCAAGCCGACAAGACGGTTATATTCATCCACATCAATAAATACGTCATTAAGGAAATCCTCTCTTGTATATGCCTCATTCTCATTTTCCGTGGTGTCTTCATCGGGTTCGGCAGCATCAGCGTCTGAATCATTCTTTAAGCTCGTCCAAGCGGCACATGAAAGCTCCGGGAAATTATTGTAATCATAATTTCCGCTGCTCAATTCGGCGTTTGCCTGCTCGCACATTGAAATATATTCTTCACCCGAAGGGACACCATTATCAAGGTTTTTGAATATTTCGGCAAAGTCATCGGATAAATTTGCCGAGTTCTGAACAAAGGCACGATTTGTAGAATCAAGATTTATAAAAGTATTCGGTCTAATCCAGTAAAGACCCATTGTGATATTCCACTTCACTTGTTTTTGCTTGATAACCGTGTCATACGCGTTGATAAACTCTGCCCTATTTGTTTCGCTGTTGTCCTTTGAATACGACAGAGCTTTTTCGAACAAGGTCCACAGATTGTCTATATCATGTTCTCCGCGGTTTTCTTTGTAAGCAAAGAAACTTGAACTTAAATTCATAGTAACGGGAATACCGTCAAATTCAACCGGCACGTCCTCTTTAAGCGAAAAATGGTTTGCAAATCCTTTGAGCAAAGCAATGCGATTTTTATCTTTAATTCCTTTGTTAAAAGCACTGAAAGTTGTAAACGGACATATATCGTCATAATCCGTTTCTCCGCGCTCTTTAAACGGATAATTCATTCCGATTTCAGAATAAATCTTCTTAAGAATTGACATCAATGCATGGCGGTCATTCTTATACGGAAGCAACGCATCGGCAAGTTCACTGTAAAAATTGACCCATTGATATTTCTTCTTAAGCAAAATCTGAGCATCCGATTTGTTATCAACAGCTTCCGGTGCAATCGGCTTTTCGCTGTAAAACTTATCTATGTAGAATCCGACATCACCGGCAAGAATATTCAGCCCACGGTCTTGATAACAGTCATCCGAAAGCTCGGCAAAAAGCATATCGGCAAGTTCACTGTCGTTTAACAGTTCGAGCCGAATTTCTTCATACATTTTCTGACCGTTTTTGAAATTGTTCTCGTAATCTCCCTTTTTAAAAGTGTAGTCGGCATCAATTACGGAAGCAACTTTCTTCATTTCGCCAAACTTGAATATATAATACCTGTCGGGATAGTAATGTCTCAAATATACACTGATGGCGTGCTCGTCCTGAAAGTGATTTGAGGCGCCGTTTCCGTATTTCAGGAAAAGCTCATTGGACTTATTCTTGAAAGCATCGATTCGTACATAAATATCCTGCTCTTCGTCAAAAAGTTCAATAAACATTTTTCTGACCGTTTCCGGCTCTTTGGATGCAAACTGCTCAATAATACTTTTCGGGAACCATCTGCTTGAAACAAGAAGGTTCTCAGTCTTTGAAAGTGCATTTTTAAGCATCGCCGAAAAATTTTCTGCATCAATGTCCCAGTTGTCTTGGAAATACTTTACCGCTTCCCATTTGTACTTTTCATCTTTAAATCTCTCTCCGAAATCTTTTTTGTAATCCTCAATCGCTCTTCTGAGCTTTTCTTTGTTAATCATCTTTCTCCTCCAGATACACTCAATCCTTATTTACGATATCAAGCAGTTTTTCATAGCAATTTACAACATCATATCGAACTTTGCTTGTAGAAAGCTTGTTGTAAAGAACTTTAGCACAATCTGTTTTTGCTTTTTCGATGCCTCTCAGTTCGATGCTGTCCATCGTACCTTTAGTTTCGGCTATAAAGTATATATGCTTTACCGAGCCTTCCTTAAAGGCAATAGCCCAGTCCGGCGAATAATTACCTACCGGCGTAGGAATATGAAATGCCTTTGGCAGCTTGGCATAAACACATACCTCATCCGCTATATCCAAGCTTTTGGCAAAACGCTTTTCAGTGCTTTCCTCGGCATAACCGTCTGTGAAAACATAATCCTGAATTGCTTTCTTCGCCACAAAAGCCTTATCAAAGCTCTGTGAATTCTTTTCTGCGGTAAAAATATTATCATCATACTTACCGTCTATTGTGTTATATGAGATATGCTCAACAATCGTGGTTGCCTTTTCCTCATTGATAATCTTAACGACCTTGGAAATAAATTCTTCCGGATTAAATTTAAACATATACAGCTTGTCAATACTGCGAAGTATTGCCGCTGCGGATTTTCTTGTCAGCTTTGTTCCCTCGGCAACCTTTCCGACAAGGTCATATTTTACACTGCTGGTCGCAGCGTGCTTGAGTGTTTTTGTCTTTGTCTTTTCTTTGGTGAAGGAGTCTCCGCGCTCAACCTCATATTCGTTCATCTGAGCTTTCTGCTGTCCGACCGTCGTTGTGTACTGAAGCTCAGAAACATACAGCCTACTGTCAATGGCCGAAACCGCTTTGCTAATCAACTCATCGCTGTCAAAATCAACCATATATGCGTATTTATGATTGATTTCATTCCAAAGCGTTTGAAACTCTTTCTTGTAGAAATTATCATTGAGCTTGTTTTCGGTAACCTTGGTCTTATGTCCGTCGGCAAACATTTCGGCAAGCACGCTGTCGTCGTACACGGCTTGCACAAGTCCATGTATTCCGTCAGCCATCGGAACAAGTTTATCCGGCAATTTTGCAAGATTATTGTTTGCCAAATCCGAACGGTATTTATCGGTAACCTTGCTATCCTCATCAACATAGCCGTTCTGAATAAGATAAAATTCAATCGATTTGGCAGTTCTTTCATCAATAAGAGCAGGTTCACCGTCAACCTTAACATACTTGCCTTTGAAATATTCGAATGAAGCAGTTGTCGGTCTGTCATAAAGAACAGTCTTTATGTCTTTCTGTAAATCTGTGACGAAATTCTTATAGCTGTCGCTCGCCACGACGGTCAGTTTATTGATATCATGAACCATACTTCCGCAGCTTTGAACATCCATTCTGTTTCCGAATTGATTTACGCAAAGTCTTAGGCCACGTCCGACTTCCTGCCGTTTGGTAGTCTGACTGTCGGAATGTTTCAGCGTGCAAATTTGGAAAACATTTGGGTTATCCCATCCCTCACGAAGAGCGGAGTGGGAGAATATAAACCTTGTCGGCTCGTCGAAAGAAAGAAGTCTTTCCTTGTTTTTCAAAATCAAATCATAAGCGGAAATATCATCCGAGAATTCTGAATTTCTTTTAGTCGGGCTGTCGATACTGCGTCCGGATTTCTTATCAATGCTGAAATATCCTCTATGTACAACTGATGCATCCATACACATTGATTTCAGATATTTCTGATACGGCGTGTCAAACATTGTTATGTAGTCGTTCAGAACGCTTTGATACTCTTGCTCAAACATAACGCCGTATTCTCCAAGTGTCTCATTGCCGTCCTCATCGTACCGGCGATACTTTGCGACCTCATCAATGAAGAAAAGCGAAAGGCATTTTATTCCCTTGTTGTAAAGACTTTCTTCCTTTTCAAAATGCGAAAGTATCGTTTCTCTGATTTGGATTCGGCGCATATCCTTTTCAGAAATATCGCCCATAATCTCTCCGACGTGAATAGCCACACCGTTTGTGAAAGTAACCGTACCCTCGGCGTCAATATCGGAAACCGTGTATCCCTTGTACTGTTCCATCTCATTGGATTCACGGTAAAGGTCGTCGCCCACGTCAAGAGTTCTTGTCTCTCTGTTTATTGATTTATTATATGCAATTTCAAGTTCAATTTTAGCTCTCGGCGGTTTGTTCTTTGAAAGAACAATTTGCTCAAGGAAAAGATAACTATCTGTTCCTCTGAAATTTTTGACTTCAAAGCCCTTGACTTCAATTTTCTTAACCAACTTTTTGTTGAATGCATCGAGAGCGTCAAGCACATAAACAAGGTTATGCTGCTTTGCGTGCGTTGCCGAATAGTTCAAACTGAAAAGAGGATTGAAGTTCTTTAATGCTTTTTGTGTTACCTCACCACCCATTTTCTGCGGCTCATCAAGAATTATTATTGGTCTGTTAGCTGCTATAACATCAATCGGTCGGCGTGAAGCAAACTCATCACGCTTTGAATAGATAATACGAGCCTCTTTGCTTCTTCCGTCCTCTTTAAGTGATGAAGCAAAAGCCTGGGTATTGATAATCATTACATTGATACCGGAACTACTTGAAAAGTTATCCAGTTGATTGAGATTTGAACTGTTATAAATAAAGAAACGAGCCTTTTTGCCGTAGTGTTCCATAAAGTGTTCGGCTGTGATTTCAAATGACTTCTTTACGCCCTCACGGATAGCAATACTCGGCACAACAACAATGAACTTGCTCCAACCGTATTTTTTGTTCAGCTCAAACATCGTCTTGATATAAACATAGGTTTTACCTGTACCTGTTTCCATTTCAATATCAAGGCTGCATCTGCCGAAATCCTTTATCAACGACGGAGAAAGTTTTATATTGTTCTCGCTTTGAATCGTATGTATATTCCTGAGAATCTGGTCATCCGAAAGCTCAATAATCTCATTTTTATATCCGGTGTCCGATGTAAGGTCGTAGTCATCGTCGGTCATATTGGATATCTGTTCACCCTCGTAGATATCCTGACCCGATGCATTCTTATTCAGCTTAACCTTACCGAGGTCACGGATATAGGTGGTCCGGTCGTGAAATCTCTGTCCGTTAAAGACTCTCACAACCGCATCAACAGCATCCGTCTGGTATTGTTGTATTTTAAAATTAAGCTTCATGCATTTGCCCCTCCTTCCAGATATAGGATAGCAACAGAAATCAAAGCAAGGCAGCGTTTATAAAAAAAGTCGTACTGTCGATTATCTGTTATATCAATCTTGGTTGTTTCGTGATGGCGGATTCTGAAACTATTTCCTATGTCCGTTAAAGCTTTGAACTCAGCTTTATATAAGGCTTGATAGTTTGGTTCGGAAGCACTCATATCATCAATGATTTTGTCTGCCGATGCTGCTTTATTAAGAGCTGGAGAATAAAAAGTTTTAAGCCGTTCAAAAGCATCCCACAGTTTCTCAACAGCAATTTGTTTGTTGCCTACTCGATAGTAGTCATTCGCTTCACTCAATAGCTCTTTCAACCCTTTTTCAGTAATTCCGGATATGTCTTTCTTGTCGATAGCCACATCAAAAGTACTAACAATTTGCCCCTGCTCCATCTTATATGTCACAGAATTCAATTTGAAAAGCGCATTTACTTGAGTCGCAAAATCGTTAGTTTCATTATATTTTGCAAAAAGCTCAATGGCATCGAACACGTAGAATGGAGAGTTACGCAATATAAATTGCTCCATATTTGCGGTCTCGGCATAGTTCCCGTTCGCATCATAGCACATCGGCTTATAGAACTGTGAAATGTCACGGAAAACATATTGCTCTGTTGAAAAGGTAGAGTGCCAACCTGTTTCATCAGTTTCGTAATGAATCTCAGAGTATTTTTCAAAAAGCTTAAATATTTGATTTCGAACTCTCATTGACAGCGACAACTTTAGCTTTTTTGCTTTTATCCCCTTTTCATTTCTTTGAGAAAACGGAATAAACAAAGCACTTGCTTCCGGGTCATACTTACGCCAACCATACACATCACGCCCAGAAATCTTGCTTTCTGGATAAAGCTCATATCCATCGTTTCGAAGAAGCCCATTTATTTCATCCAAGAACTCTTTCCAATAACCATCCTCACATCTGACAGCAGGGTGAAAAACTGAGCATAAGAAGTTTAGGAGAATATCATCTCCTCCGTTTAGTAATCCAAATCGCTCGTCCTCGAACACCCAACCATGCTCGTAGTCATCGTTGTTTATCGTATGCTGCCAAATATCTCCCTCTGCATTCTCAAAACGGCTATCATAGCTCGGCAACTTCTGGAGGTCATAAATTCTTTTGAGAAAGTCAATTTCAGACATCCTTCCGCAATACGCATAAGTAATATGGGTGTTCTCAAAAAAATCTGATATGTCCTTGCCATACATAAACAAAGTAAATATGTCTCTGCGTGTAACTTCTGTTATTTTATTCAACAATAGCACCTCTCTATTTTATCATTTGAAGCCGTTAAAAATTATAATTCATCACAGTAAGCACCTAAATCTGCACAGCATTACAAACATATCAGACTATCCTATTTGCATTTTGGGATTAATGATTTGTTAAATTTGTTTTTCGAATTTGTCAAGAATGTTTGTAGAATTATATCTTGGAAAATCTCTCTTTGTAATTTTAATTGACTTTTTTTGGAATTTTCCAGAACGTAATATTATTTTTATTTCTTCAATATCAGTAAGCTGTGAGAAAGTTGCTTTTTCAACCAAAAAAGAGACCAATTTTATATTGTCAGTATTGTTTTTAACCGTTCTGGAAATATTGAATTCCATTTCAACAGGAACGCAAAATGTGGTTTTTGTTCCATCGTCATTGTTTGATGTAATAGTAGAAAAATCCAATAACTCCGCATAGTATTTCTGTCCATTTTTAGTCTTAAATTCACCATCTATCCTTGTTGGATAATAATTGTGATTTTTAGTAAAGAAATTAACAACCATTAAAAACAATACGCCATTTTTTTGTTTCTTAGTTACGGCAGATACTCCAAATCCATTTGTTAATATTCTATATTCCAGAAAGCTGACATTAATTTTTCTGTTTGAATTTATAAAAGGAATTATAATTATAGGTATCCATGCCAAAGCACCAATAATACTTAGCACAAGTGACCATATTTCCATTACAGCACCTTCTTTATAGTACCGGGAGAATAGGAGGCGAAGATTTGGTCGAAGTTGGTTGCGACGCTGTCGTTTGCCATTGAGCTGTCACGCATTACGAAATAATACGGTTTTTGTTTTGCGATTTCCGTGATTACATCTTCTGTCACATTCTTATCGAAGCAGGCAATCAAATAATTACCATCCACTTTAAATACTTTCTTTCCGGAAATGGTTGTTTCTTCAATTTTGCTTGAAAGGAGTATGCCTAAATCAAGCATAACCTGGAACAGCAAATCTTCAGGAGTTCTGTCCTCTTTGATATTGTCCTCCAGTGAATCGAACAGGCTCATTTCATAGTCGTCGGGCGTGTAATAGACCTCTTTCATATTTGAGCTGTCACATTTAAGCACACGGAAACCAGTATCAATAGGTGGGTGCAATTTTGCAACATATTCATCTGGAAGATGTCCTAACTTATCACATTCTTCCTGATGTTCAATATAATAACATGATTGATTCCATTCGTGTTTTGTAAAAGCAATTGACTCCGCCCTTTCTTTCTGTATTTTCGCTCCAGCTCGGCGGATTCTTTCTTTGCCGATTTCACAAATATTTTTGTAGCCTGCTTTGTAGGCTTCGCTCTTTTCATCTGTCTTTTCAGGGAGCTGAACCATAATAAATTTACGGTGTCCGCCATCCTCAGCATTTAATTTCATAACAGCATGGGCGGTCGTAGCAGAACCGGAGAAGAAGTCAAGAATAATAGAATCCTCATCACAGAATCTTAACATACGAATGATGAGAGCTGTCAGTTTTGCTGTATCAAAAACTTTACTTTCAAACAAATTGTTTATCTCTGAAGAAGAACCAACCAATAAGTCCATCCAAGAACTATTTAAAAGCGTATCACTTGTGGGAGGAATATAATGTTCAGGTTTACCGTTTTCAGAGAGACGAAGCAAATCAACCCTTTCTTTTTGTTGTCCATACCAAGATTCGATTTGTTCGTTGGTAGGAGAATCCGTTCCCACATCTCTAATAAGTTTTTCATAATTTTTTACAGCGGTATCGCTTCGTTCTTTGCTCCATCTCCACTGCCCAGATGAAGGCATTATTCCAAACAAAGGATAGCGCATAGTTGGTCTATCAGTTCCTCTCCAGTGGTTATTCCAAGTTCCTGGTTTTGCAATATCTAGTTTTCTGGTTTGTTGTGGAAATCTGTATATAGAACTTCTTGAATACAAAAGGATGTATTCAAAATCCCTACCTAATTTATCCCATGTATCAAATTGAGCCTGTACAGATTTCGCACCTCGCCTTATGACAATTTGGTTTCTAAAATTGTCTGCGCCAAACACTTCGTCCATAACCTTACGAAGATTGTCAACTTCTTCGTCGCCAATGGAAACAAAGATAATACCATCTTTAGACAACAAATCTTTTGCAAGTTTCAGCCTCGGATAAATCATATTCAGCCAATCGGTATGGAAACGACCGTTGCTCTCGGTGTTCTGCACCATGCGATTGCCCTCATCGTCAAACTGACCGCTGTTGGCAAGATATTCGTCCGTACTCTGTGCGAAATCGTCCTCATATACAAAGTCATTGCCCGTATTATACGGTGGGTCTATGTAAATCATCTTGATTTTTCCGAGGTAGGTTTCCTGCAAGAGTTTGAGGACTTCCAGATTATCTCCCTCAATGTAGAGATTTTCTGTGTTATCAAAGTCGACGCTTTCCTCTCTGCAAGGACGAAGCGTCTTGTTTATAGGAGCGTTGGCAAGCAAAACAGACTTCTTTTTGTCCGGCCACGTGAACTGATAGCGTTCCTCTTTTCCGTCAACAACCCTCGTGTTGATTTCCTGCATAAGCACATCTTTATCAATCGCACGGACAACCTCGCCGTTCTCGTCAATAGCCTCCGTCACCGCATTAGGAAACATCTCCGCCAGCTTCTTATAATTCTCATCCGCCTTATTCACCGTCTGCATTCTCATCTTGTCCATTTAATTTTCCTCCGCTTTCTTTATGGCTTTCTCGTCTCTTTTCTTATCCCTATATTCGTTATATGCTGGTTTATATTTTTCATTATCTCTTAATAGCATAATTATAAGCATCACATTATACGCCATATCGCACAATGACATTGCTACTGTTTCGCTTAAGCCCTTAAGGGCTTTGCTTTCAAATTTTCCGGTTTTATTGTTATGCCTAATATGTAAGTTATTTAGAATATATTTTGCCTGTCCTATATTTTTTTTGATATTTTCATCTTTCTCGTCTGAATCTTCAATGTTTAAATTTGTGGCAAGGCATGCGAGAGCTTTTCTTTTTTCATATAATGATAAATCTTCCCTAACATATCTTATCAATTCCCATTGGACATCTTCATCATCACATAAATCAACGACTTTCTCAAGCGGTGCATTCTTAGGATATAGTATAACCTTATCTTTATATTTACGCTTCACAAGTCCCATTTTTCTTTCAAGAGTATTAAGCAACTCACAAAAAACCGTTTTAAATGTAGTATAACAGCTTACTTGATATTCTCTATATAACTTATTTTTATTATCAAAATACAATTTAACAAAGTTTTCCATTACTTCCAAATTGTTGATAATTTCTTCTTCAGTTATCGTATTTAAACTATCTATATCTGCATTTGCACAAGAGAAGTATTCTTCTATTGAGATACATGTTCCTCTGTATTTCCAATTGTCAAACAAATAGTCTTCTATAATTCTTTCAAAAGAGACTCCTTCCAAAGAAAGTCCATCTAAATAGTCTTTAGCAAAGTAATATTTCATAGAAAACAGTTCGTTAATTTTCTCAATTTCCGATTTAACATCATAATTTTCTTCAACCAATTGAAAAATGTTCTTTCTTGGCACACTGCACTCCTCCTCATCCGAGTTCATTTTTTAATCTATTTATTTTCTGCGCTAACTCAAACTTCTTCTTCGGCTGTTTTTCTGCTCGAGCTCGTTTCTCGAGCCGTGCAATCTCTTTTTCAAGTTTTGCCTGCTTTTCGTGAAATGCAAGATTTTCATCAAGAGTTAACTCCTCATTCCACACTCCACACTCCAAACTTTTTATCAGGTTTTCCCAAACAGAATCCATGTTCCGTCCCGAAATTTCAATCTTTTGCTCATCGCTCGACTTCCAATCGGACTGAATCAACCTTGTTCTGTAAACTGCGAGCTTGCTTTCCCCGTCATATTCAAGAATAAACAGAATATTCTGAGGTATCATCTTTGACAAAAGTTCGATAGTCTTTCCGCTGAAATTTTTTCGTTTAAGCGTAACAAGCAGCACAAAAATACTTGTTACTTCGCTTCCGGACGGTATGTTTACAGTGCTCTCTGAAATCTCATTAACTATTGTTATTTTCGAGATGTCGGCGTCTATCTTTTCTTTCGCCGCCGCATTCATTCCGAATCTTTCATAAATTGCTTTCTTTGGAAGAGGTTTTAGCAATTCAGTTGTCTTTGGCAGATAAAGCATAGTTTTTACCTCTTAATATTTTAACTGTCCGTATCCAATGTATCGGTCATATTCTGAACTGTATTCATTTACAAAATCAAGGTCGCTCATCCAAACAGGACAAGCTTTATAACATCTATTTCCTCTATTTTTTATAAATGAACTCAATAGATTTTTTATATGATTTTTATACCCTTTTTCAATCAAGTATATTAAAACTGCTCTGCGAGCTTTCTCTGTAATTACATCTGTCTGTGCCGAATATCCATATCGGCTTAGAATTGAATCAGGATTGTAATCATAGTCATTATCAGTCCATCCATTTTTGCTGAATTCCTTTGAGCGTTCAAAAAGAAGAAGTCCATACTTTTTTTCATACTCTGCCAAAGACTGTTCATCGACAAAATATTCTTTACAATTACGGCAATACTGGATTTCAATATCACATGTATCCGAACGGTTTAATAAGCACGAAACAGATGCAATAACATTTTCAAGATTACTCTTTTTCTTGTGTCGTTTGCACCTCGGACAAAGAGCATTCTGCTTATAAATATGTATCAAAACAGCTTTATTTGAAAAATCACATTTTCTTCGTTTATGCTTATTATACACATTAAATAATGAATTGCAGTAAAAAGAAATTATTTTAAATCTTTGATTATCACACTGAAAGTACTCTTGATTATTTGTATATGCCTTCATCATTTCATTTGCTATTTCTGCTTCATAGTGTACAAGCGCAGGCTCACATTCGTAATCTTCTTTTGATTTATCAGTGATGATTTTATACCTATATCTGGCTTTATTTTCAGTCTCAAGTTCCACCGATGCAATAAACATAATACTCTCCTAATCTCTAATTACAAGGAAGCATATAAGTTCAAAATCGTCCAACCCCTTGATTTCATTCGAAAGGAAGCTAACCTGCTCTCCGCCTAAAAAGCTGTCAATGTCGCTTTCCTCTTTTACTTCAATTATTGAGGAAATGGCATCACCGAGCAGTTCGGAATATTTCTTCATATTTCTTCCGTCACGGGTTTCTTTGTTAAACGGTCTGTATGCTTCGGGAATAGGCTCTGTTCTGCCCTTACAAATGTGTCTCATTATATCGAGCATTTGCTTTGGTGAAAGGTGGTCACAAATCACATTTCCGTCGTCACCGATATAGACCATATAAAACGGGTGCAGACGATTTCGATTATCAATATTGACGCTGTCGGAACGATTCTTCAGCACATAAATAACCCCGGGCTGTGCATTCTCATTTGCCGAAACAACGGCATGCAAGCCAAACGGAGAGTTATCAATATCAGGATGCGTTTTTATGTATTCAAGCAAATCCATTCTGAATTCATTGAGACCCAAATCAACTATTGATATTCCTGTTGTCATATCCTCCATATCAACGACTTCATTTTTAAGCCGCATCAACTGTGTCTTTCTGTACTCAAGGTCAGTTTTTTCCTCTTCGCTGAGTATATTATCATCACCGGTCGCAGTCATATTGACGATTTTCATTCGGGTTTCAACTTTAGCTTTAAGATTGATATAATCATCAAGAGAAACATCCGGCCAGAAATTTACAAGCTGTATTTCTTTATTTTTGCTTCCGATACGGTCAATTCTGCCGAAGCGCTGAATTATACGCACAGGATTCCAGTGAATATCATAATTGATGAGATAATCGCAGTCCTGCAAGTTTTGACCTTCTGAAATACAGTCGGTTGCAATAAGCAAATCAATGTCAACCTTTGGCAAATTTTCGAACAAATCTCTGCCTTTTGAAATCGGAGAGAAGCAGGTCAGCACAGAATTAAGGTCCTTATTTTTGAGGGGCGCATTTGTTCTTCCTTCAACCGAACCGGTGACTAAAGCCGTGTTCAAACCATATTTTTGCTTTACATAGTCACAGATATTATCATAAAGATAGTAGGCAGTATCTGAGAATGCCGTAAAAATTATAATTTTCTTGTTGCCGTCATTTATCGGGTGAGATATCTTTTCATCAATGACGTGATAAAGCTCTTGCAATTTTGAATCATGCTCCGGAGTAATATCCTCAATCATAATTGTAAGCAAGTCGAGAACTTCCTTATCCCTTTCAAGGCTGGCTTTCCATGAAATATAGTCCATATCAGCCAAGTTAATTCTCATTTTCTTGCCAAATGAAAACAGCTCATCGTTGTTTCTGTCATCATCGTCAAACTCTTCAATATTTGTAATATCAGTCAGTTCGAGTTCTTGAGAAACAGACTTGTTATAGTTTTCGATAGTGTTGATTGTACTCTCTATCAAGTCTTTAATCCTTGTAAGAGTGAGTTTGAATGAATACACCGAGCTCTCCATACGCTTCATCAGGTTTATGGCAGTCAATCTGCGGATTCCCTGTTCACGGTTCGCCTGTGTAAATCCGACGTTAACCTTATTGTCGCCGTACATTTCAGCATACTTTTCTTTCTTACTTTCCTGAATAAAATGAGTCGGCGTATAAATTGAAAGCGTCAGGAGCATCAACTGTTCAAATATTTCATTATAATTTATTGCGGTTTTAAGGTCGGTGAGCTTCGGACTGAGTGAAATCGGAGTACGCCTTTTCGGGAAAGTTCCTATATCACTTGTATCGTAATACTTTTGTATATGCTTTCTCGAACGAGCTATCGTCACGCTGTCAAGAACTTCAAAGAAGTCAAAGTCAAGCATTTTCAAAAGGCGTTCGGTAGTTCTGTCCTTAAGTTCAAAATCGCTCCACATATTAAAAGCTCGCTGAGCATTGCGGAAGATTTCATCAAGCGAATGTGTAGTATTTAGTTTTTCATCCACATAATCCGTATGGCCCTCATAAGCCAAAGCAAGCTGATTTTTCAAATCATTAAAACGATTATTAACGGGTGTTGCCGAAAGCATCAAAACCTTTGTTTTAACCCCGGCTCTGATAACTTTCTTCAGTAATTTGACATATCGATTTTCTTTATCGTTTTCATCAGGGTTTTCAACAATTTTTCCGCCGTTTCGGAAATTGTGAGACTCATCAATAACAACCAAGTCATAGCTGCCCCAATTAAGTCTGTCCAAATCCAATCCGTTGGAGCGTCCGGACGTTCTGTTAAGGTCAGTATGATATAAAACATCATACCTCAATCGGTCAGATGCAATCGGGTTATTTATATAATTGTCCTTATATGTATTCCAGTTATTGGCAAGTTTTTTCGGGCAAAGGACAAGTACAGTCTTGTTCCTATTTTCATAGTATTTAATTACAGCTAAGGCAGTAAAAGTTTTTCCGAGACCCACGCTGTCAGCAAGAATACAGCCATTGTATTTTTCAAGTTTGTTTATAATAGCAAGAGCTGCATCTCTCTGAAAATTATAAAGCATACTCCAGATTTTGCTATCCTTAAACCCGGTTGCTTCATTCGGTAAAACATCTTCCGATATATCCTCGAGGAACTCGTTAAAGATATTATAGAGAGTAACAAAATATATAAAATCAGGTGCATTTTCGTTGTAAGCTGCGGTGATGTTTTCTATAACTTCATCCGTGACTTCTTGCAAGACTTTACCGTCATTCCATATATCATTAAAATCATTTAGCAAAACTTTTGCGAGCGATTCATCTTTAACTATGCTTGTATTTATTACGTTTCCTTTTTCACAACCGAGTTCCACTGTTGTAAAATTATTTATAGGAGTATAACCGATTCCGTCAACAACAATTTGTCCCTGAATCGATTTATCACTTGTATTTGATTTAAATGTAACCTTATTTTTAATCCATTCGGCACATTCCTTGGCAATAGCTTTCTGCGTAAGTTCATTTCTGAGCTTTACCTCAAATTCAGTTCCATATAAGCTTCGTTCACGATTCAAGCGTGGGATATAAAATTCGCGCTTTTCTTTCTTGACTTTTTCGGTCGTAAATGTGGGCGAAGTGAATATGAATCTTAATTCGTCAATGCCAAGAAGCTCTTGTTTAAGCTCCTGAAAAGCATAAATGGAGAAGCAAGCGGCAGCGATAGACAGCTTGCTTCCCCTTTTCAGTTCGTTTTTTAAGTCATCCCTCAAAGTTTTTGTGGTATTGTTTATTATTTCCATAAATTTATTTTCCTGCTTCCGCTTTGAAATAATAGAAATTTTTCGGTAAAAGTACAAATCAAAGGCACATATATACTTAATTGATATTATATCAGAATATTGCTGTTTTTTCAACCAATATATAACATTTTCGCCATTTTACTTTTTTGAAGACCGCTGCCAAACTTGTTTAATTCTCATTTAAACAGTGTAACAGGGTTTTACTGTTTTATCAACACTAAATTTTACAAAGTAGCATTTTTCAGTCCGTTTATATGGACTGTAATTTTGCTTTTCAATATTTCAAACATTTTATTTTACAAAGCATCACCCGACCGTCAGAATCTACTGATAGCCGGGTGTTTCAATTATAGCTTATTTATTTAAAGACATTGATTAAAGTTCCTACATAGAATCGAGCCTAACATCATATATGAGTCATTTTCGTGTAACCGCACTATACAGATATACGAACAGATTCTAAATTCTCTTCAAACCATTTTTAATGGTATCATAACTTGGCATACTATTTTTCTTTAATTTTCATTATTTCCTCAATATCATTTTTTTCGATTTCGGTTACAACATAATCTGTGAAACCAAAACGGCCATCGCATTCAATAACTTTACAATATTGATTAATGCTTAGATTACACTTTTTACATAAATCTTCAATAAAGCCTCTAATACCATCATAATAACTCTCTATGTTTGACTTTGATACTAATTCACTTATTGGTTTTTTTGATATTATTCCATCTACGCTTTTATCAAGACTTTCTTTGACAATTTCATCATGAAACATCGTTCCTAAGAAGAAAAGATTTGTTTTATAGTGAACAACATCATTTCTGAATTGCAGCACTTCTTTAAGTGCTTGATAATAATTACTTCCTTTGATTAAGTTATAATCAATTTTATACTCATGACATATTAATTGAAGCTTCAAGCCATGGCTTGCTTTCAAAAATTCTTTACTCTTAAAATTAAGTTTGTTTGTAATAATTGAATTTAAAACTGATTCATACAACATAGCCATTAATACAACCGATTGTGTTGCGTATTTCAAATTGTTAACAAACAAGCCATTGTCAACATCTTTTAAATCATCATAATTGTTACTTATAATATTAGAATTTAGTCTTGAGATGTTCTCCTCAATAAGTTCGCACAGCATAGGTTCAAAATTAAGCGTAAACTTAAATGCCATTATAATGCCTCCTTTTTCCTATATCATATTCATATATTACAGACTTCTTGAATGTTTCAAATTCAACAGAAGCCTTTGTTTGCATTCTATTAGTTTGCCAAATTTAGCAATTTTATTATCTAATCTAAAGAGTCTTTCAAGTATTGAATCCGAGCTCTTGGATTTTGGTAATCATAAAGAATCTTGTCATCGGGATTTTATATCAGGTCTGAACCTTTCTTGCCTATCCAAACGTCAGGTACATGGATAAGTACTTCACGGGCAAAATGCGCATAAATATAATCCGATAAAAGAACATTTCCCCTTTTCCTTAGTTACGCATCCACAACAAGCTTGTTTATTGAGAACAACATTTCCATTTTCATTCTTCAATTGTCTTTCCACAACAACTTTGGTGTATCTAAAACCACGGAATCAAAAATCTTGATTTCAAAATAAATTCCGTTTATATCACTATAAATTTTGATTTCAAACTTATCGTGAACTTCAACAATAAGATTTCGGTAATAATCCATAATATCATTACGCTTTACGCCCATTGATTTTGTTCTCGTCTCGTAACCATGTGTTCTCTATTATTATAATATAGAAAATATCAACCTGTCAACTATTCTTGTAAAAAAACATATTCATTTAAGTCCCGATATTTGGACTTAAAAAACATTTTTACGAAAAAAATATAAGTGCTTTTGGCATTTAGCCACGTAGCAACATTATTGCAAAACCCCTGCAGATTACTCCGCAGGGGCTGTAAGATTGGTTTGAATTCTTAACCGATTTGATTATATTGTTTCCAAAGCAAATCCTGTCTACTCAATATAATATCGGCTATGTCGTATTCGATTTTGATTGGCACATTTTGAATACATTCATCTATTTCCTGCTTGCTCAGCGGCTGAATATTCAACGACTTGAACAGCTCTTTTGCTCTAATATTGTTTTTAAGGAAATCGGCGAACAATTCTATAAATGCATCGTTTTCGTTTGGAAGGCTGAGCGGTCTGTTGGATATCAGTGCGATATTATTGTCATAGTTAGGAGAAAGCGAAACTATCTCGCCAGTATCGGGGTTTCTCAGAAATCCGTAGTTATCCGTGTGACGGTCCGTATTGCAACAAATCGTGTCGGTATAGATTAGCTTTAAGTAATCGGCGGCAGGGCTCGGATTCAAGCTATAAAGAAGATTAAAGTTATTTGAATAATCTTCGTCATCATCAATCAACGAGGACATCGGCTCGTGATTATATTTGCCGTTTTGGGTAAAATCCCTTGTCCGTATATAGCCGCCGTCCATTTCGTATTCTGCTGTCGGGAACTCCATTTTCTTGCTGAATTCACAAATAAACAGTTCCGAAAAATATGCGTTATTGCTACCCGATTTGTATATCCACCATTCGTTATTTATCAGTCTCCAGCATTTTTCAAAGCTGCCTGTGTTTGTGAGCTCAGGCGTTCTTGAAGGCGTTTGATTAAATGCATTTAAATCTCTGCACAAGGCTAAAGTATCGTAATTGTTCGTTTTAAACTTAATATCATCGTATGTCAAATCCGAATGTGAGTCTTTTACCCAATAGGTATCCGTTATTTTTGCAGCATTGAATTTAAGAGCGGTCGAGACGTCATCCCTTTTCGTCAGCCGCAGGGCTTTTTTCAATAGCCTTGAATTTGTACGGCGTGCATCTATCGCTCTTTTGCCGAGCCACTCATCCAAATTGTCATGCGTTTTAAAGTACAAAGGAAGCAATGCTTCGTTTTCTATGAGCATTGAATTATTCTCAAACTTTGCCACAAGAATATCCTTGCTCATAAGATACAGCATAACACCACTTCCTCATAATAAGTTTTCTTTAAAATATTATATCATCATTTTCAACCGGTCACAACCCATATTTCGTTCTACCTTAAATAATGCTCGCCGACCACACAGATACGGTTATGGCCAAGAGCGTGTGAGGCTTCGAGCATTGCTCGTTTATCATATCTTTTCCCTGCATTTTCTCCTCGGCATACATATACCTCGCTCTGATATCTTTTCCCGGTGCCTTTGTTGATTTTGTCATATGGTATCTTATTCAAAGGTCGTGCGTATTGGTTATATACCGACGTTGCATAGTCCGCACGATAGCTATGTATATCTGCTCCGGTCGGGACCTTTTTAAAGACCTTTTCGTTACCGGCGGCATCCATCATCGTCTTAATTTTGTCTACATTGCCGACTATCGGAGCCAGTCTCGGTCGACCTCCCTTGGCTCCGACCGTTACGGCTATGCACAGTCTGCCTCGCTCGTCTGTTGCAAGCATATTGCCACGCAAAGCCGTTATCTCCGCTCGGCGTAATCCTGTGCTTCGGCAAAACTCGACAAAATCAGCGTTTCGCAGCACCGAGAAATGCTTGTCGCTCTTTTTTACGCCTCTTGAGCGTGTTATATTTCCCATCAATCTTGAAGGCGTTTCAATTTCAAGCTCTGATGCTTTAACTCCGTAGAGCTTTGCCAAAGCCGATATGTCAAGCTTGAGCGTATAAGCGGACAGATGCCGACGGCTGTCTATCCACTCTGGAATATACGGGCGGCACTGTTCAAGTGTCTTGCAACCGTGCTTATTTTTGCAATATTTAACAAAATAGTTTGCCTCCTTGATATAGGTCTTTAGCGTGCTATAGCTGTAGATGTAATTGTCGCTTATACCGTCGTGCTTGTCTTTGTGCTTACTGTATCCTATTCTTAGTTTGCTTTCGAACACTTGCTGTACTTGACGAGTAAGTGACTTTTTGTTTTTATGTCCCATTTTTATTCCCCCCTTTGAATATTATTTGTTAAGGAAAATTCATACCCACATTTGTTTCGCCCTTTTTTCGGCACGCACTTATGGTTGTGCGCTTGTCTCATACTCCCAACATATCCGTTTACTCCGACAAAAATCGGCGTAACCGTATATGCGAGACCTGCCGTGATGCTTTGTGGAGTATAAGCATTATCTCTTTTTGGATCCACAAATTTTCCGTTGTGTTGCACACATTCTGCTACGACCTGAGACTGTGCCGTAATGCAGATGTGTGCCTGCTGTCTTTGGCAGACAGCTAATACTGCCGTGTGCAGTATGTGGCAAAGCACAGTGTCAACTGTGCCGTGGAAAGGGGCAAACCACGCCACCCGTAAAACATCCTTTAACTCTTATTGTCATGCTTTACATGTAAATTATGTCAGAAAAGTGTTTCGTTAACAAACGAATTTAAGCCGTCTCGTTAGTGCACAAGTCCAGTAAAAACGGACAATAGAAAAAAACACCCCCTTATGGTAGAAT